>Ga0315285_10002014_pt1 | contig 21316 bp, 23 predicted proteins | sample YL17G09_36_MG_FD_203698 | JGI IMG/M metagenome (GOLD analysis project Ga0315285, IMG submission 203698) | Sediment microbial communities from Yellowstone Lake, YNP, Wyoming, USA - YL17G09_36 | ecosystem: Environmental > Aquatic > Freshwater > Lake > Sediment | place: USA: Wyoming | collected...
GACCTTGGCCTTAATGGCTGCGTCGTACGTCTTTCGCATACCGAGCATGATACCATACCTCCTCTTGAGATATGGCGGGCCTAAAATGCACCTATACCCCCTGTCCAGTTTTTGGGGAGCGGCTCAAAATAGAGTACTAGTGTAGTGCGTCAAACGCTTCTTTACATATAGCGATTTTGGACAATATCTTTTCGACCGGAGCCGTCTAAACGAAGAGGCAAGGATTCTGATTGTGATTCGAGAGATACTCCTGGATAGCGGCGATCAACACTATGATATATATATACCAGAACAATGGCCGTGGTAAGCGAGATGTCAAGGTTGCACCGGGAGCGCCGGCGATTGATCCGTCTGCTCGAGTCCGACCAAGAGCTGGCCGTAGGGAGTGTCTCCACGGTATCCCGTAAATGCGGAAATCCCCGCTGTCGATGCGTTGCGGGCCCCGGTCATCTGCAAACCCTGTTCCTGTACAAGGACGGCAAAAAGAGACGGTGCAAGCTGGTCCGTCGGGCGGACGAGAAACGGATGTTGCAAGCCAGCGAACGCTATCGGCAGTGACGGAAGGCGTGGAAACGGCTGTGCGCCGTGGGAAACCTCCAAAAGCAAATCTGGCTGGCGCAAAAGAAGAAACGGGCGATCCGGTACGAATAAGTTATCCTGCTGATCTTGAAGGTATTACGCCTGATAAGAAATCCGGAAAACCGAGTTCGATAGGTGCGGAATGTAGGTTGAAAATAGCGGCAATATGAAACAACGTCTTCCATTGCGCATTATTCGTGACCTCAGGCATCGCTTCAAGGCATCCACCTACTGGAAGGATATCGCCTGGTTGGCCTCGGGAATGGCCGCGGCGCAAGCCATCACGCTGGTCACATTGCCGGTGTTCTCTCGGCTATTCACGCCGACGGATTTTGCGGTACAGAACCTGTTCGGCCAAATCGCCGGCTTCGTGACGGTAGCGGCCACGCTGCGCTATGAGTACTTCGTACAACTGCCTAAGCGGCATCGCGATGGGCTGCACCTGATCCAACTCGTCGCCATCCTGGGATTTCTTGCTACCGTACTGTTAACGCCGGTGGCGTGGTTGTTTCGCGGAACCTTCGCGCGTTGGGCCGGCAATGCCGCTCTGGCACCGTGGCTAGTCTTCGTGCCTGTGACGGGGATGGCCATATCCTTGGGCGTGGCGGTGCAAGCGGGCGCACAGCGACGGCGTCTGTTCCGTCGATCGGGCGAGGCTGAGGTTGCAGGGAAGGTCGGCTATGCATGTGCCATCCTCGCTGGATGGTGTATCCTCCCCGGAGCGGGTGGATTGGTGATGGGTTGGCTTGGAGCCTCGCTGGGCAAGATCGCCTGGTTGTTACGGGGGACCCTTCGGGTGAGTTGTGGTAGATTTGTGGATCTACTCCGCTTGGCGCGGGCGTACGCGCGGATGGCTGGCTCGCTGGCGCTCTCGCACGGGCTCCTTGCTTGCACGGTGGCTATTCCTTCGGTGTTTATTGCCCGCACTTATGGCTCCGCAACACTTGGACAGTATGCTTTGGCCTTCCTAGTGGTGTGCCTACCTTCGGCTTTGTTAGGAGGCGCTATCGGCAATGTTTTCTACCAACGGGCAGCAGAGTGTTGGGCGCAGGGATCGAGCTTTGTAGATATTTGGGGATCAACTGCTAAGAAACTCCTGCTTATCGGTCTTCCCCTGTTCGGTGCAGCAGTTCTAACATTGCCTTGGTTGTTTCCCCTGTTGTTTGGCAAAGTATGGCGTCCGGCGGGACATTATAGTGCGATCCTGGCGATCAGCGCGTTCTTTTCATTTATTACGAGTCCATTGGATAAGGCTTGTCTGGTGGTGAAAGCTTGGTTGTATATTCCCCTGTGGCATGCGGCGCGCACTGCGACCACTGGCATGGTGGCCGGAATGGCGCTACTTTTTCACTGGGATATGGATATATTCATCGCTATTTTGGTAGTTCAACAAATCTTGCTGTACCTCATCGATTATTTGGCAGAGTGGCGTTTTGCACATCGCCGGCCACCGCATACACCAACTACGGGAGGTATTCCATGCGTTGGGCCATCATGATGAAGTATCGTATTGGCCAGGGTATCTATGCCGAGGTTTATCAGGCAATCCTTGCTGAGGCTGTTAAGCGGAATGCTTGGGGTTGCTCGATTGCTTCTTTGAACGAATATATAGCTTTGAATACCGGAATATAATTCTATATTCCAACTCACGGCCTCCAATTTACAGATGCTGTTACACTGAAAGGGTTGCACCTCCATGGCCAATGGTATCGAGTCCCGCGTACCTTTTCTGGATTTCCGCCCGGCAGGTAGAGATTGCCGTTAGACTCCCGTAAAAATTCAAGCTTTCACGGGGGGTGACCAATCGCATGTTGCGGAGTTAGGCGTATAAATGGCAAAACGAATCACACTGAGAATTCCATGGAACCTGTTGGTTACCTTAGTGGCGTACTATCTCTTTTCGGAGATGTATGTGAAGCTTGTCGTGCCGACGTTTAATTGGGGAGGAATGACCTACGATCCACGCGATAATGGAATTGTAGAGCTTGCCTTGCTTGTCTTTACGTCGTTATTGTTGCCGAACAAAGTCAAGAACCCCTGTGACTTGTACAATTGGCTTTATTTTGTCATTTTGCTGATCCCTTCCGCCGTCTTGTCGGCGGAACAAGGGAGCAACCGTTTTCATTTATTATTGATGTTTGCCGCCCTTTGGCTTTTAATGTTGTTTCGCAGGATATTTGCCGGGGTATTTTACCGGCGAATCATTGCGCATCCGATGAACTACAGGCATCTTCCATATCAGTCGGTATTTTTATATATATTGGGCGTACTGATTTTTCTTGCGGTTTCCGTGCATGGTGCTTTTAACCTCAATTTTTACAAAGTGTATGAATTCAGGTTTGACATTTCGGAGAATATGCCGTTAGTATTCCAATATATGTTGCCACTGGCGGCAATTACGTTAATCGGATATTTGGCCGCACTGACCTATCATCGTAAAAATACAAAAATCCTTTTTCTGATCGCGGTTATAGGTATATTGTTTTTTGGTTTTTCAAGTAACAAGTCAATGTTGTTTTATCCTTTGGTTGCAATGGCAGGTTATTTTCTTTTCAAGATGTCCCGACCACACTTGCTCATTCTGGGAGGTTTTTCGATCCTTGCGAAAATTACCTTGCTATTGCCTGAGGGTGGATCCAATCTTTTGGGTGCGCTGTTTGCGAACAGAATCGTTTTTATTCCAAGTCACATCAATTATTTTTACTTCGATTTCTTTTCTAATAATCCTAAAATGCTGTGGGCGGAGAGCAAGATTAGTCTGGGATTGATTACCTCGGAATTGCCAATGGGTGTCATGAAATATATAGGAGGCCTGATGACCGGCAATTACGATTTCAGCTCGAACACCGGGTGGGTGGCAAATGCCTACATGAATGCCGGGATTATCGGTATTGTCATATACGCCGCCATCATCGGCTATATTTTTTCGTTAATAGATTTTTGGGCAAAGATTTATGGAAAACAGCTCGTCGGTGCTGCATTTTTGATTCCGGTGATCACCCTGATCATGTCGGCTGACCTGCTGATCGTCCTGCTTACAACCGGTCTTATATTCCTTCTAATGATTTTTCAGGTAACTACCAGGGGGATTTTTATTCATAAAAATGATGGTTTCAGAAACGAACGTATAGGTGCGCCGCACAATGCGTAAGATAATTCAACTCACAACCGTTCATGGCCGGCATGATGTCCGCATTGAATATGATCTTAAAAAGCCGGGTATTTCACGCGATGAGTTTAAGCAGATCGTAACGGCTCCACCCAGGTTATTTCCCGACTATCCTAACAACGATGCCTTGTGGCGATGCTTTCTTTGATTACTTCAGGCTGTGCGAAAATGAATCATTCACGTCAAAAAAATAGACAGGACCCTTGTGGATAGTATCAATTTACACATCTACCCCAGCTCTATCACTCATGAGAGCCGGATGCTCAAGGAAACCAAGAGCATCGCTGATGCCCAACTTGTGAACAAGATTTATTTGGTAGGCATGTGGAAAGATGGCTTGGAGGAACACGAACAGATCGATGTGCGACGTCACATCTGGCGTGTTAGGCCCCGCATTGGCAGCCAGGAGTCGTCCCTTGTTATTAAAACTCTACGTTACATCGAATGGCAACTAAGAATTCTTTGGCACTTCCGCAATAGCTCGGTCAAGTATGTCAACTGCCATTCATTACCTGTGTTGCCGATTGGCGTTTTGTTCAAACTGTTCTTAGGAGCGGCCCTTGTGTATGATACACATGAGCTTGAAACAGAGATCATAGGAGTGGTCGGCATAAAGCGAGTATTTTTTAAGCTTATCGAAAAATCTTTCATACGTTTTGCAGATGCGGTCATTACGGTCAATGACGCTATTATGGAGTGGTACAAAAATGAGTATGGATTGCAAAATATCACTGCGGTTCGAAATATCCCTTATCAGCGACACGAAGATGAAATTAGCAAAAACAATATTCTCAAAACCAAATTTTGTATCAACGATGACGAAATACTTTTTATATACCAAGGCGTTTTAGGAGTTGGTCGTGGTATCGATATCCTCCTGGACACTTTTTCGAAAGTTGATGGCAAAAAACACCTTTTGTTCATGGGGTTTGGAGAATGGGAAGACCTGATAAAACAATATGAACAAGCATATGGCAATATTCATTTTTTAGATGCTGTTAGATCCTCGGACGTAAACCGTTATACCTTTGGTGCTGATGTGGGGCTTTGTTTAATTGAAAATCTTAGCCTGAGTTTTTATCTTTCTTTGCCCAATAAGCTTTTTGAATACATTATAAATGGAGTTCCTGTCATTGTAAGTGATTTTCCAGAGATGAGACGTGTGATAGATGAGGCGGATTGCGGTTGGAAAGTAGCCGTAGACAAAAGTGCTTTATATTCGCTCGTGGCAAGTATCTCCAAGGATGAAATTGCTGCCAAACGAAATAATGTTATGCAATATCGTAAAATGATCGGTTGGCAAAATGAAGAAAAGGCTCTCCTGAATGTCTATCGACATATGCTCGTTTGCGAGAAGTAAGAGTACTGAATTATATGGAATACGCTCATAGATTTTCTATACACAACTTTTGACAAAAGCCATGGATTGTGCCGCTTAAGTAAAATTATTATAGGAGGATTGGATTCCGCTTATCTTGCTTATTTGGGGGCAAAAAAATGGGGATTAAGAATATTGGGTGTACATATCTCGATGAGGAGGTATGGTATGATGTTAAGCATGAGGAAGCCGCGTGAAGTGGCCTTCAAGGTCAAGGTAGCATTGGAAGCGCCTACGCGAGTCAGATCGTCGCATTGAAAATTGATAAGCGGCGGGAAATGTAACATGATCGTCGTGATCGATTACGGCATGGGCAACCTCGGGTCCGTGGCCAATATGCTCAAAAAAGTGGGTGCGAAAGCCGTCATCTCCTCAGATCCGGCGATTATCGAAAAGGCCGAGAAACTGATTCTGCCCGGCGTCGGCGCGTTCGACAACGGGATGCGAAAATTGAATGATCGCGGCTTGACCCCCATCCTCGCTGGTAAGGTTGTGGAGGAAAAAACGCCCATCCTCGGCTTCTGCCTGGGGATGCAGCTGTTCACGCGATCGAGTGAAGAGGGCGTCCTCCCGGGTCTAGGTTGGATCGACGCCACGACGGTGCGCTTTCGTTTCACCCAGGACCAGGGTGATCTTAAGATCCCGCACATGGGATGGAACCACATCACCATCAAGAGTCCGAGCCCCCTGTTGGAAGACATGTATCCAAACGCCCGTTTTTATTTCGTGCACTCTTACCATGTCGTCTGCCGCGATGAGGAGAATGTGGCGGCGACGACGCTTTACGGCCATGAATTTACCTCTGCTGTTGTCCGCGGCAATATCGCGGGCACCCAGTTCCATCCAGAAAAGAGCCACAGATTCGGCATGAAAGTGTTCCGGAATTTCGTGGAACGCTATTAGATGATCCAGACGCGCGTGATCCCCTGCCTTTTGCTCAAAGGGCGGGGTCTGGTGAAAACCGTCAGATTCAAGGATCCCACCTATCTTGGCGATCCTATTAACGTGGTCAGGATTTTCAACGATAAAGAGGTGGACGAGTTGGTCCTGCTGGACATCACCGCCACGGCGGAACGCCGCAAGCCTCAGATCGAATACATCGCCGAGATTGCCGGCGAGTGCTTCATGCCGCTCGGCTATGGAGGAGGCATCTGTGATCTGGCCACTATCCGCGAAATCCTGAGCGTTGGCGTTGAAAAAGTCATTATCAACAGCCATGCCGCTAAGGACCCTTCGTTTGTCCGCGAGGCGGCTCGTGAAGTCGGCTCGCAGAGCCTGGTCGTCTCGATTGATGTCAGGAAGAACCAGAGGGGCAAAGCTGAAGTCTTTACGCGCGGGGGGAAAAAGAGCACGGGTTGTGACCCAGTTCAGTTCGCGCAAAAAATGGAAGCCCTGGGAGCCGGAGAGCTGTTCTTGACCTCGATTGATCGGGATGGCACCATGCAAGGTTATGACATTGAATTGATCCAGGGGGTGGCGCACTCCGTTCGTATTCCCGTGGTAGCCTGCGGCGGGGCCGCTTCGGTTCAAGATTTGGAGGCCGCCGTGAAACAAGGGGGAGCCTCGGCAGCGGCAGCGGGCAGTATGTTCGTCTTTCAAGGCAAACACAGGGCGGTATTGATCAGTTACCCCAATCCGCAGGAAATCCAGCAAGCTTTTGGATTCTCATAATCCGCCATTGTCCTCGCCCATGGCGCTTCAGCAGACACGATATTCGTTGTTGAGAAAGGACCATGATGATTGACGATTATAGCGTCTGTACACGCTGTATCATGGATACGACGGTTCCCGATATTCGCTTCGATGGAGCTGGCGTTTGCCAATTCTGCCGTCAATTTGAGGAACGTATGGCCCGAGAACTCTACGCTGACAATGAAGGGCAGGCCCGGCTGCACGCGATTACGCAAAAGATCAAGAGACGCGGTGCCGGGCGTGAGTATGACTGCCTGATCGGCGTAAGCGGCGGAGTCGACAGTACTTATGTTGCCTACTTAGTCAAGAAAAAGCATGGCTTACGCCCCCTGGCCGTTCACCTGGACAATGGATGGGATACAGAGTTGGCCGTGGCCAACGTGGAACAGGTTCTCAAGCGTCTAGACATTGATCTCTATACCTACGTCTTAGATTGGGAAGAATTCAAAGACTTGCAGCTGTCCTTTCTTAAATCATCCATTTCCAACGCGGAGATTCCGACCGATCACGCTATCTGGGCCCTTTTAATACGCACGGCGGCCGAACGTAACATTCCCTACATCATCTCCGGCAGCAACATTGCCACGGAGGCCCTCATGCCGGAATCCTGGCTCTATGGTTCAAAGGATGCGCGGCTGATCAAGGGAATCCAGCGCCAGTTCGGACATTACAGGCTTAAAAGCTTTCCCCAACTTAGTACTTTCGATTTTGTCTATTTTTTGCTTGTCAGGGGCGTCAAGTGGATCCCAATCCTGAATTATGTGCCCTATGTGAAACAGGAAGCCAAGCGGGTGCTGATCGATGAATTGGGCTGGCGGGATTACGGCGGCAAGCATTACGAGTCCATCTTTACGCGTTTCTTTCATGCGTACTACCTTCCGCGCAAGTTCGGCTATGATCTTCGCCGGTCGTATCTTTCGGCTTTGATCCTTTCGGGACAAATGACGCGCGACGAGGCCTTGCGGGAAATCAAATCACCGCCCGCACCGGCGGATCAACTGGAAGAGGATCGGGAGTTCGTCATCAAAAAGCTGGGCCTTTCGCCTGAAGAATTTGAGCAGATCATGACGGCTCCTCCCAAAACGTTTTCCGACTATCCCAACGGCGACGCGCTGTGGCGCAAATTTGACTCGCTTGTTCAAACCATCCGGAAACGCATCATTGACATCGGTTAAGCCTCAACCAGCCTGTTAGTAAATCCCATGTGCAACATTAACCTACATATTTACCCCAGCTCCCTCACCCATGAGAGCAGGATGCTCAAGGAAACCAAGAGCATGGCCGATGCCAATCTTGCAAATCAGATCTATCTTGTAGGGATATGGAAAGATGGTCTCAAGGAACATGAACAAATAGACATTAAGAGACAGATTTGGCGAGTCAGACCGCGCCTCGGCACCCAAGAGTCTCCCTTGATCATCAAAGCCTTATGCTACCTCGAATGGCAATTAAGGATTTATCGGCGGTTTCGTGCGGGCTCAGTCAAGTTTGTCAATTGTCACTTGCTGGACGTATTGCCGCTTGGCATGTTGTTCAAAACGTGACGACTATCCGCAACATGCCGTATCGCCGTCTAGAGGAAGCCGGACAACAGGCTAAAATTCTCAAACGCAAATTCGCCCTCGGGAAGAACAACATTCTCTATATCTTTCAGGGACTTTTCGGACCTGTCGAGATTGGACCGCCATAAGCATACTGTATTTATAGGATATGGTTGATTGGGAAGCGCAGACCTCTTAAGTCGAAATTGTTATAGGAGTACTAAAATAGTGAAAAAGGTTTGTACCCATTGTGTGATGGATAATGTCGGTGATCCTATAATTAAATTTGAACCGGATGGGACCTGTAATTATTGCAATTATGCTCTTAGAAGACGGCATAGCTGCTACTTTCCAAATGAAGAAGGCCAAAGGCACCTTAATATAATGTTAGGTTATCTAAAGAAGAAAGGCAAAAATAAAAAGTATGACTGTATTATGGGAATTTCCGGGGGATTAGATTCTGCGTATCTGGCTTACCTGGGGGCAACAAAATGGAGATTAAGAATATTGGGTATCCATATCGATGATGGCTTTGATTCCCCTGTGGCAACTAAAAATATCCATAACCTTTGCAAAAATTGCGGGATAGATTTGGAGATCATTACTCCAAACAAAGAACAGTATATGAATTTAACGCGTTCTTTTTTCCTTGCCGGACTGCCTGGCATTTGTATCCCGCAGGATAATGTGCTGGTCGCAGCCCTTTTTAATACAGCAGAAAAATATAAAATTAAGTGTTTCCTTTCCGGAACTAATTTCGCTCTTGAGTCTGTCCTGCAAAGAGGTAATATGCATAATGCTTGTGATTTAGTGCATATTAAGGCTATTCAAAAACAGTTTGGGTCTGCTTCAATCGACGATTTGCCGCTACTGTCATTGTTTGAAAGGTATGTGGGATATAAATATTTAAAGAGACAAAAATACATCAGACCACTTGATTGGATTGAATATAACCGTGATAAAGCTATTGAGGAGTTAAAAAGTGTGGGTTTCGATTATTACGAAAGCAAGCATTGGGAGTCTATATTGACAAAATTTCTTCAGGTTTATTATTTACCAAAGAAATTTAATCTTGATATCAGAAAGTCACATTTATCAAGCCTTATTGTTTCAGGCCAGATGACGAGGGATGAAGTGCTTGAGGACTTAAAGAAACCTTTATATGATGAAAATCCGATGAATAAGGATATTGCTTTTATTTTGGATAAACTGGAAATGTCAAAAGAGGTTTTTGATAAAATTATGAATGAACCTCCTAAACGACATTCAGACTACAAGCATTCAATATTGATTCGATTTGCAGGATTAGCAAGAAGATTTAGGAAAGTATTGTGTGATTAGCCGATAATCAATATCCCCCTCGGGGATGGTTCAAATCCATCGCCTTGCATACTAAGTATTGGATCGTTTAATGTGGTCGTATAAAGCGAAAATATCAGATGGGTGCGGCCACCATCCATACACAAGTGTTTTCAATATCTCGCGACGAACCCGCGCACAATGATGGTCGATTCGGATAGCCTTGGCCATAGCGAGTTTGTTTTCGAACAAGACGATATGCCGCTTCAAAAGAAACGCGGAAAGGCGATAATGAGTCGGTTCAACTGGATGAATGAATCAAAAAAACTCTTAAACTTATATGGGGAAATAAAATGAAGGTAATGACCATTGTCGGCGCCAGGCCCCAATTCATCAAAGCTGCTGCAGTAAGCAAGGCTTTTGCGGCATATGGAAATATCACCGAGGTCCTTGTTCATACCGGTCAACACTTCGACAAAAACATGTCAGATGTTTTTATTGCTGAGCTCGGGATCCTCCAACCCGCTTATAATCTTGGCATTGGCGGCAGGTCGCATGGGGCCATGACGGGCGAACAATTGGTCGAAATAGAACGCGTTTTATTAAATGAAAAACCTGATTGGGTGCTTGTTTACGGAGACACCAATTCCACCCTCTCAGGCGCTTTGGCCGCTGCCAAACTCCATATCCCGATAGCTCACGTTGAAGCTGGTTTGCGTTCATTCAACCGAACCATGCCCGAAGAAATCAATCGGGTGTTAACGGATCAAATGAGTGCACTTTTATTTGCCCCGACAGCGTTGGCAATGCGAAATCTTGCCCAAGAAGGAATTAAGCCCCATCGCTGCTTCCAGGTAGGCGATGTCATGTTCGATGCCTCACGATTTTTTGGTGAACTTGCTTCACAAAAATCGACGATTTTGGATTCATTGGAACTTAAAACCGGGAATTATGTTCTGAATTCGGTCCATCGGGCTGAAAACACCGATGACCTTGATCGTCTTAAAGTCATATTGTCCGCTTTGGAGATAACCAGTAGAACTTTACCCGTAGTATGGCCAGTGCATCCGCGTACTCGCAAACAAATCGAATCCCCTCATCTCTCTGCTCATTTGGGGGCAGGCGTACGCCTGATCGATCCTGTTGGGTACCTCGATATGTTGATGTTGGAGCGCAATGCGGCATTGATTGCGACGGATAGCGGTGGAGTGCAGAAAGAGGCTTTCTTTTTTGGAGTGCCGTGCGTAACCATGCGCAATGAAACCGAGTGGGTGGAATTGGTTGAGGCGGGCTGGAACCGGCTGGCACCTCCTACCGACGCAATGCGGGTCGCGTCATCAATATTGGGGGCGCTGGGAACGAAAGGGCAAGCTGTCAAACCGTACGGGGATGGTGATGCGGGAAGCCGGATAGCCGATATTATCTGTAATTGGCGGGGACACGCTGAATCCGCCAACAATTCGTCTTTCTTCAGCCATAAACACGCGCTGGTGGAACCGGGCGCCAAAATTGGCGAACGGACAAGAATATGGGCCTTTGCGCACATACTTTCTGGAGCAAAAATAGGAGCGGATTGCAATATATGCGATCATGTCTTTATTGAAAATGACGTGTATGTCGGAGATCGTGTCACTATAAAATGCGGTGTCCAGTTGTGGGACGGTCTGCGTGTAGCGGATGATGTCTTTATAGGTCCTAACGCAACATTTACCAATGATATTTTCCCCCGAAGCAAACATTACCAGGAAAAATTCCTGCAAACCCATATTCAAGCAGGCGCAAGCATTGGGGCAAATGCCACCATTTTGGCAGGAATTACGATAGGTGAAAAGGCCATGATCGGCGCGGGTGCAGTGGTTACAAAGGATGTTCCTTCATATGCGATTGTAGTAGGTAATCCCGCTCGTATAATTCGATATGAGGAGCATTGACATGGCTCTGGCAGACTGCAGAATTATTGACTTGCCAAAAATAAGCGATCCTCGCGGCAATCTGACGTTCATTGAGGGTAGGCGCCACATTCCTTTTGATATCAAGCGGGTCTACTACCTGTATGATGTGCCGGGAGGCGCCGAACGCGGGGCGCATGGGCACCGAAAGCTTCAGCAATTGATCGTGGCCATGTCCGGCAGCTTTGACGTCATCTTGGACGATGGATTTGAAACCAAGGTCTTTCATATGAACCGCTCTTATTATGGGCTGTATGTCTCGCCCATGATGTGGAGAGATATCACCAATGTTTCTTCCGGGGCCGTCCTGATGGTGCTGGCTTCGGAACTCTATGATGCATCGGACTATTTTCGCGACTATGAACAGTTTTTGGAAGCGGCAAGGAATACAAGATGAAAAAAATCCCTTTTTTGGACCTGGGATGGACCTATCAGGAATTAAAGGCGGAGCTTGACATCGCCGTTCAGCGTGTGCTGAATTCAGGCTGGTACATACAGGGGGAGGAGCTGGAAGCTTTCGAGTCGGAGTTTGCGGAATATTGTGGTGCCAGATATTGTGTTGGCGTGGGCAATGGCCTGGATGCGTTGCACCTGATTCTGCGAGCCTATGGCATCGGACGCGGTGATGAGGTAATTGTCCCGGTTCATACCTTTATTGCCACATGGCTGGCGGTAACATACGCGGGCGCGAAACCCGTGCCGGTGGAGACACGCGATGACGCTTCGTACACCATTTCTCCGGAACTGATCGAATCGGCGATCACTCCCAAAACGAGGGCGATTATTCCCGTCCATTTGTATGGCCGCCCCGCTGACATGGCGTCCATTAAGCATGTCACCGCCAAGCATGGATTGAAGGTGATCGAAGACGCAGCCCAGGCTCATGGTGCGCGCTATCAAGGTCGTCGTGCCGGGAGTCTTGGAGATGCGGCCGCTTTCAGTTTTTATCCTGCGAAAAACTTGGGCGCTTTTGGCGATGGCGGGGCGATCACCACCGCTGATGGGGAACTGGCAGGGAAATTGCGCTCTTTAAGGAACTACGGTTCCTCTGCCAAATATGTTCATGACATGATCGGCCTGAACAGCCGGCTCGACCCGCTTCAAGCCGCAATATTGCGCGTAAAGCTGCGGCATCTGGATGAATGGAATGCCCGCCGTCTGTCTCTGGTCGAATGCTATCGACGCAACCTTGCCGAAACCGATGTGGTACTACCGATGATATCCGATGGATATGGATCGGTTTTCCACCTCTTTGTGATACGCACATCCAAACGTGAAATGCTTCAAGCTGGACTAAAAGAAGCCGGAATAGAAACGTTGATCCATTATCCGATACCACCGCATAAACAAGGAGCATACTCTTCAATGCGCTGCTTGAATCTGCCCCTTGCGGAGCGTCTGGCCAGTGAAGTGCTCAGCCTCCCAATGGGGCCGCATTTGTCAAGCGGCGATGTGGAAGAAGTTGCTCATCATGTCACACGAATACTTGGGATTCGTGACTGATGAACATCCTCTGTTTGTGTCAATTGTTTGAGGTCGGAACCGACACGGGCTCGGAAAGACATTTTTATTTCTGTAAATGCGCGGCGAACAAAGGACACAATGTGTCTGCCATCACCAGCAATGTTGACTACAAAAATGCAAGGGTGAAAATCCCTGGAGAGAAAGGCACAATTAGCCGCTCAATAGAAGGAGTTGATATTTATTATGTCTATTCGTATGCGAATTTCAGGGGCAGTTTCATCAAAAGATTTTACTACTATTTGACTTATTTCTTTTCATCGATCGCCCAATCTTTAAAGTTAAAAAGGCCCGATGTGATTTATGCGGTATCAACGCCCTTGACCGTTGGCTTGCTGGGTTATATTGTTTCGCGTTTGCGGGGGATACCATTTGTATTTGAAGTAAGCGATGTCTGGCCTGATGCGGCAGTGGCGTGCGGGGTGGTGAAAAACAAGACTTTAATCAAATTGACTCATAGGCTTGAGATATTTTGTTATAAAAAGGCGGCGCACATAATTGGCCTTTCTCGAGGCATTTGTGACAACATCATCGCCAAGGGTGTGGCCCGCGAAAAAGTGTCGATGATTACCAATGGCGTCGATTTCTCATTATTCAGTCTCGCGGGAGACGATTCAAAAAAGCATGCAATACGAACGAAATTCGGATTTGGTGATCGTTTTGTCGCCATGTATATGGGGGCGCATGGCGCTTACAATGCGCTGGAAACAATCATAGACGCCGCTGTAAGGCTTAAGGACGACCCACGTTTTTTGTTCGTTTTCGTGGGCGCTGGTGACGAAAAACCAAAACTTCAACGACGCGTTTCTGCGCATTTCCTTTCCAATGTCATTTTTTTGCCTCCCATTCAGCGCTTGGAGTCCCCGGTCATGCTAGCTGCCGCTGATACTTTTGTCTTACCCAATCGAAAGGGGGATTTCTTTACCGGCAATCTTCCCAACAAATTATTCGACTTTATGGCGTCCGCGAGACCTGTTGTTGTATCCGGGGCAGGTGAAACTGCTGAACTGGTAATGGCGGCTGGATGCGGCAGAATTGGCAGGGCGGAAGATAGTATGGCAATGGCGCTAGCGCTCATTGAATTGGCGGAAATGCCAGTAGAGGAGCGGATGGCGATGGGTGCGAGAGGGCGAGATTACGTGTTGACGCATTACGATCGGAAAAGGCTCAGCGAGCGTTTTCTGGAAATTCTTGCTGATGCTGTGAAGGTGTAAAATTCGTGAAGCAAATAAACTTGGCAGTATTCGACTATGGTGGTGACGGATTCGGTTTCAATCGCGATTGTCAATGATCAGGCCAATGAGAACAGATGATATGAAGGCGGAGGCCGAGGTAGGCATGGCAAGTTATTTTTACTTCTTTATGGCGCATCTCCGTCTCCGTTCTCTAGGCGAATTTGATAGATGCGATGCGGACTATTCGCGGAATGGCATGCTGATTTTAAAGAAATGATAGCAAAACTTGTGGAAATAGAGAATAAGACATGTATATCATCAAAAACAATGCGATCAACTCGCCTCACAAGGCATATGTCCAAAATGTTATGGACGCGTACACCAATTTGACAAAAAAAAGATTTTATGATATTAAAAATTGCTTAATTGAAGGATAGATATTTTTCATTTTTAAAAGTAAGGTTGAGTCTACGCAAATGGCCAACGGCAGCAGCCTAATTTTTCATTGATCCTATGATACAAAGGACCCTTATATTCATACCCACATACAATGAGAAAGATAATGTGGAAAAGCTAATAAGCGAAATTCAGGCATTACACATCAATAATGCAGATCTATTGTTCATCGATGACAATTCAACCGATGGAACGGGAGATATATTAGACAGGATAGCGAAAGAACAGAGTAAATTATATGTCGTACACAGAAGCGGGAAATTGGGTGTCGGCAGTGCTCACAAGGATGGCATAGCATATGCATACCAAAAGCAGTACGATATATTGATAACCATGGATGCCGATTTTACACACTCCCCTTCTTACATTACCAAATTGCTCGAAAGGGCAGACACGCATGATATAGTCGTAACCTCACGATATATGGAAAAGGACAGTCTTAAGGACTGGAACTTGTTTCGCAAGACAGTTACCTGGTTCGGACACTCCCTCACCAGATATGTCTTAGGGCTCAGATATGATGCATCAGGAGCTTTCAGATTATATAATTTAAATAATATCAACCGGGCTGTTTTTGTAAAAATACTGTCTAATGGTTATTCGTTCTTCTTCGAAAGCCTGTTCATCTTGAATTTTAACAAGTACAGGATAGTCGAGACACCGATAATCCTGTCTGCAAGAACCTACGGCAACTCAAAGATGAAGATCAGTGATGCTTTTAAAAGTCTGGAATTCTTATTTACTATATTCTTAAAAAAAGTATTTCAACCGCATAAATTTTTAATAGCCAAAAATGGAAAATAACAACCAAAAACTTGAATGGGACAAATATTGGGGCAAGGAAAAGAGAAGAAAAGCCTACGATGTTATCGCATCATTTTACAGGGAACGGATCATAAAAAGCACCCTTAATTACTTCATCAGAACATACTTTAAGGAATCATCAAGCATACTCCATGCCGGTTGCGGAAGCGGTGAGGTGGATACCAACATCAGGAATTATATCAAGATCACAGCATTTGACATATCTGATAATGCTTTAAAGATTTATAAACAAGTAAACGGAGAACATGCCAATACTGTTAAAGGAAACATACTGAATACCCCATTTGAGAACGGAACATTCGATGGTGTTTATAATCTTGGAGTGATGGAGCATTTCGAAGAAAAAGATGTCATCACAATTCTCAAGGAATTCTACAGGATATTAAAACCTCAGGGACGCATTGTGCTTTTTATTCCTCCCGAATTTGGCCTATCTGTTATTTTCTTCAAGATACTCAAGTTCTTCTTCAGATACCTCTTATTTAATAAGGATATAAAATTCCATCCCGATGAGATCTGCAGGATCAGATCTAAAAAACATGCAGTTAATCTTATTGAACAAGGCGGATTCAGGTATGCGCGGTATTACTTCGGAATGAAAGACCTCTTCACATACGCCATCATTGTGGGAGAAAAATAAATTAACCATAAATTTCAATTGTACGACAATGAATGTAAAAACTAATTTTAATTGTCCTATTTGCGACTCCAAAGATCTGACAGAAAAATATAAAGATACACTCGGAAATGATCTGCCCACATTTGATTATAATTTCAGTCCTGATGCCGAAAGACATTACAGGATCGTTTCCTGCAGAACTTGTTCACATAACTTTGCCACTCCCCGGCATAAAGATCTCTATGTTAACTACAATTCTGATCAGATCGATGAGACTTACATCAATCTCAGTCCTCAAAGGGTTGCAACTGACCAGAAAGTAGTTAAAACTCTATTAAAATATCTCAAGAATGGTAACCTATTGGATATAGGATGTGCCACAGGTGATTTTTTAATAACGGCAAATAAATATTTTAACACGGAGGGATTGGAATTATCCGAATGGTCTTCTAAAATAGCACAGGATCGGGGTTTTAAAATTCATAAGTGCTTGATCCATGAATTGCCAAATAAAGATTTTTATGACATAATTACACTTTGGGGTGTCATTGAACACTTTGATTTTCCTAAACAAGAAGTCAAAAATATGCATTCCCTGTTAAAAAAGAACGGGCTCGTATGCTTGTGGACAGGAGATATTTCTTCAATTACAGCAAAACTTATGGGTGAAAGATGGCATTACTTCCATGGACAACACATACAACTCTTTACCAAACGATCATTACGGCAGTTATTCCTGCATAACGGCTTTAAAGAAGTAAAGATTTCAACATATCCCTACGTAATGACCTGGCCTTCATTAGCAAATACTTTGACCCGGTACCCCTTAATATATAAAATCATCAATCCTATTATCACCAGCAAGTTATTTATAAAAAGCAAAATCACGATCAATCTTCCGGGAGAAATGTTCGCTATATTTAAAAAAAAATAATAGAGGTATACACTTGACTCCCGTTGCCACCATTTATTGTGCCTCATACTTGCGGCCGTCCGCCGACTATCGACTTGGCGGGCACGGGATCAATGGCCATCGCCTGTTGGACGAGGCGGAAGAATAGCTTGCCGCGTGATCTTGAAGTTCGGCGATTGAAGCGAAACGTGAACTCATCAAGGTAATAATCCAGATGCGAGGACCTGACGGCACCCTGATGTGTTCCCCTAAGCCATCGTTTCAAGAGGGACGTCATCCGATTGGCCAAAGGATTAACATGCAGGGGTATGTCATAGAATATGCGTTTAAATACTATATCAGCCCAACGCGAGGATAAATGAGCCATATCAGGTTGGCCATTAATTCAATCAAGACCAAGCAAGGCGGCCTTATTGACGCCGCTGTGCTGTCATGCATACCAGGTATCTATGCGTATTTTGCATTAAAATATCTTATCGTCTTACCGAATCCGGGTGGCAGCGATGCCATGTATTATTTTACGCCGGCAATTTTGCGTAACGCATATGGATTCACTTTAGTTGACAGGATCGGCACACTCATTGCGCTCAGACTGGCATATTTAATCACTCCAACATATTTAGCCGGCGCATATCATATATTCGCAATAAATCTTATAACAATTATTGTAAGTATTTATTGGAGCTATAAACGCAACGGATTTTTCGCAGGACTCTTCGCAGGTATTTTGCTCATAACTTCGTTTACTTTTCTTTATAACGCAACGTTTATATATACAGACCCTACAATGACCTTATTTTGTTTATTGGCTTTTATTGCTTTCCACTCCAATACTAAGAATAAAATCCTGAATCCAATGCTTTTCGCCGGAATTTTCGCGGCATTTTCGGTATTTAACAAATTACCCGGCGTGGTAATACCGTTATACTTCGTAATTTATATTGCACATAAAAGAGAGTGGACAAAATTACCCTTGTTAATTCTCGGGTTTGCGATAGGTACATTAATCGTGCTGGGCATTTTCATAATAATATACGGTTACGAAGCTCTTCTGTTCATGCTGCTACACAATCGTTATGCCGAGGCAATGTCTTACACAGCTTTTCAAGAAAGATCGCCATTTTTTTACCTATTCCAACAAAGGTATATTCCCTTGTTTCTATCATTAATCATCCTGCTGGGTGCTTACGTAACGAACAAATGCAGGCAAGCCTTTTTTGTTGCTGCCGCTTTCATCACATTCGGTATGGCTATGTCCGTAATCTCTCAGTATTATTTTCCATATGACAATTATTTATTTCCCACGATAGTATTTATATCAATCGGTCTCGGTATATATTTGTCAACATTGAATCAGAGGGGGAGGGGCAAACTGAAATTCATTGAGCAATTGCCGCCCCGTTATGTGTCTTATTTGAACTATTTCTATGCTGTCCTATGCCTGGCCTGTATTACATTTGCCATGCAATTTGCAATCGATCATTACGCTGATATCCTTGACACTTCTTCTGCTACCACTAACCAGTTTTGGCTCAGGGCCTACCCATCAATTCCCCTATTAATAATAAGCATATTAATAGCTATTGAACTATTTAAGTCACGTGTTCTGGTGTTTTTATTCATCTTCGCAATATCACTGTGGTGCCCGGTTTGGAATATGTCAAATGCCTATCTTGGTATTAAAAGTACCAATAGCGTAAGTTCGTTGTTTTATACCGCGCCTGCAATTATAAATTATATCCCGGTTGATAGATTCAGTATTTATGTCGAGGAATGGAATAAGAACAAATACGCAGTGGAGATACCTCGTTTCTACGCTACTTTTTTCAACCGTAAATATCCGGTGGTTAAAGATGAAATTACGTATGCAAACATATTGTATAATATAAAGGTGATCGATGCTAATACCGCTATAACAGAAGCCGCAGCGCACGCAGGCTTCATATTGACTGACAGGCCAGATTTAGTAAAAAAACATTTCGCGCAATCGAAGCGAATTAAAAAACTGCGCTGGCAAAATACCGCTTTAACTTTAATCGACATAAATATGGATAAAGTTCGCCTGGTTGAAACCGATTTCGCCGCCTGGCAGGGAAACGAAACATCTAACATTGGTGAGATTAACAAGTTATTTTCTCCCTTATGGGTGCAGGGTAACCGGGGTAATTTTCTTTTCGCCAGACCGGCGGCTTCCGCTACCGCCATCAGCATTGCTATGATAGATAATCCAACCAGGGATGCGCCCGCACTGCAATATGGATACTCGCAGGCATTAGAAATGAACGTAGATGCATACCAATATATTACAGTTGAGGCGGAAGTCAGAATCACCGGCAGTCAGAAACCATGTTCTCATTCAACACTGTTTATCCAGGACAATGGTGGAGATAGGAGAGGTGATAGGAAAGAAATTTATATTTGTCAAAATGAATTCAGGACCATTTCTTTAACCAAAGTATTAAATAAAGATGCTTCAAGAATGGATGCCGGAATAATTTTTTTGCCGGATTCTCCCAACACAAAATTAGAAATTAAGAGAATGTCCATATTTAAAGGGCAGTAAAATGTTATATCATATGTGTGGTCTGAACCCTTGAAACTAGATGGGGTGGGTTAGGAAGAGTCGTACTTTTCATATTAATAATGTATATTGATAATATCTTAATCAGCCAGATAAATTGGAGGTTTTCATGATCAAAGAAACCAAGCGCTGCAGGATATGTGGCAACTCTGAGCTTGTCACCATCATTGATCTTGGAATGCAGAACCTAACAGGTGTATTCCCCCGGAGCATTGATGAAATAATCACGCAAGGGCCGCTGGAGTTGGTTCGGTGCAAAGTCGATGATGAGGAGACTTGTTGCGGTCTGGTACAACTGCGCCATTCGTACGACTGCAATGAGATGTACGGTAGCAATTACGGATATCGTTCCGGGTTAAATAATTCAATGGTCTCACACCTTAAGGATGTTGTAGAGAAAAGCCTTATGTTTACCTCCCTGGGGCCCGAAGATCTGGTAATCGACATAGGTAGCAATGATGGCACGTTACTGGGATTCTATCCGAAATGCGGGGCAATCTTGATGGGAATAGATCCCACTGCGGAGAAGTTCCGCAAATACTACAGTGATGATGTGAAAATCTTAGTGGATTTTTTCTCGGCGCAAGGCGTCAGGCACCTGTATGGAAATAAGCGTGCGCGTATAATCACATCTATTGCCATGTTCTATGACTTAGAAGATCCTATGACATTTGTGAACCAGATTAGCGAAATACTTGATGAGGATGGTATCTGGGTACTGGAGCAAAGCTACCTGCCGTTCATGTTGCAAAGGAATGCCTACGATACCATCTGCCATGAGCATATAGAATATTATAGCCTGAAGCAAATAAAGTGGCTGCTGGACCGAACGGGCTTGAAGATCATCGATATTGAGTTCAATGGCATAAACGGTGGCAGCTTCAAGCTTACAGTCGCAAAAGCTGGGGCGCGCTTAAGTGAGTGTACGCGCGCCGTACGCGATGTGCTTGATAGGGAGAAGGAGATGGGGCTTGATACGGCTAAACCATATTCCGCATTTAGGAAAATGGTGGTTGATCATAGAAAGCGACTCCAAGCATTATTAAAAAATCTGAAAAGCCAAGGTAAAAAGGTAATCGGCTATGGCGCGTCCACTAAAGGTAATGTTATCCTGCAGTACTGCGGAATAACACGGGAACTACTACCGTGTATAGCTGACGTGAACCAAGATAAGTTTGGTGCATTCACACCGGGTACATTGATACCAATAATATCGGAGCAAGAAGCGAAGGCTACTCAGCCTGATTATTTTCTCGTCTTTCCCTGGCATTTTAGAGATAACTTCCTTGAAAGAGAGAGAGGCTATCTGAAAGAAGGTGGAAAACTCATAATGCCGTTACCGGAAATAGAGATAATTGGGTATTCAGAACCGATAGGACTGTGATTTGAATCCATGAAGATCTTAAAATAATATAAATGCGATCAGTAGTGTCCAATCGTCGAAAGTGAAAAGTCTTCCATCATGCACATAGTGAAGAGGATACAGGCCATTTTAACCGTAATCGATTTGAACTCGATTTTGTATTATCGTCGCTCTTTTGGCCCGAAATTACAAGGAGCGACCGATGAACACTCAGCCTACCGTCTTCGCCCAGATCATGGCCTTCTTGCCGCTTCAC
>Ga0315285_10002016_pt1 | contig 21306 bp, 17 predicted proteins | sample YL17G09_36_MG_FD_203698 | JGI IMG/M metagenome (GOLD analysis project Ga0315285, IMG submission 203698) | Sediment microbial communities from Yellowstone Lake, YNP, Wyoming, USA - YL17G09_36 | ecosystem: Environmental > Aquatic > Freshwater > Lake > Sediment | place: USA: Wyoming | collected...
CTTTCGCCGCAGCCCTGGCCATAGCCTACATCAAATCCCAACGAAGTCAAAGCCACATACCACAATAGGGTGGTGTCCAACTTTTGGGGGTCATATCCGCTGAGAGACTCGAAGGACCCCGAGTCCTACCGCAGGTCGATGATCGATTTCTTCTTTGCTCACGGAGAGAACGTCTCTGAGAACGCCAGGGCCTTCCACACCTCCCGCCCTACGGTCCTCAAATGGGTCCAGAGGTTTAGAAAGCGGGGCCAGCGAGGTCTCCGGGACCTGTCTAAACGCCCCCACCACTGTCCCCACAAGACCCCTCAACATCACGAGCAGCTGATTGCCAACCTGAGTACCAATCACGGACGAGTCCCCAAGACCAGTATGGCCGGCAGGGCTCTACAGGAGCGCCTCTTTGGTCTGGGAGTCGAAGAGATGCATATTGTCCATGTTGAGGGCTATCGCCAACTCCTCCCCCACAGCAGCACTGCTACGAGGATCCACTCGGGCAACGAAGTCCTTCCCACCAATGACCAGATAGACGTACTTCTCCGAGCCCATCGGCTCTATTACATCCACCTTCGCCACCAACGCAGCCGTCGACACACCGACGGGCACGAACCTCTGGTCATGAATGTCCTCAGGCCTGATCCCGAATACCACTGCCTTGCCCAGGTGCTCCGCCAGAGCAGCCATCTTCTCCTCCTGAGCCTTGGCCTGAAAATCATCAGTCTCGATGTACATACCCTCGTTGCTGCCCACCAGCCTTGCATCAAAGAAGTTCATGGCCGGACTGCCAATGAAACCCGCTACGAACAGGTTCGCTGGATGATCGTACAGGCTCTGCGGCGTGTCTACCTGCTGCAACACACCATCCTTCTGCACCGCGATCCTCTGCCCCATCGTCATCGCCTCTGTCTGATCGTGCGTCACGTAAATGAACGTCGTCCCCAAACTCAAATGTAGCCTGCTCAGCATCGCCCGTGCCTCCACCCTTAGCTTCGCATCCAGGTTCGATAGAGGCTCGTCCATCAAGAATACCGCCGGCTCTCGCACTATCGCCCGCCCCAATGCTACCCGCTGTCGCTGACCCCCAGACAACTGCTTCGGCTTCCGATCCAGCAAATCGGCGATCCCTAGCGCCTCAGCCGCCCTCCCTACCCGCTCCTTGATCTCCCCCTTAGACGTCTTCCGCAGCTTCAACGCAAAGGCCATGTTGTCGAAGACGCTCATGTGAGGATACAAAGCGTAACTCTGAAACACCATGGCGATGTCCCGATCCTTCGCTGGAACGTCGTTCACCAGGCGATCACCGATGTAGATGTTGCCCTCGGTGACCTCCTCCAACCCCGCCAGCAGGCGCAGCGAGGTGGATTTTCCACAGCCTGAAGGCCCGACCAGCACGAGGAACTCCTTGTCCGCGATCTCCAGGTTGAGATCATTCACCGCCACCACGTCTCCAAAGCGCTTACTCACGTGCTCATAGGTTACACTCGCCATTTTCCGCCCTCCATCACTTCTTGCCGAGGACGGCCCGACACATCAGGCTTCCTCGCATAGCTCTACCAAGCCCTGGACCTCTCCCTGGATTCAGCTCTGTTCGATCCTTCGATCTTCGCTCCCCCCATCAAGCGACCACCGCCCGGTCAGCTACTGAGCAACGAGTCCCCCATCCAGGGGCAGGAGGTGCCCCGTGACAAACGAGGCCCCGTCAGAACACAGCCAGACCACGGCCTCGGCGACCTCTTCTGGCTCGCCTATGCGACCCATCGGATGGCCATCTGCGAGACTCTCCCAGCTCAACTCCGGCTGGGCCTCAAGAGCGCGCTCGATCATCGGCGTGCGGATGGCACCGGGACAGACGGCGTTGACCCTGATGCCACGTCTGGCGTACGCCACGGCCGCCGCCTTGGTCAGCCCGGATACGCCGTGCTTGCTGGCGCCGTACGCCGGGTGGTCCGGGTCCCCGGCCAATCCCGACACCGACGACATGTTGACGACGCTCCCACCCCCCTGCTCCAGCATCTGGCGGATCTCGTACTTCATACATAGCCACACGCCCTTCAGGTTGACGTCGATCACGCGGTCCCAGTTCTCCTCGGTGCACTCCGCCAGCGGAGCCACCTCTCCCTCGATGCCGGCGTTGTTAAACGCACAGTCCAGACGGCCGTAGGTCTCAACTGCTTTCTGGATCATCGAGTCGACCTCTGCCGCCCGGGAAACGTCGCATCTGACGAAGATCGCCTCGCCTCCGGCCTCCTGGATAAGGCAGGCCACCTCTCCACCACCCTCCACAGCCACGTCGGCCAGCACCACTTTTGCCCCCTCCCGGGCAAAGGCCAGAGCCGTGGCCCTACCAATTCCCGAGGCTGCGCCGGTCACCAGCGCAACCTTGCCTTCCAGTCGTCCCGTCACCTGACCACCTCTTGTTTTCTCTGCTCCCCAAACCGTCCCGCCGAATCTACACCGACATTCCGGCAATCCCCTACCTGGTACACAGATGCCAAATAGACCGCAGAAGAGCGATCAGCCCGATGACCCGCTCACCTCCCAACCCCAGCTGCGCAGTACCACACCCACAAGAACGGAACGAGAATTCCGTACCAGGGCCGCCGAAGCCTCTCCGCGACCACCCAGTTCCACGGAGCCTGCTATCGCCCCGCGATGACCAGATCCCGAGGCAACGTGGCTTCGACCTTCTCTTGCACCGGACCCGCGACCTGCACATCTGCCGCCTCCAAACCCAGCAAGAGCGCCCCAACCACGGGCTCGAACTTCGGCAGCACGACGGACGCCCGGGGAGCCACCTCCTGTATGACCCCCCTTACAGTATCGATGAGAAGCGTCCCCCTCGCCTTGAAGATCCCCCCTCCCAGCACCACCTCCACGTCTTTGTCCTGTAACGATAGCCTCTGAATGAGCGTGCGCGCGGTGATGCCCACTTCCGTCCCCACCCGTCTGACCAGCTCGCGAGCTACCTCATCTCCTGCGTGCGCCGCCTCGAAGAGCAGAGGCACCAGGCCCAAGAGCCGGCCAGGCTCGAGCTCTTCGTGGTACAGCATCCAGAGCAAGGCCTCCGGAGACGGCACATCCAGTTCGTCCAGCACCATCTGCAGCAGCACTGTCTCCTGGCCCCGCCCATCCCAGGCGCGCATGATCAGCCGTATCATCTCCTGGGAGATCTCTCCCCCTCCGCCCCAATCACCAGCGATGGGACCCAGCCCCGGGAGAACGATCTCCCGTCCATCGGGGTCCCGACCCGCCGCGTTCGTGCCCGTCCCGGACACGACTACCACGCCCCAGGGCCGCGAGAAGCCACTTCGCAGGGCGGCCATGGTGTCGTTCTTCACCACTGTCTTCTGGCACAGCTTCAGGTCCTGCAGCGCCTGAGTGAGCATGGCGTAGTCTTCGGGCAGGTCCGCGCCGGCGAGGCAGAACACACCTGACTGCACGTGCTCACCGGTCACTTGCGCTTGCCCCACAGCGTCTTGCACACAGCTGGAGATCTCGGCCATCGCGGCGGTCAGGCCGCAGACCTGGTGGTTGCTTCCGCCCGCACGGCCAAAGCCCAGCAACCGGCCGTCCACATCAGCGACCAGGCAGAGGGTCTTGGAAGCCCCGCCGTCCACACCCAGCACGTAATTCATTGCCCCTCCCAGGACCCTGTAGCTGGATAAGAGTTGCGCCCCATGTCGTCTACCTGTTGAAGAATTGAGGGAGATAATCCCTATTGGCCTCCAGAATCACCCCTACCAGTTCCGTCGCCACGGCGAAACTGGCAACCAGGGGGTGGCTCGCCAACGCCTGAACGGCGGCCCGTCGGTCCCCGCTCACCCCGGCCTCGACGGTCAGCTCTTCGTACGCCTTGACGTAATGGATCAAACCCCTGATCGCCGCTGGCAGGCGGCCAGCCGTCAAGGGGATGGCTCCGCCTGCCCCCACCAAACAGGGCACCTCGACCACCGAACCCTCCGGCAAGTCCAGTATGGCGCTTCTGTTCCGGACGTTGACTATGTGCGCCTCGTTCTTGTTGCCAACGATGGCGGCGATGAGCGACACCGCCGCCGTGGAATACAGGGCCCCTCCTCGCTTTTCGAGTTCGCGAGGCTTGCTGACGAGGGAAAGGTCGGCGTACATGGCCAGGAGCTTCTGCTCGATCTCCTGCACCTCTTCGCCGCGAGTCCTGCCAGCCTTCTTCTGCTCCTCCAGCACCTGATCGTGGTGATAGTAGTACCGCAGATAGTAACATGGTAGCATGTCCAGGGTCTCGATGACCTCCGGGCTGAAGGGGAAGAGGCCCCTCACTCCCCGGCGAGCTTCTTCGACCGCCTTGGCCAACACCGCCTCGGTCACGTCTCGGCCGTCCAGATACACCCCCTTGACCCAGCTCAGGTGGTTGAGACCGACGTAGTCAAGGCTGACTCTTTCAGGTGGCTCGTCCAGATAACCGGCCACGGCGTGCAGCGTGTTGATGGGCAGGTTGCAGAGCCCGATCACCCGAACGTTGCTGTGTCTGACCAGGGCCTCGGTAATCAACCCGGAAGGGTTGGTGAAGTTGATCAACCAGGCCTGGGGGCACAGCCGCTCCATGTCTGCGGCAATGCTCAGCATCACCGGGATAGTGCGTAGGGCCTTGGCGAAGCCGCCAGGGCCCGTCGTCTCCTGACCGACTATGCTGAAGCGCAGGGGGATCTTCTCATCTACCACTCGCTGGGCGTTCCCTCCCACGCGGATCTGAGTGATGACGAAATCTGCTCCCTGCAGGGCCTGACTTCGCTCGGTGGAGAGGGCCAGTTGGATAGGCGAACCGGCTGCGCCGATCATCCGTTCGCACAGGCCCCCCACCACTTCCAGCCGGTCCTGGTCCACATCCATCAACGCAACCGTGCCCAGCCCCAGCTCCGCGCCTCTCTCGATCAGGCCCTCTACCAACTCGGGAGTGTACGTACTACCTCCCCCGATGACGGACACCTTAAGCTCACCGGCCATGGGACCTCTCTCTCCTTCCCGTCGCTTCCCAGCCCTGTCAGGCGCGGTCCGCAACCCGTCGGCTCTGCCTTCCGCTGGATGCGACGAACACAAAGAGAAGCAAAGCTAACGCGGCCACCAGGCTGCAAATCCTGAACAGATTCAACACCCCCGCCTGGTCATAGAGATAGCCACCAACCACTCCTCCAACAACGCCTGCGAATCCCCAGGCCGTCCCCGAGAAGAGAGCCTGCCCCGTCGCCGCAAGCCCTTCTGGCGCCCGCTCCCGGGTGTACACCACTCCCGCCACAAAGAAGGCCCCGAAGGAGAACCCGTGCAGTAGCTGCACCAATAGAATCATCTCGGGAGACCTGACCTGAGAGTAAAGGAGCCACCGCAGCGCGTACATCGACAAGCCCACGATGAGCAGACCTCTGGCAGTCAGTCTTCGCAACAGCGCTCCAGAAAGGAACATCACGGGCACCTCGGTCAAGGCGGCGATAGCCCACGCCAGGCCCACCACTCCTTCGCTGGCGCCGAGGGCATCCATGTAAAGACTGAAGAAGTTGTTCACCGCCGTAACTGCGACGGAGAGCAGAAAGACGCTAACGAGAAAGAGCACAAAGACACGATCACCCAAGAGGATTCGCAGACCTCGCAGCTTCGGGGCTGCCCACACTTCCCGCCTGGGCGGGAGAAATCGAGAGACTACCAGAGTGGCGACCATGAACACCGCGTAACCGAAGAAGAGCGATCTGAGACCTGTCCGCTCCATGATCCTTCCCAGCGCCCAGGTGGAGAAGATGAAGCCGATGGTGCCCCATGCCCTCAGTTCGCCGTAGCTCCGCTGAGCGCCTTCCGCCACCTCCAGAGCCGTGCTATCGATGAGAGGACCTATAGGACCGTAGAAGAAGGCGTAGATCAGAGTGACCGGGATCAGCCAGCTCATTGTGCTGCCCACCGACAGCAGAAGAACCGGCACTATGGTCCCCGCCACCGCCACGCCCAGAAGCGTGCGATGCAGACTGCGAGAGTCGGCGAGGATGCCCCAAAGAGGCGAGGCCAGCGGCGCCACCAGAGCGGGAAGGGCCGAGAGAATGCCGATTTGCAGGCCGCTCAAGCCGATCCGTCCATAGTATAGATTGAGGTAGGGGAAGATGCACCCCACGGCTCCGAAGTAGAGGAGATAGAATAGCCGGGTGTGGGTGAGGGCCTTGGTCTTCTCCACGGTCGCTTCCCCGGAAGGGCAACGGCGAGGCTGGCCGATCACTCCATCGCCATGCCTCTGGGCTGGATCACTACCTGATCGATCAACACCCTGGGCGGGAGCACCGCCAGGTAGAGAGCCAGTTGGGCGATATCCGCGGCCTTCAGCATCTTTCCACGGTCCGGCGTGGAGGAATCGCCATCGTACCAGGGGGTATCCACGTAGCCAGGGCAGATCACGTGCACTCCGACGTCGTGCGGCAGCATCTCCAGAGCCAGGCAGCGGCTGAAGGCGATCACGGCAGCCTTGGCCGCACAGTAGGCGCTGTCCTCGGCGAAGGGGATCACTCCCGCATCGGAGGAGATGTTGATGATGCGGCCGCTTCGCTGCTCAACCATGCCCGGCAAGACCTCCCGGCAGCAGAGGAAGGTCCCCTTCACGTTGACGGCGAAGACCTCGTCCCACTCCTCAGTCTTGAACTCCACCACCGGGCCCCAGTGTCCCATCCCGGCGTTGTTGACCAGAACGTCCACCCGCCCGAACTCTGCCAGCGCCTGACCGACCATAGCGACAACCTGATCTTCCTGAGAGACATCGGTCGGCACGACCAGGGACTCGCCCCCACGGTTCCGAACCTCTCGCGCTACCTCCTTGAGTTTCGCCTCTCTCCGTGCCGCCAGAACCACTGTCGCTCCTTCCTGAGCGAAAGTGAGAGCGATCTCCCTCCCTATGCCGCTGTTGGCGCCGGTGACCAAAGCCACCTTGTCGGTCAGGGCCGGACCTTCTTGCCTGTCACCCATTTGTACCTCTCTTTATCGCCGCTCTTCGAGATATTCCCGCACCTCGCCCAAAGTAGGATACCCTTCCTCTCTCGGGCGTGAGATTACCGTGGCCGCCAGCGCGTTGGCGAAGCGCAGTGTTCTCGCCATGTCCCAATCGTTGAGAAGACCCAGCAGTATGCCAGAGTTGAAGCAGTCGCCGGCTCCGGTGGTGTCCAGAGCCTTAACGCGGAAGGCTGGCCGCAGAAAGACCCCCTCCTGCGTCCTGGCGATGCTCCCCTCGCTCCCCATTTTGATGATGACGCGCTTCGGTCCCCGGCCGAACAGGCTTTCCAGACAAGCATCCGGGGCGCTTTCGCCTGTCAGCGCCCTGGCCTCGTTCAGGCTGGGCAAGAAAACGTCCACCCCCTCCAGCAACTGCATCACCTCTCTCACAGAGCGGTCGGGCCAGCCCTCGATATCCCATCCGACATCGAGGAGCACCACTTTCCGCTCCGCGCGAAGAACGTCGCTCAGCGCCTTGATCCCGCCGAAGCCCAGACCGGGCAGCAGGAAGTAGCCCGAAATGAGAACGTATTGTGCCTCGTGCCAGGCCTGGCAATGCCTGAGAACCAGGTCGACGTCCAGGCGCTTAAGGTGCCCCAGATGCGTTACAAAGGCGCGCTCGCCATCTTCACGCCCCAGACCCACGCTGACGGCCGTGGGCACATGGGCCGATCGCTCGATGTGGTTGGCGGAGATCCCTGCCCCCTCCAGCGCGGTCACCAACTCCTCTCCCATGGCATCATCTCCAACGTTGGCGATGGCCGACACCCCCACCCCCAGCCTGGCCAGGCAGAAGAGCGCGTTTGCTATGCCCCCGGGCCGCCAACTCATGTTCCTGGTGATGACCTCGCTGCCCCAGGCTGGAAAATCTTTGAGAGGGTACAATACCAGATCAGCGTTGAGGTTGCCGACGACACAGACAGCCCTACTCATAAAGGGTTACCTTGGCAGCCTTATCGAACCTGCCCGGCTGCAATCCTCTCTCTGTCGCGGCGCTCCAGGAAAGCAATTGGATAGGCAGGATCTCCAACAGAGGAGTACAGAACTCATCAAGAGGCGGCAGCACAAGGTTGAAGATCCTCTCCCCTTCCAACTCCTTGTCACTGTCAACGATGACTACTTTTCCCCCGAATTCGGCTATGTCACGCGCCAGGCGCAGATTGATATCTCTGGTTCTGCCCTTCGTGGCGAACACGACAGCGGCGAAGTCCGGGGTCACCACCTCCAAAGGTCCGTGTCTGAACTGGCCGCCACTCATCCCCTCAGCCCGTATCTTCGTCGCCTCCTTCAAGATCAGGGCTCCTGCCATGGCCGAGGCCAGCGAGGGCCCGCGCCCCAGCAGGGAGAGGCAGTCCGTCTCACCGAGGAACCCGGTCAGGCCGCGGATCTTCTCTTCCCACCGCTCGAGGAAAGCCTCCATGGCATCCGCGGCGGCGTATAGCGGCTGGGTCCTTTCCTTGCTCACAGTGGAGGTGAGATACATAGCCGAGAGGTAGGCAACTGCGAGGGTTGCCGTGTAAGTCTTCGAGGCTGGGCCGCGCTCCGCTCCGGCGCACAGGAATAGAGGCAGGTCGCTGTTCCCAGCAAGGTGGTTGTCGGCATCGTTGGTGACGCTCATGATGAGGGTTCTGTCGCTCAACTCGCCCAGAAGTCTCTTCACCTCCACCGTTTCACCGGACTGGGACGCGATCACCACCAGCACGCGCTCGGAGACCAGGCCTCCGTAGTAGTGCAATAGCTCCGAGGTCTCCGCCATGATTGCGGGCAAGCCATGCTCATTCAGATAGATGCAGGCGGGATAGAAAGCGAAATAAGAGCTGCCCATGCCGGTAAGCAAGACCAGGTGATACTCTCCCCGATCCCTCACCTCGTTCACCGCTCGAAGCAGAGAATCATCCTCGACGTAGCGATCCACAGCCGCCCGCAGCACCCGGGGCTGTGAGAGTATCTCCTCCAAGAAGTAATCCATGTGTTCCTCTTCGCACTAATCGGAATCCTTGGCTCGCCAATGAAAGACCGTGCCGCAGAACCCCTCCAGATCGACCTCCCACCCGTCCGCGCTGTGGGCCACCCCCTTGGCCCCACCGGGCGCCAGTTCCCGCACCTCCTCCAGCGACAAAGCGCTGCTGATCCAGGCTCGGATCGGTTCCAGACCGTGGTTGACCACCACCAGGTATCCCTCACTGGAGCGCGGCAGCAAGCTCAGTTCCACCCTGGGGTCGTCGCAGTCAAACGGCGATCCCAGGGCCGCGTACTTCTTGAGTGCGCGATACAGTGTCCAGGTGGACTCCCGGCCGTCGAAGGCGGCCGGTGTCTGCGCCAGGTAGTGCTCCACCGGATAGGCTGAGACCAGGGTTCGCCCCCGATCCAGGGAGTGAGCAACCAGGGCAGGGTTGCCTTGCTGGTCGACCGCTATTATCTCGCCCCCGGTAACGTGCAGCAGGTAACCCGCGTCGGCTGGCGACAGAGCTGCCTGATAACGAAACCTCTGACCACTCTCCAGGCCATGGAAATCTGAGACTATCTCGATCTCCACCCCGTCGCGGGGGACGATGCGATCTTCCAGCGATGCGCCGAAGAGGTCCTGCATTTCCGGTATCGCCGCGTCCCCTGAAAGGGAAGCGTAAAGCGTACCGCCTGCTTCCACATACCTTTGGGCCCGCCGCCAGAAGGTGGTGTGCACGTGATTGAAGCTGAGGGACGTCGACGTCAAGGGCGAGGGCATGAGGATCAGGGGCACGTCCTCCCAGGAATCATACTCGCGAGGGAAGCCGACCTCCAGGTGCGCCTGCCGGGCCAGTACGAAGGCGCTGAGCCAGGAAGAGACCGGTAGGGTCACCCCACTTCGCCTCTCCCTTTTCTCCGTCCAGGCCTCCTCGGCAGAGACGTACAGGGACAGGTTAGGCTCACCGATACCGTAGCGAGAGTGATCGGGGCCATGGGAGAACTCGTGAGGCACTATGATCCCTGCCTGCAGAGGCGGGAGGTCCAGGCCATCAAACTCCATCTGAGTCAGCACGCGCGAGAGCTTCCGCATCTCCTCGCCGGCTGGGCGATCTCGCTTGTGAGCGTCGGTCACGCCGAACTGGGTCTCATGAGGGGAGCGAAGATAGGGCACGCGGGCCCAGGTGGCCTCGTCAGCGTCGGTGAAGCACCAGGCCACTAGGCCGTGAGCACCGCAGCCCAGTGCGCTGTACATCATCGTGTTGTAGTATCGGGCGATGCGTTCAGGCGTGAACTGGGCGCTGGACGCGCCAAACTCCTGTGCCATCACCGGCTTACCCGCGCCGCGGGCCAGCATCGTTTCGAAGGCCGCGGCATAGGTAACCCTCAGGGAGAGCAAAGGATCGGGATAGTATTCCGGCTGATAGAAGGGGTAGGGGTGCACGCTGAGGAAATCCACGTCCTCAACGATGACGTCGGCCCGAAAAGCGCCCCTGACGATCTCCTGGCTGCTCGTGCCCACCAGGATGGGGTGCCGGCGGTCAAACTGGCGGATGGCGGCCACCAGGGCCCTGGTCCAGTTGGCAGCCATGGCGTCGGAGGTCTCTTGGGCGACTATCCAGTAGGGGGGCTCATCAGTAAGGTCCCAGGCCAGGATAATAGATTCATCATGGTAGCGCCGGGCGAACTCCTTGACGTGCTCAACCTGCAGGCGAAGCATCTCTGGGTCGGCGTGGGGATGGCGGTCGGCGCGCCAGGGCACATCCCAGTAAGCGTCCCCCACCTCGCCGCCGATGAAGAATGTGGGGTTCAGATATAGTTCGTATCTCTTGGCCAGACGGATGATCTCGTCCAGCTGGGCAAAGGCCTCTTCGTTGTACTGCCCGGGCCTTGGCTCGAACCAAGCCCAGAATAGATCGAAGCGCACCAAGTTCAGGCCCATCTCGTGCATCAAACGGAAGTCCGAGTCCCACTCTTCTGGGTTCCATTTGTAGGGCCACTGCAGGGCCTCGGCCGCTGGCACGTAGTGGCTCCCCAAGATGTACAACGCCTTGCCGTCCAGTGAGAAGTAGTTGCCTTCCAGCTTCACCTGCTTCGAATCCATCACCACTCCTCTACCGCTCAGGGCATGCCGACCCCTAAGTCATCCTCAGGAGCCTCTCCTTCGTCAATACATTGAGTGGGGCTCGACCCGAGAAGAAACGCTCGAAATCCTCCACCACCAACCCGCTCAGGAGGCTGTAGGCCTCCTCTGTGTCTGATGCGCGATGAGGGGTCAGGATGACATTGTCCAGGTCGCGCAGCTCGTGGGACAACGCAAGGGGCTCTTCAGAAAAGACGTCCAGCGCGGCATTGAGCCTACCCTCTCTTAGTCTCTCCACCAGCGCGTCCTGATCTATGACGTTCCCCCGCGCCGTGTTGATCAAAACGGCGCCCGGCCGCAGGAGGTCGAGCCTCTGCCGATCCAACAGATGATAGGTCTGCGGAGTCAACCCGGCGTGTACGCTCACCACGTCACAGGTGCTGAGGACCTCCTCCAGGGAGGTCATCCTGGCGCCAGAGTTCACTACCGCTTCTTCTGACACGTAGGGGTCGTAGACCAGCAGGTCCACAGCGAAAGGCTGTACAAGGGCTGCCAACTCCCGACCGACTAGGCCGAAACCGATAAGACCCACTCTCTTACCTGTCAGTTCGTGCCCCAGGCGGAGCTCCTCTCCCTCCCGGTGATCCCTCATCAGGCGGTCGCTAGAGACTATGTGGTGAAGGCAGTCCAGAATCAGGGCCAATGTGAACTCTGCGACGCTGGTGCTCATTGCCGGAGCCGAATTGAGGATGACAATTCCCCTGGCGAGCGCCGCCTCGGTGTCAATGTGCTTGACCGTTCCTCCCACCTGACCAATGATCTTGAGGTTCTTTGCCTGGTCGATATTCGCCTTGCTGAGACCCCCGCCTTCCCACCCCAAGATAGTGCCGTCGACGTCGCGCACCATTTGGGACATCTCCTGCTCACTGAGATCGCGGCAGGTCTCGTTTCTAATCACGTCGGCGAAGGAACGAAGATGACCCTCAAGCTCCGGGTCGAAGAACCGCCCATACAGCGACTGAGGCAGTGCGACGAAGACCAGCGGTCTTTTCATGTCGCCAGCTTGCTCCTGTTCCGAAAACCACTGACTATCAAAGGAGGCATCAGTCTGGGCGGTCTCATTTCCCTGGCCAGTCGCCGAGGAACCTCGCCAGACCCAGTTCGGCCAGTTTGCGCCTGCTGGGCATTGTGGTCACCGGGTGCCATTCTCTCGCCGCCAGGTATTCGCTGGCCGCAGTCTCCACATCCACCTCGACGCCAGCCAGCGTTCCCGCCTCGAGGGGAGGTCTACCAAGCATGCGGTCCGGCAACTGGAAGTGCAGCGGGTTCAACCCCTCTCGCAAGTTGAAGAGGTGGCGCAGGTTGGCGATGCGCTCGCCTAGCAGCAGACACTCCTCGAGCGTCAGATCCCAACCCGTCACGGCCGACAAGAAATCCGACACGTACTGAACGTCCATACACTCGTAGCCGAATTGGCAGAGCCCCGCTGAGTTCACCACGTGTATGATGTCGGTCACCTTCTTGTACAGCTCCGCCTTGCCCGTGTACCAGTACTTGTCGTCAGAATCAGGTATCGCCATTCGCTTCCGGGTAGCACGGGGCAGGTCGTACCCCCAATGGCCGCCCTGCATGTGCCGGGCCGGGGTAGCATCCAGCCAGTAGCTGAGCGCCAGAGGCGGCAGATAACGGGGGTCGTGCATGGGGAGCTCCTGTCCCTGAATGTGGATTGCCAGTCTTGCGGCCTCGCCCCCGATTCGTTCCGCTGCCCTCTGCACGCCGTCAGCCAGCAGATCTCCCAACCCTTCCCTGGAGCCCATTCTCTCCAGCATGGCGATCATGGCAGGGGCGTTTCCCCACCTCAGGTCCAGTCCGTCGGTGTCCTCGTAGGAAAGCAAGCCTTGCTCGTAGCATTCCATGGCAAAGGCCAGAGTCGCACCGGCGGAGATGGTATCGAATCCATACCGGTTACACAGGTCGTTGGCTTTGATGATCGCTTCCACGTCGTCCACGAGGGTCATGGTGCCAAAAGCGGACAGGGTCTCGTACTCCGGTTTGTGCCCCTCTGTGGCGTATGGCCCTTTCTTGACCACGACGTGTCCGCCGCACCCCAGGGGGCAATGCCAGCAGGCGAACCGCTTCTCTTGGTATTTGATCACGTTGTCGCCGCTTATGGCCGCCGCTCCAGGGAAGTCCAGGGGACCAACCCCCTTCCAGTTCTTGACCGGCGCGTCTCCACTAACCGAGGCTCCTTCTAGCCCGCCGCAGGTCCCGGTGTTCCGGTAGTAGTCGACCAGGGAGCCCTTCAAGCCAGCCAGGTACTCCCTGCGAAGCTTGAGAACTCTTTTCTCGTCTGCCAGCGGCACTTGCATGTCGCCTTTCACGGCCAGGGCCTTCAGCTTCTTGGCCCCCATGACCGCCCCTAGTCCCGACCGACCCGCTGCCCGCCCCTTGTTGTTGATGACGCAGGAGATCAAGGCCAGTTCTTCGCCGGCGGGGCCGATGCAGGCCACTTCAGCCTCCGCTCCCAGTTCTGCCTTCAGGCGAACCTCGGTCTCCACGGCGTCCACGCCCCACAGCTCCTTCGCGTCTCGCAGTTCAGCCTGGCCCTGGCGAAGGAACAGATAGACCGGGGTCTCCGACGCGCCGCTGAAGAACACAGCGTCGTAGCCTGCGAACTTCATGTGGGGCCCGAAGAAGCCCCCGGAGTTTGCATCTCCCCAGGTTTGGGTGAGCGGCGATTTGCCGACCACCGTGTAGCGCGAACCGATGAGGGCTGGTGTGCCGGTGAGAGGTCCGGTCACGAACCCCAGCAGGTTGTCAGGGCTTAGCGGGGCGACGCCGGGTGGTTGGCGATCCCAGATGAGTCTGACGCCAAGGCCATAGCCTCCCAGATATTGGCGACACAGCACATCGTCCACGGGCTCCTCTTGCATCGTCCAGTTGGAGAGGTCCACGAAAAGGATGCGACCCATATAGCCGCCCGCCATGTACATGCTCCCTTCGATGGTCAGTGATTCTGGAGCTCAGTGTCTAGAGCGTGGAAACACTGGCGCTCACTATTGCTTGACCGCCCCCGCGGTCAGCCCCTCTATGAACTGCCGTTGCATGAAGAGGAAAACGATGATCATGGGCAAGGCCGCGATGGTAGAGCCGGCCATGATCTGAGTCCAGTTCGTGGTGTGATACTCTTGCAGCAAGGCGATCCCGACCGGTAGAGTACGCATGTTCATGGAATTGGTGACGATCATGGGCCAGAGAAAGCTGGTCCACGATCCCATGAAGCTGAAGATGGCCAGGGTGGCCACCCCGGGCAGGGCCAAGGGCGCCACGATCCGCCAGAAGATCCCGAACTCTGAACACCCATCCATCCGAGCTGAGTCCAGCAGTTCGTCGGGTATGGACAGTATGTATTGGCGCATCAGGTATAGACCGAAGACGCTCGTGGCACTCGGCACAATCAGTGCCCAGTAGGTGTCCACCCACCTGAACAGGTCCATCATCTTGTATAGAGGTATGAGATTGACCTGAAAGGGTACCATCAGTGTCAGCAACAGGACAAAAAACAGCTTGTCGCGGCCTGGGAACCTCAGTTTGGCAAAAGCATAGCCAGCGATGGTAGAGAAGAACACGTTGCTCGCGGTGACCATCGCGGCCACGAAGAGGCTGTTGAAGAGGAACCTGGCGAAGGGCAGACTGGTCCAAACCTCCGCGTAGTGAAGGAGCGTGGCAGGCTGTGGAATCCATTCCGGCGGATAGGCGAATACGTCGGCCTCGACCTTGAGAGAGGTGCTAACCATCCAGTAGAAGGGCACTAGCATGACGATCGAGCTAACGATCAGAGCCACATATATACCTGTTCGCCCTACTAGCTTGCGCACCCCAATGCGACTCGTAGCCATAATCGCTCACCCCTCATTACGATTTCGCCCGGCGCGGCTACCGCGACGCGATCCAAAGATGCGCGAGGTCAATCTTCCCGCCCGAGAAATTTCATTTGCAGATAGGAGAACAGTGCCAATACCGCGAAAAGGACATAGGCCACAGCGGAGGCATATCCGAACTTCATATAGTGGAAATTGTCCCAGAGGTGAAACACGATCGTTCGGCTGGCATTGACGGGCCCGCCGTCGGTCATCACGTAGATCTGGTCGAAAACCTGATAGGTTCCTATGATGCCGATGATGTATATCATGACGATGACCGGACGCAGGCTGGGCAGGGTAACGTGCCAGAACCTGTTCCAGGCGTTGGCCCCGTCTATCATCGCCGCCTCGTAAAGCTCCTGGGGGATCGCTTGCAGGGCAGCCAGAAAGATCACCGTCTCAAAGCCGAACCCCTGCCACACGCTGGTGACGATCACGGACACAAGCGCAGTAGCCGGGTTATTCAGCCACCGCGTCGTCGGCAGGTCGACTGTGCGTAGCAGACCATTGATCAAACCGTTCTCGTTGTAGAGCATTTTCCAGACGGTGGCCACGACCACCAGACTGGTCATCACCGGCAGAAAATACGCGGTGCGGAAGCCTGCCCGAAACCTGACCTTCTGGTTCAGTGCCAGAGCGGAGATCAAGCCGAAGATAGGCCCACTGCCCTGCCCCAGGATCACGAAGATGGTGGTATTAACAAACGATTTGACGAACTTGGGGTCATCGAATAAGAGCTTCTTATAGTTGGCCAACCCGACGAACTGGGGCGGTTGCAGTCCGCTCCACTCGGTTAGACTAAAGGCGAAAGAACTGACCATGGGGATGAAGAGGAAAACAGTCGTAGAGATCACCGGACCCAGGATAAACAGATAGGCCCAGTAGTATTTCCGCACGAACACGCCGATTCGTCGCGCTATTGACGTCTCCATTCGCTTTCCTCTGCAATGCTCGTGGGAGCGGCCAATGTCGGTCCAGGTGAGGGTCAAGGGGGCAGTCTGCCCCCTTGACCTGAAACACCCTCTCGCCCGCCGTTATTCCTCCAGCAGAGCGTTGATCTCGGTGACGGCATCGTCCAGAGCCTGCTGTACCGTCTTCTGCTCCAGCAGGGCTGAGCCCATCATGTCGTCGATTATGTCATACATCTCGTTCCATTGGCGGACGTAGGGGAAGTGGTGTGCAGTCTCAGTGGCCTGCAAGAACAGGGGCATGGTCACTTGGCCGCCAAAGTATGGGTCGGCGGCGCTCACCTCTGGACTCTCCAGTGCAGCCTTGAGCCCAGGTGCAGCACCCGAACCCGTGTAGACACCGATGGCGTTGTCCACGCGCATCGCGAACTCGACGAACTTCCAGGCAGCTTCCTTGTTGGCAGCCCTGACGGGGATCGCCAGGCCCGTGCCGCCGAGGTAGGAGCTCGGTTGCTTGCTGTAGGGGTGAGGAGCCACCTTCCACATGCCCTCCATTTCGGGAGCTCCGTCTTTGATTACCCCCATCATGTAGGGTCCATCGGAGAACATGGCCATCCGGCCATCCTTGATGGGCGTGATGGCCTCTTCCTCACCGATGTCGAAGGCGATGTGGTACTCGTTGACGATGTCGACGATGAACTGCGTCGCCTCCACTCCCTCAGGGCTGTTGAAGACGGCCTGGGTGTTGTCCTCGTTGAGCATCGTGGCGTCGTTCTCGTAGAGGAACTGTGCCCAGCGGAAGGCATCAGGGAAGATCCCGTACAGATACCTGTCGGGCACCCCGTTGCCATCCGTGTCCTCGACCAACTGCTGCCCGACCTCCACCAGTTGCTGCCAGGTGGTGGGCACTTCCAGCCCTTTCTCCTCGAAGACGTCGGCCCTGTAGTAGAGGCAGTACACGTCGAAGTCCTCCAGCATGACGACTGTCTGGCCCTCGAACGTCATGGCCTCCACGGCGCCCTCCGAGAAAGCCTCATTGAGGGGAACTCCGTTCACCTGACCGCCGGACAGAGGCCCGAGATCTGCAAAGGCACCGAGCGATGCCCAAGTGGGCACCCAGGTCATGTCTACGGTCGCTACGTCCGGTGGCGTCCCGGTCGTCATGGACACGCTCAGCTTCTCGAACATGGCGTCCCAGTCGAGCGATTCGTACTTGACTTTGATGTTGGGGTTCTCTTGCTCGAAGGCCGCGATCATCTCCGGCTGGAAGGGCGTGGCGGTCCCGTAGTAATCCCAGACCGTTATGGTCGTCACCCCTGCTGGCGGCGGCGTCACCCCTGCCGGCGTCGTAGGCGCTGGTGTGCTCGGGGCCCCGCAGGCGGCCAACACAATCACCAACACCACACTCAAGAAGATTGGCATCCTTTTCATCCTTAATCCTCCTTCTTTCTTATGCCCCTTCCCAATCGAAACAAAAGTATCCGTACTCTCTTTGCTGGGCGCTCATCACCTCCTTTCTTTGTGTAAGGCCTCGGTGGGGCGCTTCGCGCTCTCAGGGGTTTGGCAGCATCCTGAGCCTAGAGTTGGACATCTACTTGTCTACCAAGGTTACGCTCACGTCAACTGTACCCTCCACCGTGCCAAGAGGAACGAGGGTTAGCAGATCATCAAAAGGCCTGGGAGTTATCACGCGACCGCCCACGCGGGCCTCCCGCACGACCTTCCCCACAGGCGGTTTCAAAGAGAGCGTGGCGCCAGGTACCGCCTTCTCCAATCTCACTTGCCAAGTGTTGTGCATCATCGACTGTCTGCTGATCTCCATCCTCTCCCGGGCCAGCCACCAGTCGACGAGCTCTCTGGACGACATGAAGACGGTATCCTCGAAACTTGCGGCATAAGCAACACCCTGCTTCAGCGCCTGGGAATAGTTCACGTTATCCCCGGCGAGGACCCCATAGCCCACATCGGGAGGATCGGCAAAGATGTGAATCAGACCGCCGCGTCGGTATTCCCGATCAACCACCTCCTTGAAAACGGCAAGATACTCATCGGGAGATGCCGTGCGGTTCCGGACGCTCTCGCCAAGGGTGTTGTAGCTGCAAAAGCCGTTTGGGAAACCAGGGCACGAAGGATCATAGCTGATCGGTACCTCCAGGAATTGGAAGTTGCGCTCGCGCTCCGGCCAGCATTTGAAGTGCACTTCCCCGTCGTCTACCCCTGTCCAGGGCTCTTTCGACGGGTGGAAAGGGAAGCCAGCGGTCAAGGTGGAGTTCGATCCTACCGAGGACTCCTGGAGGTAGCCCAACTCGTGGAGCACCTGAAAAGTCAGGATGCTCTTTTCCAATTGGAAGTGAGGCAGCCGGAAGATGCCCTGATCATCCCGGCCCAACAGCTGGACAAAGGTCTCGTTGCATTTCTCGATCTGGTGCCTGATCTGCGCCTTGTCGAGTTCGGCCCACGGTTGCTCGTCCCAATAGCTATAGGGGTGAGAGTATGAGTGGTTGTAGTAGTGGCGATGCTCTCTCGGAAAACAGGATGGGAACGCTTCCAGGTTGCGGGCGCCAACGTAGATGCCGTACTTGTCGAAGGAGACCTCTACCAGTGTATCGATGGCCGCGGGCACGTACTTGGCGCACTCGGGATCCACGCCGGGCGGGTGGTCGACATCGCCGTCGATCACCAGAGGCGAGCGAATAGCGTTTTTCCAGTACCAGATGCTGGCCAAACCTCCCTTCAGCGTGCAAAAGAGCGTCCGCAGCATAAGCTCTCTCAGATGGTACGAGTTGTCGTACGAGAAGCGCTGGGCCATTGAGGGGAGGAACCAGACAACTCGTCCGCCACTGGTTTCCATCACGGTTAGAGCATCTGAGAGCACCTCTTGCTTCTCATCACTGGATACGAACTGAGCCAGAGACGCGGCTTCAGCAGCCCGAATAGCGTATTGTCTGCCCCTCAGAGGAATGGTGGTTCCCTCACTTGTGTAGGGCGTTCGGGTTGCAGCGCGCCCTCTGTGCAGCTTGAGGAGGGGTGACTCCCAGTAATCGATTCGACCCCTTGAAGAAACGGCAGGCGTGACCCCAGCAATCGCCAGGAACGCATTGTCGTCACGCCTAGAGAATCGGCCCAGAGTGCCATGACAGGATCCAGAATCCCCGGTAATCAGCAGGTGACCACCGGCGCCGATCAATCGCGCGACGGCTTGAATCTCTTCGTCATCGAGCCAGGCCACGCGAGGCAGAATCAACAGGGAGTGCCGTTCTGCCTTCCTTGCGAGTTCTTCTTCGCTTAGGACGGCAAAACCGATCTTCGCGCTAGCCAGGGTCACGGCCCATATGGCGTACTCATAAAGGGCGGTTTGATCACCAACGAAATCTGCCCTCGTTGGTTTGACCACGGCGATCACTGGTGTCCCGGATGCTTGCTGAATTTCCAAGTCCATTCAGCTACCGTCTCTCTGAAGCGTCGCCTTGGTGCTTCTCCGGCGAGGCATCTAGCCCGGAATACACATACCTACGGTGACGAGCGACCCGTCTCCCGCCGGAAACCAGCCATCTCTATGAAGAACTTGCATCTATCACCGCGCACTATGGCTTTTGTGTACTCGACGGGTTTGCCGTTGTCGGTGTAGGCAGTCAATTCCAGGAGAAGACCTGGTGAACCCTCCTCAACGGCGAGGTTCTGGGCCTCCTTGTGGTTTATGATCACTGGTTCAAGCGTTTCCCTAGCTTTGACCAAAGAGACCCCGTACTCGCCTGTAATGATATGGTAGAGTGACTGGCTGGTCAGATCCTGCGAAAGAAGACGGGGAAACAATGCGTGAGGCAGAAACGTCTTTTCGAGCATCAGCGGCTCGCCGTTGGCGAACCTTACTCGCTCGAGGGAGATCAGCTCTTCACCTGTGGGCACATCCAACCTCTTGGCGACGGTACCGTCGGCAGGCACTATCCTTGCGTCCAACACTGTACTGTTGGGCTTCAGCCCCTGATGAAGCATTTCCTCTGTGAAACTGGCAAGTTGCGAAAGGTCTCGCTCCATCTTCGGCTGGGAGACGAAAGTGCCCTTGCCCGGCACACGATACAGCAGCCCCTCTTGCACCAGGTCCAGCACGGCTCGCTTCACCGTTATGCTGCTCACGCCATACTGCCCGCTGAGTTCCCGTTCCGAACCGAGTTGGTCACCGGGCCTGAGTTGGCCCGAAGCCACCAATTCTCGCAAATCCTCTCTGATTTGATAGTAGAGCGGAACTGGAACGTGGTCTTCCCCGCGCACAACTTCCTCTAGCTTAGCGGCTTCCTTTTCAACGCACCGGGTGTAGTACTCTGTCCCGAGCCATCTGAGTATAATATTATAATATTATACTCCATTGTAGCACAAATGCGGCGAGTTGTCAAGTAGCCGGTCTGCTTGCCAGTCCAATGCAGCTTGCCAATGGGCGTGGGTTGTGCAGTACTTCTGGGGCACGGCAGGACGCCTTCGCAGTAATACAGGCCCTTGCGCCGATAGGAGACGCAGGGGAGTAACAGAGGGCGCCGCACTGCGCTATCTGTCAGCAGACACAGACACGGCAAGCGCCCGCCTCGTGGTGTCCGTGGCTTGGCCTCTCTCGTGGCGGTCGCGACAGCTCTTTGCCCATCGTCGCTGACTTGTGGTACAATCGGGAAGATTTGGCAGAGGGGAGAGAAATCATGGCAGGGAGAATCTTCGGCTACATCGTGGCAGGCATCCTGATCCTTTTTGGGGTCCTGTATCTGTGGTCTATCCCAGCGGCTGGATCGGGCCAGGTCGTTTCCAGGTTGATCGTGGGGGTCATCTCGCTAGCCATCGGTGTGGTGATCATCTGGGTGATCAGGACCAGAGGGCCGGCACCCATCCAGCAGATCACCCAGCAGGTGCAACTGGACATGCCAGGGGACGTCAACGTGGAGAAGCTCAAGTGCCAGAGTTGCGGCGCTGAGCTGAGCAAGGACAGCGTCTCCCTGGTCAAGGGGGCGATCATGATCAACTGCCCCTACTGCGGCTCCACCTACCAATTGACGGAGGAACCGAAATGGTAGGGCTGAGACGCTCGCTGACTCGGGCTTTGGCGGTCGCCGTTTGTCTGGCTGCCTTGATCTTGATGCTGCCAGCTGTCTCCGTCTTGGCACAGGATTACAGCTTCTCTGTGGACAGCAACCTCGTCTCCGTGTATATACAAGAGGATAGTTCGGTAGACATTGTATATGACGTCACTTACACCTGTGATCCGGGTGCCCATGTCATCGACATCGCGGACATCGGCCTGCCCAATGACTACTATGACCTCTCTAGCGCCACGGCTACCATCGACGGCAAGCCGGTGACTGGCATCTACAAGTCGGAATGGCTAGACACCGGCGTGGAGATCCATCTGGGCGCCAATCAGATTATGCCTGGCGAGTCGGGGACTGTCCACCTGGAGATCAACAACCCGCACATGGTGTATCAG
>Ga0315285_10002017_pt1 | contig 21305 bp, 15 predicted proteins | sample YL17G09_36_MG_FD_203698 | JGI IMG/M metagenome (GOLD analysis project Ga0315285, IMG submission 203698) | Sediment microbial communities from Yellowstone Lake, YNP, Wyoming, USA - YL17G09_36 | ecosystem: Environmental > Aquatic > Freshwater > Lake > Sediment | place: USA: Wyoming | collected...
ATGCTTGTATTCTGAAGATCCGGTGAATGCCGGGCCGCAGGCTGCGGATTAGGCATCACCTCTTCGAGAGTGGTTGTTTCCCTTTGTCAGGCGGTGCAAGGGGGCGGTTAGCTCAGTCGGGTCGGCGGGACGGGCGCTTGCTCCTCGACATCTTCCGAGGTCCGGGCGCCACCGCCCGTCCGGACTCCGCCCGCCGGCCCCGCGATCCCGGCGCCGGCTGCCAGTTTTCGGGCGTTTTAATGGCTGGTTTAATGGTTTATAGGACGGTTGCATCCATTTCTACTTCGTTTGTTTTGTTATGGTTACATCACCGTAGCCATTAGTTTAATGGTTATGTAATGGCTGGAGCCGAAACACTATGAAATCACCACACGGTTCCACTAATTTCATTATAGCATAGCGTGTCAAGTTTTTCGGCCCTCTCGCGCCGCAAGTGATTCCGAACAAAGGAAATAAAGTTCGGACGTCACTTTCCGGCACACGGCCCTTTCCTTCAGCGGGACGCTAACGCCCTGTAGGAGCGCGACTTGCGGGTGCCGCGGTGTTGACCCTGGCAAGCTGAACCCTATTCGGAACCGAGAAGCCGCCGGCACGGGCTTGGATCTTCTCGCCACTTCGCGAGTTGTTACGCTCTTGGGAGAGGAGTCACAAGAGTTACTGACTTTTGCCAAAGTAGCGAACCAGTCTTTTCAAACCCAGGCCTTCAGTTGATCAGTGCGCCGCGAAGCGGCGACCAGAGTCATAGCCGGGGGTGAGGGCCGCTGGTTTTGCGGCCCGCAACCCCCGGTACGAGCGAAAATGTTGTCGCGCCCCGCAGGGGCGCGGAGAATCGAGCGGAAAGAAACCGGCAACGAGCGGAATCTCCAATAGCCATGCGCGACAAGCCGAATGCTTCTCGCGCCGCTGTCGCGGCGCGTTACTCTTCTTGCCTTCTCCGGGGGTTCGGGCCGCAAATGGGCGGCCCTCACCCCCGGCTATGATTCGCTGCACCGCTCCGCGGTGCTCCACCAGAATTGCAGAACTCTACAGCCGACCCGGCGCCCGGCTTACCAAGACTTGGTGCCCAGGTTCCGCACACCTCAGCAGCACCACTCGATTTGGACCCAGTTTGGACCCAGCAGGCCGGCCTGGACCCACCCCGGAGGCAGCTTGGACCCTGCAGTTTCCACAATGATTCCGCCAGGTTTGGTGGTCCGATTGCTTTCCCGCGCGCGCGGTCGTCATATTGAATTCCGCATTCCGCATTCCGAACTCCGCACTGCTTTCCCGCGCGCCCAGCAGGCCAGGAGGAAATGGAGTTTGGGGAGAACAGCGTGAAGGTGCCTACCCGGCGTTGCGGGCATGGTGGGACCAGCAGGACTCGAACCTGCGACATTCTGCGTGTAAGGCAGACGCTCTAACCAACTGAGCTATGGTCCCACGCGATGAAGAAACTCTACCACAGGGCGGTCACGCTCGTCTGCTGGGCCGCGACTATCCACGGTTATCCGCCGGCGGGCGGCCGGCGGCATGTGGTGCCTGGGCACCTCACTCTCCATCTGGCGCGCCAGGCGACCAAGAGGCGTGGGACCTTCGCGCACAATTGGCCCACGTGCGAACGAAAGGCGGCGGGGCGAGGCGTATACCACCCCAAACGGCGGGCAGGTCACTCGCCGGTTGCCTTGGCAGCTCTCGTAGCGGGCGCCTTCGCCGCATTCTCCTGCATCGCCGCAATTTCCTTCTTGCTCAAGAGGCGCACCGGCCTCAGGCTGTCTCCGTGAGCCTTCCGAGATGCAGCCCAACGTGCGCGAGCCGATTCTGAGAGGCGGCGGCGACCGGCCGGGGAGACGTTCCGCTTTTGCCGCTCGCCTCGAATCTTCGCCCATCTGGCCCGTTGCGCGTCTGCGATCCGTTTGCGCGCTGCTTTCGACATGTGGCGTGGGCCGCCCCGGCGACCAGGCGCCTTGCCGTCCAGTTCATCCAACGCCTGAATCGCCCGGTCGAGCCGGTCGATGGTCGCCTGGGCAGCGGCGCGCTGGTTTCTGAGGATGCGAAGTGTTCGATTGAAACGAGCCATGATTGCCTCCAGGCGGTAGAGTAACGCAGAAGCAGGAGACGATGTGTAAAACTTCGCCGCTCTGATAGGGACCAGGCGTTGTTCTCGTCTCCACAGTGGCCTGTGAATTGCTTCGCGCGCGGCGGTCATACCGCTTTTCAATGACGTCTCCGAATTTCGAGACGGAGAGGACAGGGACTTTTTCCTATAATAGCGGGATCATGGACGAGGCGAACCGCGAGCGGTTCTTTGCGCGCGGAGGCCAGGAGGAAATGCAGTTTGGGGAGAACAGCGTGGAGGTGCCTACCCGGCATTGCGGGCATGGTGGGACCAGCAGGACTCGAACCTGCGACATTCTGCGTGTAAGGCAGACGCTCTAACCAACTGAGCTATGGTCCCACGGGGATAGAAGGATTGTAGCACAACCGGGAATCAGCGCGGCGCCCAACCAGCCATGCCGCTCGCATTCCATTCCAGGTGCCCGCGGAAGTCCTTGCATTTTCCCATGTTCGCGTCGTAGCACGATGCGAACATAGGCTTTTTCTATATCTGCCTTCCATGCCACCCAGGATTGCGAAAGCGCCGACCGGCGGCTCGCTGGCAGAGAACTGCGCCGGGAGGTAGCCGGTGAGCCATTCGTCGGTGAATCTCGATTCGCTCGAAACGCCGCGCCCACCCTCTGGCGGTCGCTGGTTGAGGTTTCCACCACACCCCGATTCCGCGATATAATGACCGGCGAATTGACGCCGCGTCCGCCGAAACCGATTCTGTCAACGGGCCAAGGGTCATGGTTGTTGTCCGAGATTCGATTGTTCGGGCGGGGGTGAGGCACGCATGGAAACTGTGTCCTTGGTTGTGTCTTGTTTGCGGAAGTACATCGGGCCGTTGAGGGCGCCGTTTGCCGCAATTGCCCGAAGCTCGCGTGTCCCCGCCGGAGCGCCCAGGCACTATAGGGCCAACCAAATGAGGGGCTTGGTGTTCGTTTTGGTGCTGGCCCTCGCTGGGGCGGCACGTGCGCAGGGCATTATTACCACAGTGGCCGGAAACGCGAACGGCACGCCCGGCTTCTCCGGCGACGGCGGATCGGCGGTGAATGCCTTGTTGAAGACCCCGCAGGGGGTAGCGGTAGACGCCAGCGGGAATGTCTACATCGCCGACTCTTTCAACTATCGGGTTCGAAGGGTAAGCCCGGACGGGATCATCACTACAGTGGCAGGCAATGGTGCGACTGTACTTTTCGGCGATGGCGGGCCGGCGACCACCGCCGGCGTGTTCCCTTATGACGTCGCCGTCGACAGCCGCGGGAACCTCTACATCGCCGACCAGCTCAATCAGCGTGTGCGCAAGGTAGATACCGCGGGCGCCATTACCACTGTAGCCGGCGGCGGCAGCGGCGGCCTCGGCGACGGCGGGCCGGCGGTGAGCGCACAGCTTCGCGAACCGCTTGGGGTGGCGGTGGACAGTGCTGGGAACATCTACATCGCCGACGTCTGGTCCGACAGCCGCGTGCGGAAGGTGAACGCGCTGGGGGGAATAACCACGGTGGCCGGCGGCGGGTCTGCATTTCCCGGAGATGGCGGGCCGGCGACCGGTGCCCGACTCGACACGCCTGTCCGCGTAGCTATTGATGCGCAAGGCAACCTTTACATCGCGGAGAAGTTTAGGGCGCAGATCCGGATGGTAAACGCCAGCGGCATAATCACCACAGTGGCCGGCAACGGCACTGCTGGCTTCTCGGGCGACGGCGGACCGGCAACGCGGGCCGCGCTAAATCAACCCTACGGCATTGCCGTTGACAGCAACGGAAATCTGTATGTCGCCGATCTGGGCAACAACCGCGTCCGCAGGGTAGATGCAAGCGGAATTATCACGACCGTGGCTGGCAACGGAGTTTCGGGTACCTCCGGCGATGGTGGTCCCGCGACCAATGCGCAGCTTGCCTCGCCGGAGGCCGTGGCCGTCGACGGCCAGGGAAGCCTATATGTGGCAGACGGCTCAAATAGGGTCCGCAAAGTAACCGGGGCCGCCGGGTCGGCGGCGCCCGCTGTCGGCGGGGTGGTCAACGGCGCGAGCTACACGGCTCCCGTAAGCCCCGGCGCAATTGCTTCGCTGTTCGGCTCCAACTTGGCCACCTCGACTGTCGTCGCCGCGTCGCCACTGCCGACTGCGCTGGCCGGCGTAACCGTGAAGATCAACGGGCTGGCCGCCCCGCTTTACTTCGTATCGCCGGCGCAGATCAATTTCCAGGTTCCCTGGGAACTCCTCGGTCAGGCGCAAGGCTCTGTTACCGTGACCTTGAACGCTGCGACCAGTTCGACTCAGACGGTCAATCTGGCTCCTTCCCCGGGCCTGTTTTCGGTGAATTCGCAGGGCACGGGCCAGGGCGCTATCCTCGTCGCCAATAGCGACTTCGTGGCCGCGCCCGAAGGGAGCGTTCCCGGTCGCACCACGCGACCCGCTAAGCGCGGGGAATTCGTCTCCATCTTCTGCTCAGGCCTCGGCGACGTGACCAACCGGCCGGCCAGTGGCGCTCCACCATCTTCCGGTGTGCTGTCCACAACAACGGTGACGCCGATCGTTAGCATCGGGGGAGTCCCGGCCATGGTGGTTTTTTCGGGGCTCGCTCCCGGCTTCGTGGGCCTTTACCAGGTCAATGTGCAGGTACCGGACACCACGCCCTCCACCAATGCCGTGCTGGTCGCCCTCACCATCGGAGGCATTGCGTCGAACCCCGTGACCATCGCTGTGCAATAAAAGGGGGAGGAGTCCGACGAAAAACCGCCCACTTGGCACCGCAGGTCGGGGCATTCGAAGGATTGGCCGGGCGCTGCGGCCTTTGAACCTGGCGGAGATGTCGAATCCACGTGATCGGCCTTTTCAAGCCGACCCTTGCGACTTCCAGAATCCCCAAGTCCGCATCTTGGATTGTCAGAGCCTTTGTGTACCAGGCGACGGCTTCCTCCCGGTTCTCTGCCCAGTCCTCTATGTAACCCAAATACACGTAGGCCCCTGCGCCAATCCATTCGCAATGCGCCGGGCGAGCGACCGGAAGCCGTCGTACTTGATCTCGAAAATCCAGTCGTCTTGATCAAACGGCTCGCGCACGTGGAAGATTCGCATGTGCCCCGGCGACGAGGGTGCGGGCTCCGCAGCAAAGGACGACCCCATTGCTATAGCTGGCTGAGGAGTGAATTCAGCTGGTCTCTGCTGAGCAGCGGTGGGAATTGCCCGACGTGCCACTTGCCGTGCTTGTTCTTTATCCAATAAAAAGGCCACACCTTCACGTCGTTGGGGTCGTCGGCATTTTCCAGAAGGAACAGAAAAGGGTCGTAGCCTTCTTCTTGGGCGGTTTCTAACCTCACTGCCCGCTTCAAGTAAAAGCGCGCAGTGGAAGACCAGCCCACGAACTGCTGCTCGACCAAATAGCGAAGCTCCCCTCCGCACCTCGTGCACGGCCCCAGTGACGCCCCTTGTGATATCGCAATTGCGGCATCTCTGCAGAGCCAGTGACGAGCCCAGTGGTTTTCGCTACACGTCACTCTGCTGGGCATGAATCCTCCTTCGACGGTCCGAAGCAAACCGCGAATCGCGAATCGCCTTGTCTGCCGCGGTTCCTTTAAGCATCTGCCCCTCTGCTCGGCGGCGCCAGGTGCTACGAGCTCTTGCCCGCCTTTCCGCCCTTACCCTCGCCCACCTGGCCCGTTGCGCGTCAGCGATCCTCTTGCCCGTGGCGGCCGATATCCGCCGCTTCGGCACGCCTGGCCGGGGGGCCTCGCGCTCGGCCGGCCGCCTCTGGCAGAGCGTGGATGGCGCGGTCGAGGCGGCTGGGTTCGCTTCTACCCTTCTGCGCCGGCGATGAGTTCTTCCAGGCCAGAGAAGCGTATCTGCTTGAAGTCCACCAGGGGGCCGAGCGCCAGTTCCTCGCTGAGGCCATCCACGATCTCCACCGCCGAGCGGATGCTTGCCAGGCGCACGCCCAACACCTGGGTAATGACCTCCACGGCCCGCTCTTTGTTCAGGCAGACCGCGAGAAGCAGAACCTGGGCCAGGGCAGGATCTACGAAGGTCATTTCCACTTCACCGCTCCGCCGCGGCCTCCCGGTCGAGCGCGAGCGCGGCGGCGGGATTGCGCCACACGCGGGCAATGGGTTGTGCGCCGGGCTTCGGCTCGGTGGTGTACTTGCCGTCGTAGAAGTAGAGCGGCACCAGCGCGCGCGAATCGCGCCAGGCTTCCGTGGCGGGCCGGGTACAGGTGAACGTACCGCCGCCGTCCTCTTTCCAGCCGCCGGTCAGTTTGCCGTCGCGGTAGCTGCCGGTGATGTGGTACGTGACGCCGTCGAGCGCAACTTCGGCGCGCAGGGCGCCGTCGCGGTAAGCGCCCTTGGTGAACTGCTCTCCCAGGATGTCGAGGCGAATGCTCCCGTCGCGTGCGGCGATGGCCAGGAAGAACTCCGTTTCGCCATCCGCCGTGCAGTTCCATTCGCCGGCGGCGGATTCGGGCGGCGCCTGCCCGGCCAGCGGCACGGCGTAGAACACGCCCGCCACCGGCACGGTGCCCGCGCGGCGGCGATCCGGTGCGAGGGCGAAGAAGGGGACTGCCTCCACCTGGTTCCACGCGCGCGCGGCGGCCACGCCTTCCCGCATCAGGTAGCGGCCGTCCCGCAGGCGGTAGACCGGCGCGGGGAGGAACAGGCGCGGGTCGTCGAGCGCCATGCGGTACATGATCTGGTTGTAGTCGTAGCGCGGCGTGATCACGGGGTTGCCGGAAAAGGTGTTGGTGTAGGTGCCTTCGAAGTAGACCAGGCGGCCGCCGTCCTGGTCGAAGAAGGGGTGCGGCACCGGCCAGTAAAAGGTGTACTGGCCGTGCACCGCCACACGCGCGGCGTATACCCAGGGGCCTGTGGGGGTGTCGGCTTCGGCGTACCAGACCTCGCCGGGGTTGCGCTGGAGCGTGGCGATCCAGCGCTTGCGGTACTCGTTCCAGGCGATGGCGTCGCAGTGCACCGGGATGCTTTCGCCGGTCTGCACGTCCGTATAATGGGTGAGCGTGGCGCGCTTCCCTGGAACGGCGCCGCGCTTCCACACGCAGTTTGCGCCTTCCGCCTCGAAAATCTCGTACGAGCCGAGGTCCTGCACCGCCTTCCACTCGGCGGGAACCCGCACCGCGCCGCCGAGCCGCAGTCCCGTGAGGTAGAAATAATCGCGGCCGTCCGCGCGCACCGGAAAGGCGTTGCCGTCGATGGAGAACTTGGGGACTTCGGGGAACTCAACCACCGGATCGAACTCGCGTTTCTCGTCGTTGAACACGGCGAGACCGGCGCGCTCCGCATCGCCGAGCCTGCGGATCACTTCGTAGTAGGAAACCAGCCGCTCCCTGCCCGCGGGGTCACGCAGGACCATGAGGGAGTGCATCCAGGTCATGCGCTTCGTCCACGGGATCATCTGCTTGACGAAGCCTTCCGGACCGGTGAAATAGGAAAGATTCACGCCCAGGGCGGGGTCGAGCCCTCCCTTGCCCGGCAGTTCCGAGGTGGCGGCGGTGGTGTTGAAGTTGCCGAGGGGTCCGTTGGGCCGGTCGGTATCGCCCCACAGCCAAAAGAGCTTGCCGCGGTAGATGGCCGCGCGCACGGTGTCCAGCCCCATCACCATGCCGTTCAGCACGGGCTCGCGGATGGGGACGGGGTAGCCCGTGAGGAGGCTGTCGCGATAGATGCCCTGGCCGGTTACGCGGTAGAGCCGTTCGGCGACGTTTAGGCGCCTGATCTTCAGCTCGACGCGGCCGCCGCGCGCGACCTTCAGAGTCTTGCCGCCGCCCGGGAATCTGTAGCCCGGGCTTTGTATCGAAAAGTAGACGCCGCGGTCCATGAGGCCGGGCTCGTTCCAGGCCAGGATGCCGTTGCTGTCGGTCCAGCAGGAGATCTTGTTGGTGGTGCACAATTCCACCAGCGGCACGCCGCGGCCGGTCTGGTCGTCCACAATTCTGATCTGAAAGTAATCGCCGGCTGCGTGCGCCGCCGCGGCGCAGGCCAGCAGCAGGAACGGCCGCCACATGCCCGCTAGAATACTACCGCGCGCGGTCGAGTTCCATTCCAAGGTCCAGGAGCAGGTCCAGGAAACGGGTCCAGGAACACGTTCTCCCCGGCTACCCCCCTGTGCTACACAGCTGCCAGCTCTTGCCGATCAAAGCCCACCTGGACTGGCAACCCGGCGCCAGGCGGCGAGGGATACCATCCGGGTGGGCAGCTCAACCCGCCTTCCTGCGTCTGGCTGCGAGTTGCGCTTTGGTGGGAGCGCGTCTGATGCGACCGGCCCTGACTGCCGCCCAATATGCCCGCGCGGCTTCGATCTGGCGTTTGCGCCCCGCCGACATGGGAGCCCGGGCTTCACCCTTGACCCTCGCCCACCTTGCCCGCTGCGCAGCCGAAATCCGCTTTCGCGCTGCAGCGGACATTCGGCGAGGACCGCCCCGGCGGCCAGGCGCCTTGCCGCTAAGTTCGGCCAGCGCCTCGATGGCCCGGTCGAGCCGGTCGGGTTCGCTGCTACCCTTCCGCGCCGGCGATGAGTTCCTCCAGGCCGGAGAAGCGTATCTGCTTGAAGTCCACCAGCGGGCCAAGCGCCAGTTCCTCGCTGAGGCCATCCACGATCTCCACGGCCGAGCGGATGCTTGCCAGGCGCACGCCCAGCACCTGGGTGATGATCTCCACGGCCCGCTCTTTCTCGCTCTCCGAGGCGCTCTGCGCCACCACGTAGGCGGGCACCATTTTGCCGTGCGCCTCGCGCGACATGGCCGTGCGGTCATCGTCGGAATCGTCCAGTTGATCGGCCAGCGACTGAAGCAGAGTGCGCAACTGCGACAGCGTCTGCTGCCCTTTTTCGGGAGTGCTCATGGAACCTCCGGTTCAGTTAAGAGTTAAGGCTCCTCTTCCAAGAGTGTAAAAGGCCTTGGCCGCGTGGGCTTTTCGGGGGCCCACTGGAGCCCGCGGAGCGGGCGGCATGTAGTAGCCCTGGGCGCAAGCCCGGGGGAACCAAGCCAAACAGATGCGGAGCCCGCGAAGCGGGCGGCATGAGTCGTTGGCGGATCGGACTCTCGCTGGTTTCATGTCGCCCCGTACGGGGCTCATTTGTGTTCCCGCTCGTTGACCCAGCGCTGACGCGCTGGGCTACTACATGCCGCCCGCTTCGCGGGCTCACCACGTTCGCGGCTTCTACACTCTTGGGATGCGAGCCAGAGTTAAGAGTTATGAGTAACACGCCTGCTCCTGCCTTGTGCGCCCGCACTACCTTTGAGCGCCGGCGGCAGGCTCCAGCAACAAGCGGGACGCGGCATAGCGCTCGACTGCCTCGCGGCTGTAAGCCAGTGGGAAGTACTCACCCGCCGCCCACATCGCCAGCAGGTCGCCGTAATGAGGGCTGCCGGGCCGGCCGGACTGCCCCGGCACGTTAATGCCCACCGAGTTGTCCCACTGCCCAACATCGAAGATCTGCCGATACGACGCGCCGGTGATTTGCCGGAAATCGGCCGCGAAACCGGTGGCGTTCACCGTATTGGAGTCGCCGCCGCGCGGCACGGCGGGCAGGTTGAACTCCGCGGCGAGCGGATGCCGGAACTCGGCCCGGTGCAGCGCGCCCCATCGCCAACGGGACATGTCGCTTCCCATGCGCTCGGAAAGGTCGGCATCCGCCTCGCGCAATGAATCGAGGAGCAACGGCAGCCTGTCGCGGGCGTGCCGCTCGAGCAGGACAATTGCTGTGCCCAGCACGGTTCGGGCACTGCGGATAAGCGGCTGCGCCTGTGCCGGCACCCATTGCCGCACCGCGTTCCCCACCAGCTTCTGCACCCATATTTCGTACAGCGCGGCGGCAGCGGAATCGGCCGAAAGCACCTGGTCCCACTCCCGCAACAGGCGCAGGGCGCCGCTCAAGCGGGGATCGGCCGTCTTCGCGCCCGCCAGCATGGGCACCAGTTGCCGGGCGACCAGCGATGTCTGGTCATGCTGAAGCCGCTGCATATCAGCGATGCTGAAATCGCGCCGCGCGCCCAGCACCTCCTCGATGCGCCGGAAACGATAATCGGCGCCGAACTCGTAGCCGGCCGGGTGGGGGTCGTTTGGTTCGACCGTGCGGTGATTGGCGGTGGCCACAAAACCCTTGGGCGGGTTGAAGGCGTGCGGCAGCTCTTCCAGCTTGCGAAATCCGGTCCATTCGTAGCGGCCGGAATCGCCGGGGACCGGCAGCAGGCCGTTCCAGCCGCTGCGCGCCGGCACCAGCCCGGCGGCCTGGTAGCCGATGTTGCCCTCCACGTCGGCGTAGACGATGTTCTGCGCCGGAATTTTCCAGCGCTCGAGCGCCTTGCGGAATTCGGTCCAGTCGCGGGCACGATTGAGCGACAGCGAAGCCAGGTAGCCCGCGCCGCCCGGCTCCAGGCCCGTCCAACGGAGTGCGTAGGCCAGGCGCTTTTCCCGGTCTTCATGGATGACCGGGCCGTGCCGGGTATATCGCAGCTCGACCTCCACCGGCTGGTCTTTGCCCTTCACGCGGAACAGTTCCTTGACGGTCCGCATCGTCTCCCACTTGCCGGCATAGCGATACCGCAGGGGGTTGGCCGGGTCGGTGCGCTCGACAAACAAGTCCTGCTGGTCGGCGGCGAAGATGGTGAAGCCGTAGGCGGTGCGCTCGTTGTGGCCGGCGGCCAGGCCGGGCAAAGCCGGCTCGCCGGCGCCGATGACGTTCCATCCCGGCCCCACCAGGTGGGCCATGTAGCGCAGGGAGGGCAGGAGCATCTGCCGGTGCGGATCGTTGGCCAGGATGGGACGGCCGCTGCGGGTTCGCGATCCCGCCACCGTCCAGTTGTTGCTGCCCTGGCCTTCCGTAAAGGACAGCGCGGCGCCGGCGGCGCGGTGGCCGGCCAGCACGGCCGGGGTAATGGCGCCCAGATCCAGGCCCGGCTTGACCCGCAGTTTGGCCGGCGGGTCCAGCGGCATCAGTTCGGCTGCTTTCTCGACGCCCACGCGGCTGACGAGCTGCGCGCGCAGCACCTCGTTCTCGATGTTGCGCGACATGACGTAGCCCGCCACGCGGGTCAGGCAGACCTCCGGCGTCCACGGGTCGGGGCGCAGCCCCATCAGGGAAAACTCGACGGGTAGCCGGGCGCCGCCATCGGCAAGATCCAGCGCGATCAGCGCATTCACGCCGCGCACGAAGGCGGTGACGATGCGGCGGGCGTCGGGCGCGTAGCTGGCCCATTCCGCCTCCATGTCGCCGCGATAGAGCAGCAGGCGGGCAAATACGTCGCGCGGCAAAGCTTTCTCGCCCAGCACCTCGGCCAGGCGGCCCTCGCCGGTTCGCCGCCACATTTCCAGTTGCCAGAGCCGATCCTGGGCCACCACGAAGCCCTGTGCGAAGAACAGATCGTCTGTGGTCTGAGCGTAAATATGCGGAACGCCCCAGCGGTCACGGAGGACTTCCACGGGCCGTTCCAGGCCGGCCAACGTGATCCGGCCGGTGATCTGGGCCAACCGGCCGGGCGCGCCCGTTGTCTTCGGCGTCTGCCGGCCTTGGCTCCACCCCGCGGACGCGGCCAGGCACACGCCCAGCAACAGGATGACGTACAGCGACGCGCGCGTCCTGCGGTTCACCACTGGACAGTGTAGCCTCTGTATAATCATTCGGGAAGTGGAGCCTTTGAGCGAACCTGGCCTGAGCATCGTTGTTCCCGCCTACGACGAAGCGGAGCGGCTGCCGCAAACGATCGAGCGCATCGCGGCCTATGTTGAGTCCAGGCCGTTCACCGCGGAAGTGCTGATCGTGGACGACGGGTCGCGCGACCGCACCGCCGAGGTTGTTCGGGAAGCCGGCCGGCGATGGCCGGATGTCACCCTGATTCAGAATCCGGGCAACCAGGGAAAGGGCTACAGCGTGCGCAATGGAATGCTGCACGCCTCCGGCCGCATCGCGCTGTTCACCGACGCGGACCTTTCCGCGCCCATCGAAGAAGCCGACCTGCTGCTGGAGGCCATCGAGGCGGGCAACGACATCGCCATCGGCTCGCGCGGCCTGCGCCCGGAGCTGATCGATATCCACCAATCATTGTTTCGGGAAACGGCCGGCAAGATCTTCAACCTGGTGGTCCGTTGCGTCACCGGGTTGCCGTTCAAGGATACCCAGTGCGGCTTCAAGGCCTTCCGGCGGGAAGCGGCGCGCGCCATCTTTTCCCGCCAGCAAACCGTCGGTTTCGGCTTTGACGTGGAGGTGCTCTACCTGGCCAAGAAGCTCGGTTTCCGGACGGCTGAGATTCCGGTGCGCTGGAGCCATAACGAGGGGACCAAGGTCAGCATGTTCGGCGACAGCATCCGCATGTTTACCGACGTGCTGCGGGTTCGCTGGATGGACCTGCAGGGCAAGTACAAGAATTAAGAATTAAGAATGAAGAATGAGGAAGCAGCCCTAATTCTTCATTCTTCATTTTTCATTTCCCATGAGCATCATCGACCTCAGCCACACCATCACGGCCGGGATTCCCGGCTGGCCGGGCGACCCGGAACGGTTCGAAATCGAGGTCACAGGGCGGCCGGAAATCGATGGCTACTTCACCCGCAGTTTCCGCATGATGGAGCATTTCGGCACCCACGTGGATGCCCCGCTGCACTTCGCGCCGGGCGGGCTGACGGTGGACCAGCTCGCCGCCCATCGCTTCTTCGGCCCGGCGGTGGTGCTGGAGGCGCGCGCGGAGACGGCGCGGGATGCCGATTACGCGCTGCCCCCGGAAAAGGTCGAGCAGTGGGAGCGGGCGCACGGAACCATCGAGCCAGGTTCCATTGTGTTGCTTCGCACCGGCTGGGCGGCGCGCTGGCCGGACCGGCAGCGCTATTGGAATAAGGACGACCGCGGGGTGCTGCACACGCCGGGCTTTGGGCGCCAGGCCGCGGCGCTGCTGATCGAGCGGGGCGTCAGCGCGCTGGGCATTGACGCCCTCAGCATTGATCCCGGCAGCTCGCCCGACGTTCCGGTCCACCGGCTGGCGCTGGGCGCCGGCCTCTATCAGATCGAGAACTTGGCCGATCTCAGCGCCCTGCCGGAAAGCGGCGCCCGGCTGGTTGTGGCTCCGCTGAAGCTGGAGGGTGGCAGCGGCGCGCCCTGCCGCGTCTTCGCTTTCTTGGGCTGTGGGCTGTAGGCTGTGGGCGGCAGGCCGACAGCCGATTACCGGCCGTAATTCAATCCCACCAGAAGGAAACAGACGGTGACCAGCGCCACCGCCAGGTGGCCCGCCAGGCGCCAGCCAAAAATGCCGCGCCGGGTGAAAGAAGGCGTATCGCTGACCAGGGCGCCGAAGATCAGCCCGCCGAGCAGCCCGCCGACGTGCGCCGCGTTGTCAACGCCGGGGATGACGAAGCCCAGAAACAGTCCGTACACCGCCCAGCGCAGGTACATGGACCGGACCTGCTCGCCCAGGCCGGTGCGATGCCGGTACCCATAGGCGATCATCACGCCGATCAAGCCGAACAGCGCGCCCGAGCAGCCCACCGTGATGGAGAAGGGATGGACCAGCGCGCTGGCCAGGCTGCCCGCCACGCCGGCCAGCACGTACAACACCAGGAACCGCGATGTGCCGTACATTTCCTCGACCGACGGGCCGAGGTCGAACAGCACCAGGGAATTGAACAGCAGATGAATCAGGTTGGCATGGAGGAAGACGGCCGTGACCAGGCGCCACCATTGCCCGTCCCAAACGTGGTAGTCGCGCCCGCCCAGGTCTACCAGGGTGCGGGCCGGCATGTGCCCGAAGATGGGCTCCAGCCCCACGCCGCTGCGGCTGGCGGCGAGCAGCGCCAGGCCGAACAACACGAAATTGACGAACAGCAAGGCCAGGGTATACCGGGGTCCCTCGGGGAGCAGTCCGCCCAGCAGGCGCTTGATGCCCACGCGATCGAGCGCCGAAAGGCGTTCGTCGCAGAACGGGCAGCGCGAGTCGCGGGCATCGACCAGGGCGCGGCAGGCCGGGCACACCTTCTGCCGGACCGTGCCGGCCCGCGCCAACGAGCCCGCCCGATCCAGCCATTCCGCAACCGACCGCCGGTAGCGCGCCAGCCGCCAGCGCATTCGCGTGGAAAGTAACGGCATTCCGAGGGACCATTATAGTACCCGGCCGGGCGCCGGTCCGACGGCATCTTTCGCCTCCCGTTGTGCTTCAATAAAAGCGATGCTCTCCACGGCGCCACAAACGGCGACCAGCCGCTTTCTTTGTGTCCTCTGTGTTTTGTGTGTCGTCGTGGTCCAGACCGCCTGCCACAGAGGCCGCAAAGGCGCCCGGGTCCGCGTGCCGCGCGCGGCGCCCGCCGCCGGGGTAGCGGCCCCGCTGCCCGGCGAAACCGAGTACGGCTACGCGAGCTGGTATGGACATCCGTACCACGGCCGGGCCACCTCCAGCGGCGAAACCTATAGCATGTACGCCATGACTGCGGCCCATCGCACGCTGCCGTTCGGCACGGAGGTGGAAGTCACCAACATGGAAAGCGGGCGGCGGGCGCGGGTGCGCATCAACGACCGCGGCCCGTTCGTGGATGGGCGCATCATCGATCTCTCGCTGACCGCGGCCAAGAGCATCGGCGTCTGGGGACCGGGAACGGCGTTGGTGCAATTGAAAGTGGTGAAAGTGCCCGGCGTGGCCGGGGCCGCATGGCCCGCGGGGCCGGCGCCGGTTTCTAGCCGGGCATCCAGCCCACCCCCCACCCCCGTCGCTCCGGCTGCCCTCGGCCGGTTTACGGTGCAGGTAGGCGCGTTCGCCGACCGAGGCAATGCCGAGCGGCTGCGCGGTCAACTGGCACGGCGCTATCCGCAATACCCGGTGAATTCGGTGGCCTCCCTCGACGGCGGGCGCTATCGGGTGTGGGTGGGCAACGAAGGCAGCGAGGAAAAGGCGGGAGCCATCGCCCAGTTGCTGCGCCGCGAACGCGTCGATGCCTTTGTCATCCGCCTCGATTAATTCCGGGTTTCAGCCCCGAAAGACCGTTGTGGTGACAGGCCTCTGCCGCGCTCTTCTCCCTCCGCTCCGTTCTATGGGAACAACACGGGCAGGGCCGCCTTATCGGTGTATATGCAGCGCCCGTTGTGGCCGCAGGCCGGCACCACTACCAGCTTGTGCTGCGCCCCATACTTGGACTTCATGTAGTTCCAATAGGTGAGCCCGCGCGCCAGGCGGCTGGGCCCCTGGGCCATGGCCGCGCAAGAACTGTCGAAGCCGAACAGCGGCAGCGTGTCCAACCCGCCCAGCAGGTAGGTCACATCGCGCGAGGCCATCTGGCGGCGCAGATCATCGTCGGACACGGTGGTAGCGTAGCCCGCGCGCTGCTCCAGGCCGTATAGCCAGCGATTGTAGTTGGCGCACTTCTGGCTCTCCGCGTACTCCTTGAAGTCGCCGGTGCAGGTGCCGTCATTCGCGCAGGTGGCGTCGGCGGGCAGCCGCGTGGCATCCAGATACAGGTAGCTGGAGGGGTTCGAGACAACGTACTTTACCGGCACGCCAAGGCCGTTCACGACGTGCGTGGCGGCCACGTAGCGGTTGGTGAACTGCCCGCCGGCGGAATGCCCGGTGACGACGATGACGCGGAGATTCGGAAATACCTTGCGGCGGGCCAGCATGCGCAGCAATTCGTCGATGAAGTCAAAGGTCGTGACTTTCAGCCCGTCGGCAGTCCCGCCCCCGCGCCAGTTCTGCTCCCCGCCGCAACCCCAGGAAATCTCGCCGGGCTGCAGCGGGTCTTTGCAGGCGCCGGAATTGGAGGCCAGCCGCGGCGCGATCACCAGCGAGTTCTCCAGCGCGCCGGCAATCAGCGCTCCGGCCACGCCGGAGAGGAAATAGGAGTCGGCGTCCCGGCCCATCCCATGAACAATGATCAGAGCCCGCTGGATGTGCGGGTTCCTCACCGTCAGCGGAAACGAGCGGTAGACGAGGGAAAAGCGGCCCCCGGGGCCCAGCGGCACTTGTTCCCGGCAGCTCGGGTCGGCGGTGGTGCACGCCCCCCTGTCGGCCGCCTGGCCCACGGTTGCGACAAGAATCAGCAGCAGTCCAGCTATTCTCACGCCGCTTAGTATACACAGGCCCGCGGGCGTTTCACTCCGCACTCCGCATTCCGCGCTCCGCAGTCCCCAGGGAAGCTGGCTCGATATGCACCAGGACATCGGCGATGGCCGGGATTTCGCGCCGCAGGTGGGCGCGAACCGCCGTGGCTATGTCGTGTGAGGCCCGGACCGTGGTGTCCGGATCCACTTCCACGTGGATATCGACGTGATGTTGCAGGCCGGTCTTGCGGGCATAGCATTTCTCCACGCCCGTTACCAAAGGGACTTGCAGCGTGACCTGACGAATGCGGTCGATCAGGGCGGTCTGGGGCATGGTGTCCATCAGGTCCAGGGAGGCATCGCGGGCCACGCGCAGACCGGTCACGATCACGATCAACCCCACGGCGCAACCGCCATAGTGGTCCGCGGCCAGGAATTCGCTGGGGCGGTAAATCGTCAATCCCAGCGCCGTCAATGCGGCGCCGGCCGAGAGGATATCGACCGCGTCGTTCCAGGCGTCGCCCACCAGGGAGGCGCTGTCGATCCGCTGGCCAACGCGGAATTTGAAGAAGCTGAGCAGCGATTTGACGAATATCGCGCTGATGAGGGGCCAGATGGTGAACAGGCCGGGGGGCGGGTGCACCTGGTTGATGTTGCGCATCGAGCGATAGCAGATGCCCAGGCCGCCGGCCAAAATCGTCAAGCCCACCAGGAAGCCGGCCAGGATTTCGACCCGGCCGTGCCCGTAGGGATGGTCGGCATCGGCCGGCTTGGCCGCCAGCAGCATGCCGAAGAAAACAACCGCCGAGGCAAACACGTCGCCGGCAAACTCGACGCCGACCGCCACCACCGAGGTCGAGCCGCCGAACACACCAACCAAAATGTTGGCCACACACAGGCTGGCGCTGGCGGCCATGCTGAACATGGCCATACGCCGCCCCAGCCGCAGCCTGCGCTGTGCCTCGGAAAGCTCTTTCACACGCGTCGACCTACTGCCGCAGTATACCAGCCTGCTTTGGTTTGTCGCGCCGGCTTCTCTGTGTTCATTCGTGGTGAATCTCCATGAATAAGGCGGGGCAGGCGCGTGCTGCCGCTTCCCGTATAATCGGCCAATGAAGCTTCGGTTCTGCTGGGCGGTGGCCGTTGGAGTGTGTGTGCTGCTGGTGTTGTTCAGCGTGCCGCGGAGGGTCAGGGCGCCGGGCGCCGAGGCCCTGCCATTTTTCGAGGCGCCGGCCGGCGAGCGCCCGGCGCGAATCGACCCGGGCGGGGAAACGGTGCTGCCCAACGGGCGGGTGATTACGCCGCGCGGCCGCCAGTTCTTTACCGCGCCGCATCCCTACGGCCTGGCTCTCAGCCCCGACGGGCGCACCCTGGCCACCGCCAACAGCGGCACCAAGCCGTTTTCGGTCACCGTCATCTCGCTGCCCGGCGGCCGGGCTCGCGAGATCCATTCTTCGCTGAACGCCACGTTCATGGGCCTGGCGTTTGCCCCGGATAGCCGCACGCTTTATGTTTCGGGCGGCAACGACGGCGCCATCCTCGCTTACGACCTGCGCGGCGACCGCTTGCTGGCGAATGTCCTATTGAATGACGGGCAATGGCGCGACAGCTACATCGGCGAAATCACGCTCGACTCCGCGGGCAAATATCTATATGCCTGCGACCAGGCCAATTTCCGGCTGGTGGTGATCGATACGGCCGGCCGGAAAGCGGTTGGCAGCGTTCGAGTCGGCCGATACCCGTTCGGCGTGGCGCTTTCTCCGGACGGTCGCCGCGCTTACGTGGCCAACGTCGGCATGTTCGAGTACTCGGAAATTCCAGGCGGGCTGAGCTTCCCGCCCTTCGGCTTCCCATCGCCGGAGGCGCGCGACGGCACGACCGGCGAAGGCAAGCCGGTGCCCGGACTCGGCGATCCAAACACCCCGGAATCGTTCTCCGTTTTTGAAATTGACATCACCGAGCCTTCCCGGGCGGCGGTCGTCGGCCGGATCAAGACCGGCGTGCCGGTGGGCGCGGCGGTGGGCGGGATCCCGGCGCTGGGCGGCAGCAGCCCCAATGCCGTCGCCGCCGGCAAGCGGTACGTGTATGTGTCGAACGGGAACAACGATCTTGTCTCAGTGATTGATCGCCGGCGGGCCAAAGTGATTGCGGAGATCCCGCTGGCGCTGAGCGCGCAAACCGAGCGCTGGCGCGGCATCATTCCCTTCGGCTTGGCGCTGAGCCCCGATGAGACGCGGCTGTACGTGGCCGAGGCCGGGATCAATGCCGTTTGCGCCATTGACACGGCCACCAACCGCGTCCTCGGCCACCTGCCCGCGGGCTGGTTTCCGGGCAAGCTGGCGGTCAGCAGCGACGGGCGAACCGTGTACGTGGCCAACGCCAAAGGGTTCGGATCGGGGCCGAACGGCGGAGCCGCGTTCCGCCCGGTAGGCGGGAGCAGCTACATTGGCGACATCCAGCGGGGAACGGTGTCGGCCATCCCCGTTCCCGAGGATTCGCGCCTGGCGGCGGAGACGCGCCAGGTGATCCGCAACAACGGGCTGGAGGTCCGGACGGCTCCCTCGCCGCCGCCGGCCTTCTCCCGAATCCGCTACGTGGTCTACGTGGTGAAGGAGAACCGCACCTTCGACGAGGTATATGGGGATTTGCGGGGGGCGGGCCGGGAGGTGCGCGGCGATCCGTCGCTGGTGCGGCTGGGGCCCGCGATCATGCCCAACCATCGTGCGCTGGCCGATCGTTTTGCCATCAGCGACAACTTCTACGTTGATTCCGACGTTTCGGCCGACGGGCACCGCTGGGCTGTCGGCGTCTACCCCAACGCCTGGGTGGAAACAAGCTGGCCGGCCTCCTACGGCAAGCGCCGGGATTACCGCGCCGCCAGCCCGGCGCCGGGCCGCCGCGGCTTCAGCGAAAGCAATTCCTCCGTGCACCCGGAAGACTATTTGGAAGCCGGCTCGCTCTGGGAACACCTGGAGCGCCACAACGTCCCCTTCCGGAATTACGGCGAGGGGTTTGAGCTGGCGGGCAACGATGAAAAAGAGCCGCACCTGCCGACCGGTGCGCTGCTGCCCTTGAACATCCCCATGCCGCTGGCCCTGTTCCGCAATACCGCCCGCAATTACCCGGGCTTCAACATGAACGTGTCCGACCAGTACCGGCTGGCGCGCTTCACCGAGGAGTTCCGCGAGTTCGAAAAGCCCGGCCGTGACCTGCCGCGGCTGATCTTCATGCACCTGCCGAACGACCACATGGCCAAGGAGCGGCCCCAGGCCGGCTACCCGCGGCGCGAGTCCTACGCGGCCGACAACGACTACGCGCTCGGCCGCCTCATCGAGATGCTCTCGCGCAGCCGCTTCTGGAAGGAGCTGGCGGTTTTCGTGACTGAGGACGACGCGCAGGGCGGGCGCGACCACGTGGACGCGCACCGTTCGCTGCTGCTGGCCATCGGGCCATACGCGCGGCCCGGCCACGTCTCACACGTGCACGGCAATTTCGGCAGCATTCTGAAGACCATCGATCTGATCTTCGGCCTGCCCTGGCTGAATCAATATGACGCGGCGGCCACCGACCTGCGCGACTTGTTCGCGGCGGCGCCGCGGCTGGAGCCGTACATTGCCTTGCCGCCCGACAAGGCGCTATTCGACCCGGCGGCATTGCGGGAGGGAATTGCCCCGGTTCGGCAGGCGCTGGATGATCCGGCCGACTTGCGCCGCCAGCATGTTCGGCGGGGGGTGAACTAACCACCAAGACACCAAGTCACCAAGGCCGTGGTGTCTTGGCGCCTTGGTGGTTTCTCAATTCTGCCAGCAGCAAACAGCACAACAGCGGAAACACGACCACCACCACCCGGTTGTAATGAAGAGCGGCGGCCAGATCGCCGCGGAGCAGGGAAAGGACGGCCCGTGTCATGCCGCAGCCCGGACATTGCCAGCCGGCCAAGTTCCGAAACAGGCACAGGGTAGGGAAGCGGTCGAGCGCGGTGGGCGGAACGAGTGCAGCGACCACCACCATCCCCACCGCCACGCAGCCGAATACGAGCCCGCGGTGCATCTGCTTATTCAGCACTCCGCACTTCAATCAGCGTCCGACCAGCGGATGGCCGTTGCCGTCCCGGTAGGTGCCGGCGGCGATCAGGATGATATCGACCAGCACCCAGATGCCGCAGCCGCCCAGCGTCAGCAGTTGCGCCACCCCGATGCCCACGTTGCCGGTATAGAAGCGATGAACGCCGAAGACGCCGAGGAAGATGCAGAGCAATAGGGTGGTCAAAAAGTCCTTGTGAGGGACGCCCGACCCGCATTTGATGCAAACGGCCGCCAAGGGATCAAGCGCCGTGCCGCAATTGGGGCAGAATTTCCGTGCTGCTTGAGCAGGCGCGGCTTGACCCGCGGCCGGCTGACTCACCGGCGCGCCGCACCCCGGGCAAAAAGTGGCCTGGTCGGCAACTTGCTTTCCGCACGCACTGCAGAACATTAACTTGTCTCCTCGATGTGCCGGTTGTAGCAACACTCGGTAGGGTAATGCAAGCAGAATCACAGCGCGACAGGTTACTGTAGTTGCAGAAAGCGGTATTCAGGGTTGGGGCTCTTGGAGCGGGTCTGATTCCCGGGCCAGGCGCGCGCGCTCATTGAACCTTGGGATTTCGTTCGGCGGGAGGTTGACGCGGTAGCCGAAGTAATCGATGTGGACCGTGGTGGTGCCGAAGATGCGCACCTGGGTCTCGGAGTGGTTCGAGGCGGGCAGCCAGAACTCCCCGTGCTTGTCGTAGCGGTGCACGAAACGGACGTCGCGCGTCCAGAACGAGGGCAGCACGGCCGGGCTTGCTTCGATGCGGGCCACGGCGGCGTCTTCCGCATCCAGCCACACGCGGCCGCGGAAAAGGTACTTGTTGGCGGCGCGCGGGGTCAGTTCAAACACGTGGAACCAGCGCCCCGCTTCCTGCACCATGCCCGCCGGCCGGAACTGATAATTGTCGGCCGTGATGCGCGTCTGATCGCGCATGGCCCCGTCACCGGCCTCCAGTTCAGCCTGGATCATTTTCCGCAGCACGTGCTTGCGGATCCACGATGACCCGCTTTCGGAAATCACCTCGAACTCTTTCTTCCCGGGGATGCGATAGATCATGCGGACGGTCATCTCGGCGTGTTTGTTGAAGCGCTTGTTGTGAACCGCGTAGTGGCGGGTGGCGATGTAGTTTTCGAGGGCCGCCAGCCGG
>Ga0315285_10002019_pt1 | contig 21304 bp, 23 predicted proteins | sample YL17G09_36_MG_FD_203698 | JGI IMG/M metagenome (GOLD analysis project Ga0315285, IMG submission 203698) | Sediment microbial communities from Yellowstone Lake, YNP, Wyoming, USA - YL17G09_36 | ecosystem: Environmental > Aquatic > Freshwater > Lake > Sediment | place: USA: Wyoming | collected...
CCAGGAGGTTCCGGGGATAGATCCGGGTTCAAGCCTTGGCGTGACTATCCGGTCGGTGACCGTGGCCCGGCTTTCCTTGATTATGGGGTTCCAGGTGACCCCGAACCAGACCATCCCGGCCAGGATCATAAAGGATAGGAAAGACCGGAAAATTCGGTCCAGGATTTTTCCACACATATCAAAATGAATTCGCACTTATATAAAAATTTCTGTCATTCCGGGCTTGACCAAGCCTGCCCCGGACTTGATCCGGGGGAATCCAGTTTGTTTTTCTGGATTCCCGCTTTCGCGGGAATGACGATTAACGTGCGATTCTTTAAGAGACTGTGTGTAAGCAAACAAAAGAATCGCATTTCTCCTCTGCCTCAAAACGGTTTTTTCACTTCCTTCCCGCCGACATCGCCGCTGTATTCGCCGTCCGGGGACACCACCGGGGGGGAGCCCGAGCGGGCGGCCGCAATCCCCCAGGTCGCGTAGCGTAGCGTTTTTCCCGGCTCCCGGTCGCCCCGCCAGGTATTGCCATCCAGATAATGGGTGGAGGAAATGATCGTGTTTTTCTCCGAACCCGGGCCGGGGCGAAAAGTGAAGGAAAGGATTTTTCCATCGGTTCCGGAGCCTGCGCCTAAAAGCCCGGAAAGCGTGCCGAGAAACATGCTGGCGAAGGGCTCGGTTTCCGGGGCGTCTTGGAGTTTCAGGAGTTCCTGGGCTTCTTCGCTATCGAAAAAGAGGCGGGCCAGGTCCTTTTCGGTAACCTGGCTTTTCCCCGCCCGCGAGTTGGTCCAGACCGTGTAGCGGGTGGCGATAATTGTATCGGCCTTGCGGTTATACCCTTCCCCGAGGAAGAGGACCGCGGCGAAAATCAGGATTAAAACCGGCAGGGCTACCAGGATTTCCGCCATCGCCTGACCCCCATCCGGTGAGTTGGTGAGTTTGTAAGTTTGTGAGTTAGTCATAATCCAAATGCAATTTATTTTTAATTTCTTTATCTGCGGTCTGCCGTCGGCGGTCGGTGGTCGTCCTCTCTATTAATGATTGATCATTTTCTTCGCCGCTTCCTTCAGGGCGGAGCCGGCCTGGTCGTCTTTTCCCAACCGTTCGAACAGGGGATCGAGGGCGGTGATCCGGGTGAGCCGGGCCTCCCAGTCCATGTCCCAGAGGATGTCTCCCGCGTTTTTCGTTTTCTCGCTGCAGGTCCGGGCCTGGGCCAGTCCCAGCGTGCCCCAGGGGTTCCTCTGGCTGAAAAACCCAGGAAAAAAGGAGGGCTGGGAGCTCTGGCCTTTATCCGTCACGGCGACGGCCAGCCAGTTGCGGTCGGGAAACAGGCCGGAAAGCTTCATCGGCTGGGGCGGCTTCTCCGGGGCTTGGCTTTGCCGCTGGGCCGTGATCGTGACTTTAAACTGGCAGTATCTCCATTCCTCGGTGATGTAGACCTGCCCGCAACAGGCCGCTTCCTTTTTAATATAATCGGTCTTTTGCCAATCGGTTTTTTTACAGGAATCGTCATCGGTAAGATCTCTCCGGCAGCCGGTACACTTCTTGTTCGCACCGATGATCGGCGTGAGGCTCCATTTCTGGTGGTCGTAATACCACTTCTTATCTTCGATTTTTCTTCCAATCCCACCGGTCGAATATTTCCCGCCCGGCTCAAATTCTTTGGCTTCGCCGTAACTCTCTCGACCGAAGGTTTCAGTCTTTTTGCTTTCCCCCTTGGCCAGTCCCGATTCATCCATCCCGGCGAGGTCGGCGGCCCAGCCGGGGATGTGGAGCTTCTTCAGGATGTCCTTGAAGCTTCCCCGCTCGAGGTGGAGGGTGAGGGTCGCGGAATTTTCCGGATTTCCGGCGGGGTTAAACGGGTAGGGGATGCCGATAGCGCCGGGCTTGTTCATTTTGGTGATCCGGTAGACCTCAAGCTCGGCCACGGGAGGAAAATATTTGACAATGTCATCCTGGAGATTAGCCATCCCCCGGGCGACTTTCCAGAGGGTTTTGATCGTCTCCGGTGCTTTGACGTTGTAAACCGACCATGGGGTGGAGCAACCTGCCCCAATAATTGGAATCCCCACTCATATGGTTAAAAGCACCCAGGTGGCGATGATCAAGATGATCGCTCCCACCACCGTGACCATCCCCTGGTTCAGGCCGGCGACCAGGTTATAGCCCCGGGCGAGCCAGGAGGCGCCCGAGACGGCGGCGGAGTCGGCGCTGTTCTGGATCTCGATCTTGGTGTTGACCTGGTGGCCGACGTTGACCACCACCGCCATGAAGGCGACCAGGACCAGGAGGACCAGGGCGACAAAGGCAAGAGACTGCCCGCCCTCGTCCCGCCCGAGCCTTTTTATCTGCCGCGAAAAATGACTAATCATAACCGGCCTTTATATATAACCTGTAGGGTGCATTTACATATATAAAACAATCAAACAGTTTGCAAGGGAAAAATTGATCGTAGGTTATTTCTTGGTGGAACCGGAATAATAATGATAGAATCACATCCGTCGCGATTTACATAATGCTATGTTTCGGGGAAGTCTGGACAATAAACATCTCTTTCGTAGGGGAGCCCTTCAACGGGCTTCTTCCCATTAATAAGGAGGAAAAGCATGACCCAGTTCAAGGCGATCAACCCGAAGGTGGAGGTCAGCGGGGCCGCGGTCCTCTCGGTGGTAGAGGGGATGGAGGCCTTTAAAAAGACGGCCCTGGAAATCCTGGCCAAGCACGGCATCGCCGATCCCAAAAAAGAGGGATGGTATCTCCAGCAGTCCTGGCTGGACGCCTTCTGGGAGATCTCCGAGAAAATCGGTCCCGCCACCCTTCGCCGGATCGGGACCAAGATCCCCGAAACGGCGATGTGGCCTTCGGAGATAAAAACGGTCGAGGAAGCCCTGGCCTCGATCGACGTGGCCTATCATATGAACCACCAGGGGGGAGAGATCGGTCATTACCGCTTCGAGAAAACCGGGAAGAAATCGGGCCGGTTCCTTTGCGACAACCCCTACCCCTGCGCCTTCGATTTCGGGATCATCAAGGCCACCGCCCGGCGCTTCGCCGGGAAAGACGCCATCCCGGTGGTGAAGCACGACGACACCCAGCCCTGCCGGGCGAAGGGCGGGGAAAGCTGCACCTACCTCATCTCCTGGTAAGTACGGTCAGCGGAAAGACGGAGGGGCGAATCCAAATGAGAATTTCAGATTAGGAGGCAGCCAGATGAAAGAGGGAAAATCCACCATGGGAAAATACGATGTCATCGTCGTCGGAGGAGGGATCTCCGGTCTCACCTGCGCCAACTACCTGGCCCGGGCGGGCAAAAAAGTCCTCCTCCTCGAACAAAGCCACCATGCCGGCGGGTGCATGTCCGGATTCTGGCGGGAGGGTTTCTACTTTGACGGCGGCGACCAGTCCTTTGAGAGCGGCGGCGTGGTCTTTCCGATTTTGAAGGAACTGGGGGTCTACGACCTCCACCAATGGGAAAAGGTCGGCTACCGGATCAAGACCCCCGGCCAGGACACCGTCATCACCTCCCTTGATTCCGTCGAGGAGCACTACCGCCGGGAGTTCCCGGGCGACCCGGGGATCAGCGTGGTCTTCAACGAGGTCAGGCAATTTTACGAGTTCATGGATAGCATGGTTGAGCCCACCGGGGTGAAGATCGCGGACCATCCCTCCGCCGCCGCGATCTTCAAGGCGGTCAAAACAATGCCCAAATTCCGCAAATGGATGGACCCGAACTACCGCACCCGGCTCTGCCGGGCCATCCAGAACGAAACCGCGAGAAAATGGTTCAGCAACTACGGCTATGAAAGAATGCCCTTTTTCCTTTTCGCCGCCTTCTGGTACATGTGGGTTAAGGATTACTGGTACCCCGCCGGCGGGATGCAGGCCTTTGTCGACAGCCTGGTAGCCAAGCTGGCGGAATTCAACGGCGAGGTCAGGTTCAAGACCGGGGTGAAGAAAATCCTGGTGGCGGACGGCCGGGCGGAAGGGGTCGTCACCGAATCCGGAGAGGAAATCCCTGCCGGCCACGTGGTCTACGCCGGGGACTACCGGAAGTTTGTCTTCGATATCCTCGGGGAAAGCTGTTTCGAGCCCGCGTGGGTCGAGAAAATCAAGAAGCAGGAGTACTCCTCCTCGATGGTCGCGGTCTTCCTCGGCCTCAATATCCCCGCGGAGGAGCTCAAGGCCATCATGCGGACCCACCACGTGATCCGTTTCCCCAATTTCGAGATTGTTACCCCCGGCCGCGGCTCGGACCGGGATGTCCATACCCGGACCTGGGTGGAGCTCTCCTCCCCCAACTTCGGGGGCCCCGGGCTCTCCCCCCCGGGGAAATCCTCCCTGGTGCTCCAGAGCTTCAGCTCGGCCGAGTTCCAGAATTTCTGGCAGAACGGGGGCTACAGCCTGAGCCGGACCGCGGAATACCGGCAGTTCAAGAAAGAGATCGGGATGCACCTGGTCAAAAATGCCGAGGCGGTGATCCCCGGCTTAAGCGAAAAAATCGCTTACCTGGAGGTGGGCACCCCCCTCTCGATTCAGCGCTTCACCCGCAACACCCTGGGGGCGACCGCCGGCTGGTCTTACGCCCAGTCCGAAGACTCCCTGGCCGGCAAGTACGGTTACGTGCAGATCCGCACCCCGGTCCGGAGGCTCTACACCTCCGGGCATTACTGCTTTTGGCCCGGCGGTATTCCCAGCGCGATCGCCAGCGGAAAATTCGCCGCCGGCTTCGTCCTGCAAAAAAGTCCCTATCTGCAGGTGGAAAAGCTCTCCCGCGCCGCCGCGGCCTTCAAACGCACCCCGATAATTGACCGGATCTGGAAATAATCCCCGGCATTTTTTCCTGCCCAATGCTTCTGGGGCCAGCTTTTGGAATCAGGTATTTATTTATGCGCTGTGCGCTTTGCTCTCTGCCCGATCACCCATTACCCATGACCTTGCTGGAGCTTATTCCAGGTTCGGGAAGAAGGTGTGCTCGATGAAATCCAGGGCGTAGGTGTTGTCGAGGTAATTCCCCGTAAGCGGGGAAATCCGGACGATGACCTCCCGGGGGGGCGGGTTGATGTCCCTGAGCTTGGGGAACTTCTGGAAAAACAGCTCGCGGATTCTTTCCTTTTCCTTTTCGTCGGTCACGATCTCGGCCGTCCCCCGCATCTGGACCCCCTGGATCTGGCGCGGGTCGGGGCAGTCCTCGTCCACAGTGAAGGCGATCCGGGGCCGGCTCAGGATGTTCTTGACCTTGGTGGTGTTGAGATCGGACATGAAATAAACCGTCGCCGCCTCCGACACGTAGCGGAGGGTGTGGGCGCAGGGATCGCCCTCCGGGCTGACCGTGGCCAGGCGGAGAAAGCTGTGGGTGGAGAGGTAATCGATTATTTTCATTCGCACCTTGTGGGACATGGGGATCTCCTTATTTTTTCCGGAACTCCTGGATCAATAATATCAGCGATCGGGCCGCCAGGGCAAAAGGGCCGAGCCCCCTGCGGTTTTTCCCCTCAAGCTTTATAATTAAAAATATAACTAAACCCGCGGTGCGAATTTCAATTCAACCCTCGCCGGGATTTTATTCTTGCCGGCAAAAGGAAAGGGCGAGGGCTTCATAAATGAGAGGAGAGGAAGTCATGCCGAAGCGGAAAAAGATGGGAATCCTGACCGGGGGCGGCGATTGCCCGGGGTTGAACAACGCGATCAAGCACATCGTTCTCGGGGCCTACCGGGACTACGACATCGAGGGCATCGTCAAGGGCTGGGACGGGCCCATCAAGATGGCGCTGGCCGGCGCGTCGGCCCGGAGCAAGACCATCGAGACCTATACCCTGCCTCTCGGGCCCGAGCAGGTCCGGAGACTGGACCGGGCGGGGGGGACCATCCTCATGTCCAGCCGGGCCAACCCCTACAAATACCAGGACAGCGATGTTTCCGACCAGGTGGTCAAGTTCCTCAACCGCCGCTACCACGCCCTGGTCGCCATCGGGGGGGAGGATACCCTGGGGGCGGCCGGGAAAATGGCCCAGCAGGGACTCCGGGTGGTGGGGGTCCCGAAAACCATCGATAAGGATCTCTGCGGGACCGAGTATTCCCTGGGTTTTGACAGCGCGGTCAACATGATCCAGGCGCTGGTGACCAACCTGAAATCCACCGCCGGGTCGCACGGGATGGTCTATTTCGTCGAGGCGATGGGCCGGAAGGCCGGGCACCTGACCTACTGGGGCGGCCGGGCGGCGCATGTCCACTTCATGACCATCCCGGAGGTCCTAACCGACAGCCGAAAACTGTTCGGACTGATCGAGAATCGGAAAAAGAAGATGCCCCTGAAGCGGGGCTTCACCCTGGACGGGCTCCGCTACACCATCGTCCTGGTTTCGGAGGGTACCCGGCTGAAAGGGGTGGGGGAGATCCACAAGGGCGAGGTGGACCCCCACGGCAACGTATATCTCGGCGGGGTGGCCGATTTCATGTGCAACGAATACATCAAGCAGACCGGGGATAAGAACGCCCGCTCCCTGACCCTCGGGCATCTCCAGCGGTCGGGGCCCCCGAGCAACAAGGACGGGCTGATGGCTGAGGCCTTTTCCCAGCGGGCCCTGGAGCTGGTCCAGACCGGGGGCTTCGGGCGGATGTCGTCCATCCAGGGCAACGCCATCGGCGACACGCCCCTGGACGTGGTGATCGGCCGGATCCGGATCCTGGACGCCCAGGAATGCTTCGACGCGGAGGGCTTCCAGCCCCGGATTTCCCCGGAGCGGATTTACAACGAGATCGAGATCCCGAAGAAGTGATTGTAGATGGTAGCCGTTTTCCCGGTTAACCGATCCTTGTCCTGATGATGGGAAAAGCAATTAATGTTTTGGTTTGTCTTGCCGTTGTTTTCGGATGCCAGATTGCCGGCACCAATCGAAGCGAGGCGAAAGAGAACATGAAAAAGACTGATGCCAAGATGAGCGTGGCCACATTCGCCGGGGGCTGTTTCTGGTGCGTGGAGTCCGACTTTGAGAAGGTCCCGGGTGTGATCAAGGCAATTTCCGGGTATACCGGGGGTTTTTCCGAGAATCCCACCTATGAGAATTACGGCCAGGGCGGCCACGTGGAGGCCGTCCAGGTCTTTTATGATCCCGCGAAAATCACCTACGCAGGGCTGCTCGACATCTTCTGGAAACATATCGACCCGACCGACCCCGGAGGCCAGTTCGCGGACCGGGGGGCCCATTACCGGAGCGCGATTTTCTACCATGACGGGGAGCAAAAGCGGATCGCGGAAAAATCCCGGGCCGACCTGGAAAAATCCGGGCGGTTCCCGAAACCCGTCATCACGGAGATTTTGAAATTCACGAAATTCTACGAAGCCGAGGACTATCACCAGGATTACTACCGGCAGAGCCCCGCCCGATACAAAATTTACCGGAGCGGCTCGGGGCGCGACAAATTTTTAAAGCAGGTCTGGGAAAGCGATGAAGGCCAAGCCCGGCCCAAGCCGGGCGGGAAATACCGGAAACCGGACAATTCGACCCTGAAGAAGAAACTGACCCCATTGCAATACGAGGTCACTCAAAAGTGCGGGACCGAGCCCGCCTTCCATAACGAATACTGGGACAACCACCGGGAAGGGATTTACGTGGACGCGGTTTCCGGCGAGCCGCTCTTCAGCTCGCGGGACAAATTCGATTCTGGCACGGGCTGGCCTAGCTTCACCCGGCCCCTGGAACCGGGAAATGTCGTGGAGAAAGAGGACAAAAGCTATTTAATGAATCGCACCGAGGTGAGGAGCAAGCAGGGAGATTCGCACCTCGGTCATGTCTTTCCGGACGGCCCCCAACCTACCGGGCTCCGGTTCTGCCTGAATTCGGCTGCGCTGAGATTCATCCCCAAAGAAGACCTGGAAAAAGAGGGCTACGGCGAGTATCTGAAGTTGTTTTAGAAGTAGCGATCGAACGCGGGCTAATAGCGACCCCGGCCCCGGATGATATCCAGGAATTGGACCGGGTCCAACTCCCGGGTTACCGCGATTTCCCCCGCGGGCGGCGAGCCGGAGCCGCAGGCGATTAATCCCGGCAGGCAAACCAGCAAGAGCAGAAGAGAGAATGAAGTTCGAGATATGTTCATTGGGTTCATTTCCGGGAGCCGGGCACGCATTGCTTCCAAGCACGCCTGCGGCTTCCAAGCAGCCAAGTATTTTAAAAGTGTCATTCTGAGCCTCTGGCGAAGAATCTAGATTTTTCCGGTTTCCGGTTTCTGGCTACTGGTTGCTGCCTACTGCCTACTATTTTGCGGGCTGTTTCCTCGGCCAGCCGCAGGTAGGGTTCGAGCTCGGCCGCGGTGGCTTTGGGCCCCACGCCGCAGGCGCGGATCAGGTGGCTCTCGCCGAAGCCATACCACTTCATGATCGATCCATAACGGGGAAAAACCTTGGCAAACCGGTCCGGATCCGGTTGCCCCTGGGTGAGGACAAAGACCAGCTTTTTCCCGGGCGCGAGCCGGCTGGGGGAAGAATTAGTGATGTAATCCGGCGTGAGAAAAGAATAGGTGCGGTCAATGAAGCACTTGACCTGTCCGGTGACATCGCCGTAATAAATCGGGGAGGCGATCACGACCGTGTCCGCCCAGTGAATGGATTCGAGCACCTCCGCGAGATCATCCTTCAGTACGCACCGGTCCAGCTTGCCTTTGCAGGTGAAGCAGGCCTGGCAGCCCCGGTAGGTCAGCCGGTTCAGGGCGAAGGTCCGGGTCTCGGCGCCCAGGCCGGCCGCGGTTTCCAGAAAACGGGCGGCGATCATGGCGCTGTTTCCTTTCGGCCGCGGGCTTCCCAGCAGACATACGATTTTCAAGGCTTCCTCCTTTGATAAACAAATAAATCAACCCTTCGACTTCCCCGGCCTAAAACCCGGGGTATGCTCAGGGTTGATACTGAGCGGCGCTTCTTTCCCCGCCCTAAAGGGCAGGGTTTGGGCGCCGTCGAAGTATCAACGAAACTTATGAAACCCCTTACGGAGGGGAAAAAAGCCGCCATAATATTTTATTCAATCCCGATTAAATCAAATCATTGGAGCAGAAAATATCAAAATGGCATCAACCTTCCTATTGATGACCGCCAGCAGTTCCGGCCGTGAGCCGGAACGGGATATTACACCCGGCGGATGTCCACCACCACCCCGGTCAGGTGCGACATTCCCGCGAGCTTTTCACAGCCATCAGGGCCGTCCGGAGTCAGGTAATTAATGTTAACACCGTGGTACCGCCGCGCTACGGTCAGGCCGTCGGCATTCTGGTGTCCCCACCCGTGCGGGACCGCCACCACGCCGGGCATCATATCCGGGGTAACCTTGACCGGTATTTTCACCGCGCCCTGGGTGGTGGAAACTTCGGCAATGTCATCATCTTTGAGATCGCACTTTACCGCGTCCGATGGATTCATGTAGAGATAATTGGTCCTCCGCTTGGGCCCGACGAACTCCAGGGAATTGTGGATCCAGGAGTTATGCGTCAGGCGCTCCCGCATACAGACCAGTTTAAAACGATCCTTGATCTCGATCTCGCGCCGGAAATCGGCCTCCAATTTAGCCGCGTTCTCCACAAACAGTTCCGGGGCCAGGTTCACCCGTTTATCCTCGGTGAGCACGCGCCGGCCGAGAAACATACCGGGCAGAACCGGCTTGAGCATCTGGCCGTGAGGGTACTTTTTAACCTGTTTTTTCAAGGGAGCCGCTTGAGAAGCCAGACGCAGCGACAAATCTATTATTCCCTCGGAAGTAAGGGCCAACTTGCGGCCGATCAGGGGCATTCGCTCCAGGCAATCAATCAGTTTAAAAATAAGGGCCAGGAACTTTATCCCAAACAGGGGAATACCCGCGGCATGGGCCAGCTTGACGAAAATCCACCACTCCTCGCGTACATCTTCGGGCGGGTCAACCATCCGTTCGGTATATTGCACATATCGCACCGGTTGAATTCCCGCCATCCAGTGAAGCACCATAGGCAGGTCCGGTCGCTCAAAAATGGTTGTCGTGGGAAGGAGATAGTGAGCAAAATTAGCCGTTTCGTTCCGGAAGATATCGAGGCACACCAGGAGCTCGAGCTCTGAGAGAGCTTTTTCCAGGCGGCCGGCGGGATTGGGATATGTGATCGCCGGGTTGCCGCCGTAATTGATGAGCGCCCGGATCTGTCCCTGACCCGGGGTAAGAATCTCATCCGCAATGACTCCCACGGGGAAGATATCGCAGACCGAAGGAAGGTTTCCGATCCGCGTCCTGTCCCGCCGCTCCAGCTTTCCGGCTTTTTTCATAATCCTCGGCATATCGAAAAGCCCCTGCCCGACGATCGTTCCGCCCTCTCGATCCAAGTTCCCCGATATCGCGTTGATGGTTTCGCTTATCCAGAACGCGAGGGTGGCATTAGTACTCCGGTTGATCCCGGTCGAGCAGTAAAGAGCGGCGCCGTCGGCCTGGGAATAGGTCCTGACCAGGTCGCGGAGCGTGCCGGCGGGAATGGTGGTCACCTTTTCCTGGCGCTCGGGAGTCCAGGACTCACTCAGTTTTGCCAGGATTTCATATCCCGTCATGTATCGGGATACCCGTTCATGCTTTACGCCATCGATGTGAATCAGCTCGTTCAGAAACGCCATCAGGAAAAACACGTCGGTGTCCGGACGGATGAATATCTGTTCGCCTGTCGCCCGGGCCGACTCGGTATAGCGTGGGTTGACGAAAACCACGCGGCCGCCGCGTTCCACTATTCCGCGGATCTTCTGGATGGCTTTGGGGGCTTGGATGAAAGTCATCTGCGACACCGCCGGATTCGCGCCGATGGCGATCAGCATTTTCACTCTCGGCAGGTCCGGAAAGGTTAGCCGGAACGGCGATCCATACATATACTGGTGCACGATGAATTTATTGTTGCAGTCCACCGAGCCGGGGGCGAAAAAATTCTTCGTTCCGATCCCGTCGACCAAGGCATTTATCATCGCGGCGCCGGCAAAGTCGAACGCCATCGCGCTTCCCGCATTAATGGCAACGGAGTTCGGGCCGTGCTCTCTGATCAGGGTTTTAATCCTGGCCCCGATCTCGGAAATCGCCTGGTCCCAGGTGATGGTTTCCCAGGCATTGCCATTCCGCTTTATGGGATGCAGGACCCGGTCCGGCGAGTACATAAACTGATCGATTCGGAGTCCCTTCCGGCAGACAAAACCCTTCGTCACCGGGTGTTCGCGATCGGGCTCGATCTTGATGACCCGGTTGTTCTCCACCGTCACCTTCAGCCCACAGGCCACCTCACAGATCCGGCAAAAAGTGTACTTCGTCTTCGTCATCTGTTCATTCTGCTCCTTACGAACCCGTCTTATTATCCCCAGGGCTGGCCGGATAAATTTTAATGTGCCTTGCCGTACTTCGGTTTTTCCTTTTGATGCGGCGGACCTTTCCGCCGGGGATATTAATATCCACAGTCAGGGTTGGGTATTTGGGCATGTTGGTGTACTGACAAAAAATTAATTCCCGATTAAATCAAATCATTGGAGCGGAAAAATATCAAATTGGATAGCCTCTCCCTGTTCTTTCATTTCTTCTACAAAACGCGGCACGAAACCCGTCGCAACCATTTCTCCCAACACCCTGCCCTTCGAGTCATAGCCCCGGGGCTTGAAGAGGAATATGTCCTGCAGGGTGATGATCTCCCCCTCCATCCCCTGAACCTCGGTGATGTGGGTAACCTTACGGGTGCCGTTCTTGAATCGGCTCTGCTGCACAATTAGATCAATCGCGCTCGAGATCTGCTCCCGGATTGCCCGGACCGGGAGTTCCATCCCGGACATGAGAACCATGGTTTCCAGCCGCCTCAGGATATCCCGCGGGGAGTTGGCATGGCCGGTATTCATGGCCTGTAACATGTCCAAAGGGGCGGCCTTCCACGGCCGCCCGGGGAAGGAGCCCGTTGCCGGCCCGCGCCGACGGCTCGGGTCGGCCAGGGAAGGGCTCCCCTACGAAAGAGATGTTTGTGGTAAAGACTTCTCTGAAACATAACACTAGTATGAAACCCCCTACGGAGGGGAAAAGAGCCGCCATAATATTTTATTCAATGAGCTTCTTTTAACCCCGGAAAACCTCGAGGTTTCCAGGTTCATGCTGGATTCCACCAGCCGGGCAAAGGAAAGGTTGGCCCGGAGGAGCCACTCCCGGTCTAATTTGTCCATGGTATCATCCGCGGTCAATAAATATTTGGGGGCGGTCATAAAAGTTATGTAAGGGAGATCCGGGAGAGTGAAAAGGTACCCGGCTCCATCGCTGAAGGGCGGCAACCCGGAGATCGTGTAATCGGGGGCGGGGGGATACTCTTTAAAGGTTTCCTTCATCATCCGCCGGAGATATTTATTGCCTTGATAGTTGACCATCACTTTCGACATCCCGCCGGTCAGAACCAGCTCCCCGCCCCGCGCCTCCGCTTTTTTAGCCGCGACGTGCTCGATATTAATGAGCATCAGCGTGTTGGCCATCAGGTCATCCTGGTGGGTCTGGGCGAAAACCCTGCTCCCCAGGGGACAATGGTAAAAATGCGAAGCGGTGGCGACGAAAATCAGCGTCCGGGGCCGATTCGAAACGGGCACCTTCGACCAGGTGCGGGCCTGGGCCAATACGGACGCGATTCCCGATCCATCCTCGATTATGCCCTGGTGCGGCGAGTCGGAATGGGAGGAGATGATGATATTTTTTTCGGACTGGCCCGGGAGGATGCCGTAAACGTTGTCCGCGGTCCCGGGAACATTCTCCCCGTCGAGAAGCAGGGTGGCCTGAGCCTTTGCTTGCGCCAGCCGCTGGAGCCGCTCTCCGTCCGACCGGGCGATAAACAGCATGGGGATGGGGCCGGGCTCAGGGTCAAACCGGGGAAAGTAAAGCGTGTTGGTGTTGTAGCCGGGATAGTAGGGGACATTATGGATAAAGGCCATCCCCGCCGCCCCGCGGTGCGCGGCCTTCCGGTAAAGATCAAAATATTTTGCAAACCAGTGGCCTTCCGGAAACCCAAAGTAATTGGGCGGAAACCATCCCGCCTCGGCGACCACGATCTTGCCCGCGACCTCGCCCCAGGAGTCGGGATCGTGGCCCACGTAAATCATCGGCGCGGTGATCCCCCGGGGTCCCGTGAAAGCGGTATTCCATTGGTAGAAACACGGGATTTCGATCGGGCCGTCCGGGCCGGAAACGGTCAGGCCCCACTTCCTGGCCTGCCAGACCATAATCTCAATCGGTTCTTTCGTTACCTGCTCCAGGCCGAATTCCCGGAATTTCCCCGCGAGATAATCAACCGACCGGTGGTGCTCCGGCGTTCCGGCCCGGCGGTGTTCCGGGGCGGTAAAATCCTGGAGCCATCCGAAAATCGTATCCGCGTCCGGAACCGGCAGGTTCCGCTCGGCGGGCGCTCCCCCGTTCACCACCGGGGCGAAGAGGAGCAGGGCGATCGCAATTCCCAGCCGCTTTTTAAATTTTATTTTCATGATTTATTTTACGATGGATTTGCCTCCCGGGTGAGAATTCAGGACCCGGTCACTTTTCAATTTTTCTTTTCGGCCGCGGGCTCCCGGGCCGGCGGAGAATTTTCATGGTTTTCTCCATCGGTAAAAACCGGGCCGGGCTCAACCCGGCTGGTTGTCGCCGGGTCCGGGGACCAACGCGGGCCGGGTAATCTGGAGCGCCGCCCGGATAAAATAAGCGGTCCAGCTGACCAGACCCATCAGCTTGGCCCCTTCTTCGTAGATCTCCTGGTAATTTTTACCGTGAATATTTTGAACCATGATGAGGTCAAAAAAAAGCGAGAGGCCGAAAAACCCGAAAGCCAGAAGGAAAAGAAGAAAATTCGTTTCCAGGACTACCTTCCTAAACGCGATCAGGTTCGCCAGGAACAATACCCCATATACCGAAACGACGAAGGCTTCGGGAATGTTAAGGGTATCACGATATATTTTTTCGTGCAGTTGGAAAAAATCATCCAGCATGAGAATAGAGATGATCAGGCCGGAAAAAAGGAGAAATAGCGCCGGTAGACGGTGGACCGGGTTTTTTCGGAGGAGGACGAAGCAGAAAAGGCAGATAGAAGCGGAAGCGCACCAGAGCAAAATACCGAGATTGGAGATGGCGCCGATGTAAATCGGGGCCCGGTAGACCGCCAGGGGATCGGCGGTCAAAAGCCACGGGTCAAATCTGGTTCTCCAGGTCAGGAGGGCGAGGGAACCGAAAATCAGGAGCACCGGAGGATAAATAATCAGGAAGGTCGGGATCAGGGATTGGAATTGCTTCCAGAATGATTTCGGATCCAGCATCAATGATTCTCGGACGGAAAAAGGTCTCCTCTAGGGTTTTTTAACAAAATAAAATCCGCAGGGCCCGTTGACCAGATCCAGATCTTCGGGCTTGTTCGGGAAGACCCAGCATTCGGGGTAACGGTTCAAATAAATGTCGCATTCGGCTTTATTTTCCGAATTGAAAACCAGGTGGGGGCAGTCGGTCCCGATGATCTCGATGAATTTCTGGACGTATTCATCGTCCGGGGAAGGATCCGCGGTGAGTTTATCCCCCTGGCAGCATATTCCGCAGCGCCGGCATTTGCCCCGGCGGACCCAGCCATCCTTATTCTTTTTCGTTGTCGCTTTCTGGCTCATTTAGTTGATCGGAGATCGGAGATAGGAGATTGGAGATGGGGGAGGGACAAAAACATCGGGTTCACTGAGTTTATTGAGTTCATTGGGTTTTGGGGGTTTGACCCTATCTACTATTTCCCATCTCCTGTTTTTTCAGCTCAGGTCCAGCTTCAGTTCATTGAAATAATCCAGCAGGTTCTCCCGCAGGGGCGAGACCTGGATCAGGCGGATCGCGTGATGGGGGCAGGCGTGCTGGCAGATTCCGCAGCCGATGCAGAGATCTTCCTGCACCCAGACCTTGTCGCCTTTCACCTTGATCGCCCCCGCCGCGCACTTGGTCACGCACTCGTAGCAGCCCTGGCAGGTGGGGAGGGCCTTAGCGACAAAACCGATGCTGACCATGTTGTTCTTCTTAACTATGGGAGAATAGTACTTGAGGTTGGACATCGCGACGCAGCAGCAGGGACAGCAGAAGCAGACCTCCAGAAATTTGTGGTTCTGCTCTTTCGGGATCCCTATCGTCTGGTTCTCCGGGGTGGCGTGGGCCAGGAAGGCCGGGAGGCCGAGCTCGCCCGCCTTGCGGACGTGGGCTTTCGCCTCCTCCAGGCTCACTTCCCGCCCGTGCGGGCCCTGGAGCAAAACCCGGGCGCCTTCCCCCAGGTCCAGGCACCCGAGTTCGATCGGGTAATCCTGGCATTCCATCCCCTGGCGGCAGAGGCATTTATCCATGATGAACCGGAAGCCGGCCTTTTCGATCAGCTCGTCCAGCAATTGCAGGGGGACCACCGTGTTGGGCGCGGTTTTGACCTTGGCGTTCAGGGGCACCACCCGCGATATGACCGGTTCCCGGAAATAGGGGGCGAAAAAGCCGCGGTCCACCAGGAAGCGGCCGAAGCGGGTATGCCCGAAGCGGGGCATCATCCAGTTCCCGACCCGGATGACCCGGGAGAGATCGTTGAAATCCTCGCGGGTGAAGACATATTCCCGGCCCTCGGTCCGGTCCTTGATCTTCCGGCGCATCCAGCGGCCGATCTGCCGCAGGTCTTCGAAAACGAATTTTCTTTCCACGGTTTTTCCTTTCTCCCGGTTCCTGGGATGCTTGCCGTTTAGATCTTGTGCATGGTGATCCGGCACTTGGACGCGCCGCCGGGAATGGTTTCCTCCACCCGGAGATCTCCGCCGCAAAGCCGGAACATGACCCGGTCCATGTCCATGGCGGCGTCGCATACCCCCTGCTGGTCGGGGCGGTGATATCGGTAGGGGCACTCGAGGATGAAGAATTCGAATTGGTCCGGTTTCTCCCCGGACAGTTCCATTTTAAAGCCCATTTTCCGGCAGGACTCCACCAGGGTTTCTTTCACGCCCTGGAGGTTGTCGCTTCGCTTCAAGCCGGAAGGGGAGTAGAAAGAAATCCGGCCCAGGTTCCGGCAAAAACCCCGGACCAGCGATTCTCCGACGCCCGGCACCCGGTAAAGGCGTTCATAAAACCGGCCCAGCGAGAGAAAGAATTTCCCCGCGGCCGCGGGTTGAAAAAATTGGGATGGGGTTTTTTTCATGGTGGCAAACCTCTTGCTGGAATTCTTCAGGGTTCTCTTCAGCGGAATATTCCATTTACATAAGTCATGAACTCGTTATATTCTTCCTCGGTCGGGAAAATTTTAGTGGTCGGAAGCCGGTAGAGATCCGATTTTTTTCTTTCCAGGTCATTCAAAAATTCCCGCCACCGTGGTTCGACCTCCCCCAGCGTCATCCCCAGGGCCGCTTCCAGAAAAGTCGGGTATCCGTTTTTTTCATTTTTCTGAACCAAGTCCAGAAAGCTTTTCCATTTTCCCTGTTTGTAAATAAATATGCAAACCAGGCTGGCCTCCGAAACGCTCCCGGAACCGCTCAGGATTTCCTCCAGATTGAGGCGGGCCAGCCGGCCTTCGAGTTCCTGGATCCTCCAGGGGCTCGGGTATCCCCACTGGACGCGGAGCTCCCCGTCCTTTTCGTACCCGTAAAACCTTTCCGCGAAAGCCGGGATTCCCTCCACCGCCCAGGAAGGGACGGCCGGGAGCGAGGAATCCACCAGGGGGTGGAGGATCTCGTGCGTAAAAGTCCCCCACCCGGCGTTCCGGTGGGTGAAGAAAGCGCGGTAGAGGGCGTGGTAGGCGCCCGCGAAAATCTCGGGGAAGGTTTGCACCCCCATTTTCTCCTGCATGAACTTCTTGAGTTCCGGGACGTCCGGCAGGATATAGGCGTGGAGGGGGAATTTATAGTCGATCCGGAAGAAGTCGCGGTTGAACAGGTCGATAAACAGGTCGGAGGTCCGGCCGAAATCATCCAGTTTTTCCCGGGGGATGTTGGAATGGAAGACAAAATATTTCGTGGTCAGGTGATGGAGAAACAGGCCGTCGAGCTTTTTCCGCTGGGAGGCGGCCACCGGGACAAAAACCGTATCGGGGTGGAAATACACGTAAACGGACGCGGCGAGAACCGAGAGCAGGATGGCCTTGCGGATGATGTGAACGGTTTTGGTGATCTTCGGCACCGGGAGATCAGCGGAAATCTGAAGGTATTTCGGCTGTTACCAGGGAAATCGGGGCCGCCCCCCTCTTAATCCCGTTTCCGGATCAGGAGCCAGATCGTGATTCCCAGGGCCAGCCCGCCCACCATCCCGATCAGGGCGGATTCCATCATCAGGTTGAACGAGGCCCGGGCGGTCGGCCCCAGGAGCGCCCTTTGCGCCAGGTCCAGGTTCTCGCCCCGGCTGAGGACCGTGTCGAACGACAACTGGCCGACTAGGGAGACGGAGGGCCGGATTAAAAACCCGATCAGTCCGCCGATGAAAAACCAGAGAAATCCCAAAACGCCGATCAAGATATATGATTCCTGGTTGTTCAATTTGCTCATTTCTTTCCTCCTATCGGATTGGAGCGCCCCAGCCTGGACCGGCCGGAAGCGAACTCAACCCGGCCCGGTTGGCCACCGGCATTTCCGCGCGTAGTAACACTCCCGGCCAACCTGGTTCTCGGTAATGGATAATTCCATGAATAAATTCGAGACGGTCACCTTGATGGTGATTTCCTCCACGAAGCTGATGGTAATGATATCGTTTTTATACGAGATCGAATTGATCACCCCCGCGCCTTTCTGCTCGTCGTCCACGATGCCGCAGCTCTGGACGTTGAAAACATACAGGCAGGCGGACACGACGTGATGCTCCCATTTTTTTACCAGCAGGAAATTCCGGGCGACGTAACCTCCTTTTTCGATCAGGATCACGGGGATATCGATGGAATGCTTGTACTTGTCGAACTTGATCTGGTCCAGGCTGACGCTCCGCCCCAGGAGGTAGTCGCGGAGGCGGTTCAAATCTTCAATTTCCCGGACCGAAACCTGGTGCATATATTGCCTTTAGACTGATAATTCCTCGCGGCTTGCCGCGGGGTTACCTTGTTTCTGTTATTCCCGTCCCGCATCAGAGTGCGGGATAAACTCCAGCGGGAATCCAGTTTTTTCCGGAATTCTCTGGATCCCTGCTTTCGCAGAGCCTGCCCCGGACTTGATCCGGGGGATGACGGACATCTTAAAAACTTCTCTTAGATACCCCACGGACTCTGCCGCGGGGAGGTTCATTCAGCCAGCCGTTTTTCAGCCATTCGGGCAAGCTCATGTTCGTCACCGATCAGGAAAAGCTTTTTTCCCTTCAAGACGGTATTAAGGAAATGGTGATTTTCTTGCAGTTTGGACTTAAATTCACCCGGCGGATAGACCGTGGGATTCACTTCCCGCCGCAGGGTTTGCTGGACCGGCCCCAGGACGGTGGCCACCTCGGAAAACTTCACCCGGCCGACCACGAGGATATCCACGTCGCTCCGGCGTATTTCCTCGCCCCGGGCAATGGAACCGAAGATCCAGGCGACCTGGATGCGGTCGGCCAGGGGGGCCAGGGCCGATCTCAGGACGTCGGCGACCCCGGAGGTTTTCCGCACCAGGTTTTTAATCTCGGGGAAGATCGGGCAGTCCGGGTTGGCCTGGAAGTAAACCTGGCGGCCCTGCACCCGGCGCCGGATGAACCCGGCGTCGGAAAGCTGCTGCAATTCCCGCTGCAGGGCGCCGAGCCCGACCCCCGCGGTCCGGGCCAGCTGGCGCAGGTAAAAAGCTTCATCGGTATGGCTGAAAAGCAGAGACAGAACCGCGAGGCGGGTTTTGCCGAAAAGGCTGGCGGCCAGGTTATGATCCGGATCCATCGTATCCATTATGGTTACAATAGTAACCGATTTGGTTACGATAGGCAAGCGGGGGGCTCTGTTCGCCCGGCCGGTTCCCCGGCCCGGGCGGGAATGGGTAAGATTAAAAACAGCGCAATCGCAAACAGGCTGATTTTGTCGATTCTATTCACCGTGATCTCCTTTCTCGGGTGAGGGTACTATTATCTTCAGCTCTGGATGGGATTTCAAATAAAAGAAAAAGCGGCGGGGAGGAGCGCCCTGCCCGCCGCAAAGCTGGAGATGACCCCCTCATCTCTCCGAGCCGTAGGCTCCTACCCTCCCTCCGGGCTGGAGACCCCTACGGGCAGGAAGCCGGCCTGTAAGCCCTACGGGCTGGAAGCGGGGCTGGAAGCGGAGCCGGAGGCCTCGCCCTCTCCCTCAGGACGAACCTTCAGGACGAGCCTTCAGGACAAGTCCCTCGAGGGGAGAGGGGACGGGAGAGGGTGAAATGTTTTTTACTAGACTTTTTCCCGGTATTCCCCGAAAATCGAGCGCAGGGTGTCGGAGATCTCGCCGATCGTGCCGTAGGCCTTGACCGCCTTCAGGATCGGGGGCATCAGGTTGTCCTTGCCCTCGGCGGCCTTCTTGACCTCGGCCAGGGCGGATTTCACCGCCGCGTTGTCGCGTTTCTTCCGGATGTCGACCAGGCCCTTGACCTGGTCCTCTTCCTTTTTGGGGTCGATCTTCAGGATCTCGTATTTCAGGGGCTCGTCGACCTTGTACTCGTTCACCCCCACCACGATCCTTTCCTTCTTCTCGATCTCGAGCTGGTAGCGGTAGGAGGCTTCCTCGATCTCCCGCTGGACGTAGCCCGACTCGATCGCCGGGATCATCCCGCCCATCTCCTCGATCTTCTTCAGGTAGGCGCGGGCCCCTTCCTCGATCTGGTTGGTCAGGGCCTCGACCGCGTAGGAGCCGGCCAGGGGGTCGATGGTGTTGGTGACCCCGGATTCCTCGGCGATCAGCTGCTGGGTCCGGAGGGCCAGGCGAACGGCGTTCTGGGTGGGGAGGCTGAAGGCCTCGTCCAGCGAGTTGGTGTGGAGCGACTGGGTCCCGCCCAGGACCGCGGCGAGGGCCTGGAAGGCCACCCGGACCACGTTGTTCATCGGCTGCTGCGCGGTCAGCGTGCAGCCCGCGGTCTGGGTATGGAAGCGGAGCATCTGGGCCCGCGGATCGGTGATCCCTTTTTCCTGCAGGAGGCGCGCCCAGAGCCTCCGCGCGGCGCGGAACTTGGCGATCTCTTCCAGAAAATCGTTATGGGCGTTGAAGAAGAAAGAGAAGCGCTGGGCCAACTCGGCCGCGTCCAGCCCGGCGTCCTTGACCGCCTGGATGTATTCGAGCCCGTCGGCCAGGGTGAAGGCCACTTCCTGGACCGCGGTGCAGCCCTTCTCGCGCATGTGGTAGCCCGAGATCGAGATGGTGTTCCACTCGGGCACGGCGTCCTTGCAGAAGACCATGATGTCGGTGGACACCCGGAGGGAGGGCCGGGGCGGGAAGATGTAGGTGCCGCGGGCGATGTATTCCTTCAGCATGTCGTTCTGGATCGTGCCTCGGAGTTTCTTGGCTTCCACCCCCTGCTTTTCCCCGATCGCGATGTACATGGCCAGGAGCACGCTGGCGGTGGAGTTGATCGTCATCGAGGTGGAGACCTTATCCATGGGGATCTGGTCGAAGAGCACCTCCATGTCGGCCAGGCTGTCGATGGCCACGCCCACCTTGCCCACCTCGCCCTTGGCTAGGGCGTGGTCGGAGTCGTAGCCCATCTGGGTGGGGAGGTCGAAGGCGATGGAAAGGCCGGTCTGCCCCTCCTTCAGGAGGAAGCGGAAACGCTCGTTGGTTTCCTTGGCCGTGCCGAAGCCGGAGTACTGCCGCATCGTCCAGGACCGCCCGCGGTACATGGTGGGCTGGACGCCGCGGGTAAAGGGAAATTTCGAGGGAAAGGCCAGGTCGCGGACGTAATCTTCCCCCTCGATATCGAGGGGGGTGTAAACCCGCTGATATTCCAGGCCTGAGCCGGTGGTGAATTTGGGCTTCCGTTCCGGGGCCTTGCCGAGGGATTTCTTCAGGGTTTTTTCTTCCCAGTCCTGATAGGATTTCTTGAGGTCTTCCGCCATGTCATCTTCTCCTTATCTTCTCAATCTGGTAAACGGTTTCCGGTTTCTGCTTTCTGCCTACTGGTTGCTGCCTACTGCCTACTCCTTACCCTCCGGGCCGTAGGCCCTATGGGCCGGAGGCTGCTTACTGGGAGCGCAGCCTAAAGGCTGCGGCTACCTCTATGCGCTTGGCTCTTTGCCCTATGCGATTAAAGCGGGATGTTTCCGTGTTTCTTCGGGGGGTTGGTGTCCCGCTTGTCCTTGATCATATCCAGGGCCTGGATCAGCCGGGGCCGGGTCTCGGCCGGGTCGATCACCTCGTCCAGGTAGCCGAGCGAGGCCGCCTGGTAGGGGTT
>Ga0315285_10002021_pt1 | contig 21290 bp, 26 predicted proteins | sample YL17G09_36_MG_FD_203698 | JGI IMG/M metagenome (GOLD analysis project Ga0315285, IMG submission 203698) | Sediment microbial communities from Yellowstone Lake, YNP, Wyoming, USA - YL17G09_36 | ecosystem: Environmental > Aquatic > Freshwater > Lake > Sediment | place: USA: Wyoming | collected...
ATACCTGCCTGGCCGCAGGCGACAGAATATTTGATCTCCTTGAGGAGAGCGGCCTCGAGCCTGGGCTCCTGGTAACCAGGGACTCGGGGAAGGAAGAGGTGCTGGAAGCAGAGCAAGCGGCCAGGGAGATGGGGGCAGGCTTCGTAGTAGGCGCCGGCGGAGGCAGATCCATAGATATTGCCAAGCTGGCCTCCTTGCGCCTGCGGATACCATTTATAAGCGTGCCCACCGCCGCCTCTCACGACGGCATCTGCTCCTCGCAGGCATCTTTGAGCCTTGACGGTGAGACCACCTCGGTTCCGGCGCAAGCTCCTCTGGCCATTGTGGCCGATACAGCCGTCATATCCACAGCGCCGCCCAGGCTGCTTTCTGCGGGATGCGGGGATATAATCTCCAATTTTACAGCACTCCTGGACTGGCAGCTCGCCCATCGGCTGAGGAATGAGGATTACAGTGAATATGCCGCAGCCCTTTCCGGCATGACGGCCAGAATGATTGTGGAGCTCGCTCCCACCATCCGGCCCGGCCTGGAGGAGTCGTCCAAGATCGTAGTGAAGGCCTTGATATCCAGCGGCGTGGCCATGAGCATCGCCGGCTCATCGAGACCTGCCAGCGGCTCCGAGCACAAGTTCGCCCACTCCTTCAACCGCATTGCTCCAGGCATTGCACTTCACGGCGAGCTCTGCGGCCTGGGAACCATAGTGATGATGTACCTGCACGGAGGAGATTGGGAGACCATTCGAGAGGCACTACGGCAAGTGGGATCGCCCACATCCGCCTCCCAGCTGGGCATCGATCCGGAGACAGTTGTGGAGGCCTTGATGAATGCCCACAGGATAAGGCCGGAGCGCTACACTATCCTTGACACGGGTCTGTCCCGGGACGCGGCATGGAAGGCCGCGGAGACGACGGGAATAATATGAAATGTAACGATCATATATTTAGCCAAAATAAGAAGGAGGAGGAACGATGACTGAGGCATCTACTCAGATTACGCTTATAGGCACCAAGCTGGCCACCATAGGAATGGAGTTCACCTTCAACGGCCCTACGCCCGAATGCGAGAGCTGCAAACTCAGGAACACCTGCATCAACCTGGAGCCCAAGAGGAGGTACAGGGTGCTCGGAGTTAGGGGAGAGCTGATCCACGATTGCCCTATACATGAGGCAGGGGTGCGTGCTGTGGAGGTGGCGGAGAGCCCCATCATAGCGGCCTTCGATGCCAGGAAAGCCTTTCCAGGCTCTAAGATAGTGTTCGAGCCGGCACGTTGCGATCATGCCGATTGCAGCATGTACGAGATCTGCCATCCTGCCGGCCTGAGAGAAGGTGAGCGGTGCACCATAGTGGAGGTTGTGGGCGAAGCTCCCGAGGAGTGCCCGCGAGGCAATGTGCTCAAGCTGGTGGAGTTCAAACGCTAGGTCCCCTAACCTACTCTCGAAACCTATTCATCCCCGTAACTGATTTCTGCAGGAACAGGTGCAAGTACTGCTCCTTCCGCCAAGAGCCAGCGCAGGCCAGAGTTATCAAGAAGGCGGCGGCGCTAGCGCTTTTGGAGGAAGGAGCCAAGTTGGGCTGCAGCGAGGCCCTCTTCTCCATGGGCGAGCGCCCCTGGGAGGTGGAAGGATTCGGCACAGCCGTGGCGGAGGCCGGGATATCCGATCTCATGCATCATCTCCTAGAGCTGTGCGAGCTATCCCTGGATATGGGCCTTCTTCCTCATACCAATGCCGGAGTTCTCTCAGATGAGCATCTAAAGGCGCTGTCTCCCTATAACGCCTCTATGGGGCTGATGCTGGAGACAACAGCCCATGTAGACGCACATGCTGAAAGCCCCGGGAAGAAGCCGGAGGCAAGGCTGGACTTCATCGAGCAGGCGGGAAGGCTGAAGGTTCCCCTCACCACTGGCATACTGGTGGGCATAGGCGAGAGCTGGGAGGATCGCCGAGCCTCCCTCAGAGCCATAGCAGATCTTCACCATACTTTCGGACATATCCAGGAGGTCATAATCCAGCCTTTTGATCCCAAGCCCGGGACGCCTATGGCGGAGGCTAAGCGGCCCGAAGATAGCGAGCTACTGCAGGCGGTGGCCCTAGCCAGGGCGATCCTTCCAGAGGAGGTGGCTGTGCAGGTGCCCCCCAATCTGATGGATCCCCTTCCCTTTGTCCAGGCAGGGGCCAGCGACCTGGGGGGGATCAGCCCCCTGACCCCGGACTGGATAAATCCGGATAGGCCGTGGCCTGATCTGGAAGATCTCCGGCGGAAGCTATTGGGCTACCGTCTCAGGGAAAGGCTCGCCGTCTATCCCCGCTATGTGCAGAAGGGATGGTATGGCTGCAAGACCGGGGCAGCGGTCGCGTCCCTGGCTGGTGTTGATGGACTGCGGCGCAAGGAATATCTATGATGCCATGAGTTTGTCCTTCTCGTGGAAAAAAAGTGGCTTGAGATCGGAGTGAGCACTGGATTAGTGCTTCTGATGACACTGCTGATGATAGCTGTCCAGCAGGCTGCTCCGGCAGAGTTCAGATCCCCAGGCATCGTTCTTGTTATGCTGCTCTTCATGGCCTCCATGGGGCTGGCGGGCATCAGGCTGATGGATATATAGTCCCGTAGGCGCGTTAGATCTAAATATAATATTTATTATTTCTCAGTGGAGGGTTTAGAAAATGGCTGGATTTCTGGAGAAGATCAAGCTCATAGGAAAGTCTCGCGAGGATGATTACGAAGACATCGACCTGGGCCAGTTCGAGGAAGGAGAACGTGCTCATGTAATGCTGAAGGTAGCGGAGCTGTCCAAGATCGATATCCTTCCGGAGATCAAGCGAGAGATCTACGCGGGAAACATAATCCTGGTGGACATAGCAGGGATGAAGCGCGACAAAGCTGCCCTGGACAGAGCCGTCGGCGAGCTGAAGAAGGCCGTGGACGATGTCTCGGGGGACATAGCCGGAGTAGGGGACGACCTGGTGGCCATCGTTCCTAGCGGCATAAGGATAGATAGGGAGAAGGTCGTGGGTGGAGAAGATTGAAGCTAACCACCGCTGCAAACTGTCCGGTGTGCTCAGCTACCATGGAGTTCAGCTGGGAAACGACGGAAATTCCCTTTTTCGGTGAAGCCATGCTCATATCCGGCCTCTGCAGCTGCGGCTTAAGACACTGCGACACCCTTCTTCTGAGCCAGAAGGAGCCGGCGAGATATACCTTGGAGGTGACGGAGCCCGGGGATCTGGATGCCAGAGTCATCCGCTCCTCTAGCGGCACCATTCGCGTGCCGGAGCTGGGCGTATCAGTGGAGCCCGGGGAGGCCTCGGAGTCCTACATCTCCAATGTGGAGGGGGTCCTGGCCAGGATCACAGAGATAGTGGACTTCGCCACCAGAGCGGCCCGGCAGGCCGGAGACCTGGAGAAGGCCAGGCGGGGCGAGGAGATCCTGGAGAATATCAGATTGGCCCTGAAAGGCCAGTTCAAGCTGACTTTTACCATTGAGGACCTTCTGGGAAACAGCGCCATCGCCTCGGAGAAGGCGGTTCGTGCTCCGCTTAGGGATGAAGAGATAGCAGATTTGAGCTGCGGCATGGTTATCCTGGATAGTTAAGATGCTAGTGCTGAGCGGCGGGACGGGCACCCCTAAGCTTCTTTTGGGCCTGAAAGAGCTACTTCCCGAGGCAGAGCTGAACGTAATCGTAAACACCGCCGAAGACATCTGGATCTCTGGAAACCTTGTCTCTCCAGATCTGGATACCGTCCTCTACACTCTGGCAGGGGTGGCCGACCAGGAGAAATGGTGGGGCCTCGCAGATGACACCTTTCACACCCACAGTTTTCTCGAGAAGCTAGGCAAAAAGGAGCTCCTGCAGCTGGGAGATAAAGATAGAGCCCTTCACATCTACCGCTCAGAGCTGCTCCGTGGGGGGGCCAGTCTGAGCAGAGCCACGGAGAAGCTGGCCGGAGCATTGGGCATCGCGCAGAGGGTAGTTCCCATGAGCGACGATTCCATCTCCACCCTCGTCTCCACGCCCCAAGGAGAGATGCATTTCCAGGAGTTCTGGGTGGGCCACAAAGGCAGGATGGAGATCTTATCGGTGCGATACAGGGGCATAGAGGATGCCCGGCCGAGCGAAGGATTTCTGGAGCTTCTGGAGCGGGAGGAGACTGTGCTTCTTGGGCCCAGCAACCCCGTCACCAGCCTGGGACCCATCCTGGCGCTGCGGGGAGTGAGAGAGCGGCTCTTACAGAAGAAGGTGGTTGCGGTAAGCCCCTTGGTGGGAGATAAGCCCGTCAGCGGACCTGCTGCCCAGCTGATGAGGGCAGTTGGGGTCCCGGCCAGCGACGAGGGCGTGGCCTCACTGCTGGGGAACGTTGATCTCTTCGTGGTAGATAGCCATAGCAGCTATAGGGAAGAGTGCCTGCGGCTGGATACCCTTATGAGATGTAAAGATGATAGCCTGAGGCTGGCAGGCAGCATAATCGAGCTGATCTCATGTTCTTAGGCGTAGATCACGGCACCATGGCCATAAGGTTTGCAGCGTCAGGGGATGGCTTCTGGGAGCTGTCCAGAGAGAGAGCTGCCACGCTCTCACCGGAGGAGATTCTGATGCTCCTCGAGGAAAACCTGAGACTGCGACAGGTGGACCTGGTGGCTCTCACCTACTCTATGGGAGACGGCCTATCCAGAATAGTGAGGATGGAGGACGCGCCCAACAGGGGTCTATTGCAGCAGGATGGCGCTGGGCTGCATGTTGGCGGCGGGACGCGAGTATTCGAGGCCATCAGGGCCTCCGGCTGGCCGGCAGTCCTTCTTCCGGGCATCGGCCGCAGGAGCGACATCGATCCCAGAATGAGGGTCTTCTCCCACGGCATGAGCCCGGAGAAGGTGGGTCTGGCCTATGGCGTATTTCGCAGCGGAGTCTCAGACTTCATAATCTCTGATGCCAGCTCCAATACTGTTACCTTTGGAGTGCTGAACGGCAGGATTGTGGGATCCATTGACGCCCCCATCTTCGCCCCAGGCTTGATCCAGGGTCCTCTGGACGTAGGGGCCATCAGGAAGGTGGATGCCGGCCTGTCGACCGCCAATCAGGCCTTCACAGAAGGAGGGATTCTCAGCAAAGCCGGACGGCACCGCCTGGAGGAGTGCACGCCGCAGGAGAGGGAGCTGGCTCTGGAGACGCTGGCACTCTTCGCCGGCATGGAGATGAGCGCCCTGTCCGTCCTAATGAGGGACCTGGGGTCGCCGGCGCCCGCGCTCTACCTGGCAGGCAGTCCTGCCCAGCTCATCACAGAAAGGGTTTCAAAGCTGCTAGGCCGCGAGGTCAGGCCCCTGGGGACATTTGCTGCAGCCAGCGGATGTGCCTGGATAGCCGAAGATCTTTTCAATGGAAAAGACTGCATCCTGGGCCTGCAGGCTGATGAAAAGATCATGTCCGGGGGAAAGAGGCGGCCCTGAAGATGGACGATAAGCGCTGGAGAGCCCTGGCGGAGGAGATGGAGAAGGAGGCCAGAGTCGTTCGGGGGGAGAGGATGAGGGCTCTTGAGCTGAAGGACAAGGTCGAAGAGGCCCTCTCCATGGCCGAATCAGCAGACTCCTCAGCAGATCCGCAGACACTGAGCCGCCTCGATCACCTTCTCATGGTCTTAGCCGAGGCTGCTAAGGAGAACGTGTGCACTAACACAAAATGTCCACATTACAGCAAAAAGTGCAAAATGAGGTGAGGAAAATTTTAAAGTTTTTTACCTTACCCCTGCCCTGCCGTCCGACCACTTGTTCATGAACCAGGGCAGAGCGACACAAGCAACTCCAAAGATGACTATAGCATACACTTGAGACATTAGATCCATTACTTTTCACCTCCTCTAGTGCCAGGATAATTTATCTCTCGGGAGATCTCACCCTGGACATAAACTTTGTGCTGCCAGAAGATGGCAGGAGAGCTCCTAATAATAAATTTAGGAAGATTAAAGTTAATTATTAATAGTTATGATAATAATTAATCATTATAGTTCTTCCTGCCGCTCGATTACGTTTTGGCAGGAAAGGGAGATGCTGTTCGCTTGATACTGGCCTCTCCGTACAACTCATGCCCTCTCTGCTTCCTGAGCAAGGGGAGTCTGTCCCGCAATCCCGCATCAGGGGCGCTAGGAAGACGATGCTAACCCGGATGGCCTGAGCTGGCCTGTCGCCGTCGGCCGGGAAGGGTCCTGAAGATCTCTGCGTCTCCGCAGACTAATCCTTTGGCTCTCATCTCTTGAATCTCGCTGGCCACGGACTGCGCACGAGATAGAAACTGCTCCGCCACCAGCCTCTTCAGCCGGTCCTTGTCAGCGATTCTTCCTCTGCCTATTCCCGGACAGGTCGGATTATACCCAATCCTGAGCAGTATATCGCCGGCCTCAGTGGTCTCCTCCTCCACACGGAAGGGGAACAGCCGGCAAGCGTTGGGCCGCAGGGAGTAGATCTCACAGTCCTTCCGGCTCTGGTAAAAAACGCATGCGCTATCCACCTGGCTCATCATGACCGGCAGGTCTAGAACTATTGATCTGCCTGCATCCCTTATTTTGACAAAGCGGCCGTCATACGGATATAGGGTGTCAACGAACTCTTCCGGTCTGCATCGAGTTCTTCGGCCGATCGTCTCTATGTCCTTTTCTGTGAGATAGATTAGGTTGGATTTCTCCACGAACTCCTTCAGCCTATTCAAAGGCACTAGGTCGTCGAACTCCGCTGGCCTTTTATGATGGCAGCAGGCTCCGCACCTCTGGCACTGAAAGCTGACCTCCTCAAAAGCCGTCTCTACGAAAACCTTAGGCAGAAGGGATTCCTCAAAAAAAGGATAGAAAAAAGAAGGCGCCCTAGAGCGTCTTCTTCCTGGGATGGTTCTCGGTTTGGATCTCGAGGCCCAGCTCCTCAGCGCACTCCGCCTTCAGGATGTCCACCATAGCAGCTGCCGGAAAGACCATGGGGGCGTTCTCTATGGGGCCGTAGAGGTAGAAATCGGCGCCCACTATGCCTGCCAGCAGGTTAGAGCCGATATCAACAGGCGCGAAGGCCTCCTTGTGGGTTTTCTTCCACTTCTTCATCCAGTCCCAGGCCGAAGCCGCATTGTGGAAGCCACCGCCTACAGGCAGGCCCAGCATAGCCTTGACGGCGATGACAGCCCTGTAGGTAGCACCAGAGCCGGAGCCCAGCGGCATGGCCGCAGTGTCGATCAGAGGCCTGGTTATGCCGCACTCCTTGGCGTACTCCAGCATGCCCTTCTTGGCCCCACCAGCGGCCTGGGTCAAGATGTTCATCTTGCCCTTGGTCCCCGTCTCCATGGCGTTGAAGGCCAGGACGATGGCGGAGTCCAGATCGCTTTCCTTTACCGCCTTCAGCTCCTCATCTGTAATGGAGGCGTTAATGGAGTTGTGGATGCCCCTGTCGGCCACTCCGATCTCTGTAGCGTACTTCACTCCAAAGGCTCTCACCTCAGGAGCAGAGGAATCGATGAGGAACGGGTAGTCCGATAGCCCTACGAACCAGTCTATCTCCTTGGCCATGGCCTCGTTGCTCTCGGCCACGATCTGGTTCATATGCGAGTTGCCTGTAATCTCGCTTATCTCAACCTGCGCATTCCACAGCTTCTCTGCAGCATCCTTGTCGAAGACTCCATGCTCCGGATCGGATACTATCTTGTGCCTGGCATAGAACATGGTGCCGATGCAGCACGTGGGGTACTCGCCAGGCTGGCCCCCAATCTTGAACTTGCCGAAATCGAAGACTTCTTGCTTCCTGTCAAACCTGAACATTCAGATCACCCTCACCCAGTTTCCGCCATACACAAACAGAATGTATGCCAATATTAGCATTAATCCGGCGCAGACTCCGTAAGCAGCGCCTAGATCCCTTCCCACTGACTTTCCAGCCCTCAGGAACTTCTCTGCCGAGTAGAACTCCACCTTCTCCTCGATCTTGTTCAGCCTCGCCATGATCTCACTGAGCTGCTCTGGGTCCACTACCGCTATAGGCACTATGGGTTTTGTATCATCTGCCATAGGTTAAATCCCCCCCGCGATAGCGAACGGCCCAAGCATCATCACTAGGGCCAGGACAAATCCTATGGCAAAGCCTATGGACACCGTGGCCAGGACGCCAGAGCTGAGCTTGGTCTCCCTGGCCAGGAGCTGGCCCTTGTACCTGATATCTTCGACTATCAGATCGATCATGGGCATATTGGGCTCCACTACCGTGGGAAGGCCCTGTCCGTAGACGATCTCCGTTGCAGTTTCTTCTGCCATTTTAGCTCCCTCCCACCATCTTCAGCATAATGCCGAAGAAGACGAGGACTATGGTCATTCCCAGGGCTATGCCCTCGATCTTGCCTGCGTAGACGCCGGCCTGGAACTTGTTGAGGAGGCCGCTATTGGTGACGGCGGCGTCGATCCCGCGTATCCTCGACCTTACCTCAACAATCTCCGCAGCCATGGGCCGCAGCCCTGCTCCCACTTCCTCCGCAGCCCCTTCTTTGATCTCTATGATCATGGGCTCGACATCTAAGGCGCCCGGATCCTTGGAGGCCAGCTCTCTCACCTTGGCTGTGATGGCACCCATGTCTTCGGTGTCTATCATCATCACTGCCTGTATCTGCTCCCTCCAGCGCTCTATGTGTTCTGGCGTCAAGTTCTGGATGAAGGGGATGGCTCCTTTAGCTCCGATAATCCTCCCTTCCTTGTCTATGCCGTTCTCGGTGAAGGCCAGAGCAGCCTGTCCCGTTATGTGGCCCTTGACCTCCATGCCCGTTATCACCAGAAATCTGATGTTGGGGTTGGAGATGACGTTGGCCACCATCTTCTCTATGCCGATGTTCTCCGTCTTGCAGGGCCCGGCCAGCGCTGCTCCTGCAGCGATGAGCTCCGAGCCCTTGAGGTGCGATCCGCAGCTGCAGACGACTACCGGGCTTTCCGGGTTGCCCACATCGTACTCGCCGGTTATCACCGGCCAGGGTTCTGCAGGCTTCTTCTTAAGAGCCATCTCATGCACCTCCCGTCAATATCTTATGAACCATCTGCCGGCCGGCAGGGCTGCTGAAGACTGCGCTTATCAGCAAGACAAAGGACAGCACTAGCCCCAAGATGAAACCCATCCAGATGTTGGTGTAAAGCCCCGCTATATAGGAGGCCTTGCCTCTGTTGGGGTAGGATGACAGGAGCTCGTTGTCCGGCACCAGCTGGTTCATCAAGTCATCTGCTATCTTGTCCAGCTTTTCCACTCTTTCGTACACTGGGTCCATGGTGTAGAGGACCACGTCCGCCCTCTGCTCCGATACCACGCCCTTCATGGGATCGAAGATCAGGCCCAGTTCTGGAGATACTCTAACAAATCCCATTTTTTATACCTCCCTACAGCGCACTGGGCGGCAGAAGCCCTGTTCCCACCACTGCCGAGGCATCTCTCTTGACCAGCCTATAGTACCACATGTAGAAGTAGTACCAGATCACAAAGCCGATGACGATCTGCAGCAGTCCGGCCAGCAGCCCTTGGGTCAGAATGGCGCAAATGCCCGTAGCTATCATGGCCATTCCGCCCACCATGACGCTATTCACCAGCGTCCTATCCTGCTTTTCATCCGGGCCTAGGTTGGCATTGAAGGGGTGCAGTATGGCCAGTCCGCCGGCGATGAAGATTATGGCTATGTAGCCGGTGACGAGCACTTTGCTCACTATCTCGGCATAGCTCAGGGAGCCAGAGACGGCAAAGCACCAGCCCAGGATGGCCATGGCCCCTGCTGCTGACAGGTCGGAGTTTCCTTCCTCCATGATGGGGATGTTGAACTTGATCACCTTGTTGGCGATCACTCCGATGATGTAGCCGAATATCAGGGCGTATACCAGGGTGATGATGACTCCCAGATATCCGAATCCCATCTCCTCAGCCACAGAGAGGCCGAACATGGCGGCCACTATGCCCATTCCCAGGGCCAGCATGCCTATGGAGGGCACTCCTGTGCCTATGCCATAGGCGCAAACCCTTCTCACCGAGTTGGCGCCCCAAACCACACCAAAGAGGGCGGCGACTGCTCCTACGAAGGAGAACAGGTTGGTGTTCAAAGCGCTGTTGAGGGCGGCGGCCAGGTATAATCCCACTACTGACCCTACCAGCCCGTAGATTCTTAGCTTCTTTGGATCGATGGTGACCGGCGCTCCGGCAGCTCCTCCTCCTACTGTCATCTCAAGCACCTCCAGTGATGGACACCGCCGCTAGGGCGAGCAATAAGCTGGCCACGGCGCAAGCCCTGAATGCAAAGGGCCACTTCTTGAACTTGGGATCGTGGAACCCCTCGATGGTTCCCTGGATGTTCCAGGAAGCCAGCACTGCATTCACCAGGAATATGCCTATGGCGAATATGGCGCTTAAAGCAGCATTCCCGTTGATGTTCATCAGGGGATAGTAGATCATTGCACCGCCGATGCCGCCCATTGCCCCTCCTATGGTGCCGCTGACGAAGCAAACTACAGGGATGCCCTGGCCCACAGTGCCCGGAGCCACATAAGGTGGCTGGCTGTATCCAGTTATGGGGTCGTAGTTCACCTTTGCTGAGGCCATGGGCACGCCGACGGCATAGGCGTAGATCCATTGGCCGGTGAGCATTGTGGCATCGATCATGATCATGGCCCCCACTGCTCCCGAGGCCAGGATGGGCCAGATGTTATCAGTAACCGACATCATCAGGCCGGCAGCCAGAAGTCCCGTCAGGCCAGAGCCTGCCGCCAGCTGCACAGTGCCCGTGCCAATGCCGGTAGCCTGGGCCATAGCCGCGGGAGCACCGCCCACAGGGACGAAGTGCACGCCGATGCCTACCAGGAGACCACCAACAACGATCTCCAGGATGTAGACAAGAGTTGTTGCATCGAGGTTCATGCTGCAATATCCCCCTTGTACTCCGGATAGGGTCCATACTTCCTTCTTGCTGATGTCTCAACGTAGAAAGTATAGATATTCATCACAATTACAAAGAAAAGGCCCATGGCAATGGCCAGAGGTGCCTGAGTCACCGGATCGAAGACGGTGCTCCTCCAGTTATCCAGGAACACTGTCAGGCCGAATCCCAAGCCTGTGCACGGACCGCCGAACTTTGTGCAGAACCAGGCGTTGTCTATAGAGTTCCGCAGACCGGCCTCAGCCTTCCTGACAATCTGGCCGGAGAGCATGGTGTTCAGCCCCGTGCCGAACAGCCTGTTCTGAAACTCACGCTCGCCACCGTAATGGATGTCGCCCACTGAAGAGCCGATGGCTCCCACGGTGAGCCCCCAGATCAGAGCGATAACAGGCATCGGGAAGGGATGCTTAACCGGCAACATGTAGACCATGATGTAAGATATTGTGGCGATGCAGAAGGCCGTTATCCAGGCATGAGCCATAATCGATGTAGTCGTATACCTCAATATGTCAAGATAGACCCATTGGTTGAACCTCTTCTGGCTTGCGTTCCTTCCCATATAGGCGCTCGTTGCCAGGACACCGTTGAACAATGCTGCAACCGACGCGCCAGCAGCTAAGGCGAAGAGGGCAGGCATATTGAAGGCCGTGATGAGTGTATAAGCTACCATGGCTGCCGTAGTTGCCCAAAGGGCATTGGCCGGCGGTTCCCCAGAGATCGCCTTATTATAGATCCTGTGGGGGTTGCCCACCTGGGCTGCCAGCTGCACCTGCGAGTTGGGATTGCTCTGAGAGCCTATGTCAGATTCAATGTCCTCAGAAGCACCAGCAACTGTCGCAAGGGCACCCATAGCAGCTACGAGCCCCATGCTAAATGCGTCCATTTTTCCTCCTCCTTTTCATTTAGCCAATTTCATAATTTTGCTCGATAAAATTGGCTCCGACGCTCTTGGTATCAATTACCTAAACTTATAAAGCTTTCGCGATGCTTTCCGCAGCAGAGCCCAAACCAGCAGCTGGCCCTGGCAGTGAGCTACCAGGGCTCCCTTTTTGCCCCCATCCTGTATCCCAGGATGTTGACCATTCGGTGTAAAACTGGCGTTATTATCAAAACTATTATTATTATAGTTAGCGTAAAGTTCTGCCAGAACCAGCCCGGCGCCAGGGCCAGGGTGAGCAACCAGCTTCCCAGCACGAAGTCAAGCTGATCTATGATCGCCAGAGGAGCGCCGCGCCCCAGTCCCAACCGGCGCTTGAAAAAGGCGGCGCCCATGTCTCCCAGCATGGCTCCCAGGGACAGTCCGAAGAGAACGGGAATCTGGCCCCAGCCCTGTCCAAAAGCCGGAAGGCCGAGCGTGGGGGCCAGCAGGTTGAGAAAGAGACCGAATAAAACGCCGCATATCGTTCCTGCGATGGTTCCCCTGAAGGTCTTGCCGTCTCCCATGATGCGTTTTCCGTCCTGTAGAGTCAGTCCCAGGTCCAGAGGCAGGCCTCCGCCGAAGAGGGCAGCACAGTTGTTGGGAAGATAGGCCGGGAGCATCAGCCAGAAGGCGATTATCAGTTCATTCATGGGACCTTCAAATCCTCGGTTCATATCCAATATATCAAATTATCTGCTTGTCGGGCTTATTTTTGTCAATGGGGGCCTTTTGGTTTTTTTGCCGCCTTGCCCTGTCTCACTTGCCCTATTCTCCCCTTAGTTTGTGCCTCCTGCAGGCCTTGGATCGAAACAGTTAAGTTCCTCCTGAGAAAGTCAGGTCTCAGGCGTCGATGGTCTAGTGGCTATGACTTGGGCCTTCCATGCTGCCTAATAGCGAAGCAAGCCTACAACCCGGGTTCGAATCCCGGTCGACGCATCAAAGAATTTATCGGCTTACGTTGAATGCCGAATTGATTTTCGCTACATTTATATTCTAGTTTGACAAGTCAGTGATTATGAATTCTGGAGGGGAGATCTCCAACGCAAAAGGATTGCTGGCAGAGAAGATAGCTGGAGAGATTACCCTATCCCATAATCCAGGCGAAACCCTCAGGAAATGGCGGAGAAACTTCGGCATCACCCAGACGGATCTCTCCACATATCTGGGCATCTCTCCCTCAGTGATCTCCGATTACGAGAGTGGCCGGAGGAGGTCACCCGGCATAATGATAGTGAGCAAGTTCATAGATGGCCTTCTGAAGATAGACGAGAAACGCGGCTGTAATGTCCTCAGAGCCTACGAGAGCATGTTTGGAGACATCCTTGGCCTGGATTCCATCTGCAGCATCTGCGAGTATCAGGAGCCGATTCTCCTCTCAGATGTTGCCCACAGGCTGGAAGCTGCAGTAGTATTCGGCAACATCAACATCACCATCTGGGGTTATACCATCATCGATAGCATGAAGGCCATTGTCGAGCTACTGCCGGAGCAGTTTCACAGGATCTATGGGCGGAGCACGGCCCGAGCCCTGATCTTTACCGGAGTGCGGTCGGGAAAATCTCCTATGGTGGCCGTGCGCGTCAGCAACCTCAAGCCCGGCGCCGTTGTTCTTCAGGGAATTATGCCTGTGGATGTGGACCCTGTGGCCATAAGGATCGCCAAGGTGGAGAATATTCCTCTTCTAACGACACCTTTTTCTGCCGAGGAGATCTCCATCGCTCTGAGCGAAGGGTGAATTCTTTTGGCGGGCATAGTCAGCTATGGCGTCTATATACCAAAATTCAGGATTAGAGTAGAAGAAATTGCCAGGGTTTGGGGCGATAAGAGCAACATCTCCCAGAGCCTGCTGGTCTATGAGAAATCTGTGCCCGACATGGACGAGGATACAGTTACTATAGCAGTGGAGGCGGCGCGCAATGCCATTATGCGCGCAAACCTCGATCCCACGAGGATCGGGGCCATCTATGTGGGTTCAGAGAGCCATCCCTATGCCGTGAAGCCCACAGGAACGATAGTGGGCGAAGCCATCTGCGCATCCTCGGCCTTTACAACAGCGGACTTTGAGTTCGCCTGCAAAGCAGGAACTGCTGCCATACAGGCCTGTCTTGGCTTGGTGAGCTCTGGATTGATCGATCTCGGTCTGGCCATCGGCTCAGATGTGAGCCAGGGAGCGCCGGGGGACATGCTGGAGTACACGGCGGCCGCTGGCGGCGCAGCTTTTATCATAGGGCGCAAAGACCTGGCCGCAGAGATAGAGGGCTTTTACTCCTTCACCACAGACACCCCGGACTTCTGGAGACGAGAGGGGATGCCCTATCCCGAGCACGGAGGCCGTTTCACAGGAGAGCCGGCCTACTTCAAGCACATCGCCAGCGCAGCCACTGGCCTGCTGGAGCGGCTGGGAACAACGCCCAAGGACTATGACTATGCCGTCTTTCATCAGCCCAACGGCAAATTTCCATTGAGAGTCGCCCGCAAGCTGGGCTTTACAAAGGAGCAGATCGAGCCGGGCATGATGGTGTCCATGATCGGAAACACCTACTCGGGATCGAGCCTGATTGGCCTCGCAGCAACGCTGGATGTAGCCCGGCCGGAAGAGAGGATCTTTCTCACCAGCTTCGGCTCGGGTGCGGGAAGCGACGCCTTTAGCATAACCGTGAGGGACAGAATTGAGGAGATTCGCGGCAAGGCCCCGTCGGTGAGGGATTATGTGGGAAGGGCCGAATATCTTGATTATGCCATGTACGCCAAGCACAAGGGCAAGCTGAAGATATGAGATCGGTATCCATCATAGGAGCAGGCTGCACAAAGTTCGGGGAGCGGTGGGACGTCTCTTTACGCGATCTGGTGGCCGAGGCCGGAGTCCTGGCCATGGAGGATGCGAACCTTGCCGGTGAGCAGATCGATGCCCTCTACGTAGGGAACATGAGCGGCGGTCGATTTGTGGAGCAAGAGCATATCGGGGCACTGATCGCCGATTGCGCAGGCCTCTCGCGCCTCCATGTGCCCAGCACCCGGGTTGAAGCCGCCTGTGCCTCGGGAGGTCTGGCTCTGCGCCAGGCGATCCTGGCGGTGGCCAGCGGCTATCACGACATCGTCATCGCCGCTGGAGTGGAGAAGATGACGGATGTCTCCACTGGCGCAGCGGCAGATGCCCTCGCCGCAGCCGCCGACAGAGAGTGGGAATGCTTCTTCGGGGCCACCTTTCCGGCGCTCTATGCCATGATGGCCAGGCTGCACATGCGCAGCTATGGGACCACCCACGACCAAATGGCCATGGTGGCGGTCAAGAACCATCATCACGGCACCCTCAACCCATTGGCCCAGTTCCAGACGGAGATTACCGTTGCCGATGTCAACCGTTCCCCGATGGTGGCCGATCCCCTGCATGTGCTGGACTGCTCTCCCATAACTGATGGGGCTGCAGCCGTTGTCTTGACCCCTACGGAGATGGCCGGCAGATTTGCTGAGACGCCTATAAAGATAATAGGCAGCGGTCAAGCCAGTGACACTCTTGCCCTGCACGACCGCCGGGATATTACAACTCTAGAGGCCACCGTCTGCGCCGCGCGATCTGCTTTCAGTCAGGCCGGGACAGAGCCGAGGCACGTGGACGTGGCAGAGGTCCATGACTGCTTCACCATCGGCGAGATCCTGGCCATAGAGGACCTGGGATTCGTGGAGAAAGGGCGGGGAGGGATAGCAGTAGAGGAGGGTCTGACGGCGCTGGACGGGGCTCTTCCAGTCAATACCTCCGGGGGCCTCAAAGCATGCGGCCATCCCGTGGGAGCCACGGGCATCAAGCAGGCCTATGAGATCGCATTGCAGCTCCGGGGCGAGGCCGGGCGGCGCCAGGTGGAGGATGCAGAGATAGGGCTGACCCATAACGTAGGGGGTTCCGGCGGGACGGCCATAGTCCATATCTTCTCGAGGTGAGAAGCTACGACCACACATGCTCCGCGGTTCTGGAGGTGCATCCCGCAGAGGTATACTCTGAAGGGCACACACTGTGTCAGCTGCGATGAATACTACTTTCCTCCCCGCAATGTATGCCCCAACTGCAGGCGGGCGGCGCAGCTGGAAGATTGCAGGTTCAAGGGAACGGGCACGGTCATCACCCATACCACCATCTACACCGCCACTGAGGACTTCGAAAGGATGACTCCCTATCACCTGGCCATAATAGAGCTTGATGAAGGACCGAGGGTTACAGGCCAGATAGTCTCTTGCAGTAGCGTCAGGATAGGAATGCGCGTTCGGCCGGTGTTCAGAATACTGGGCAAAGAGGGCGACAGGGGCATCATTTACTACGGCACAAAGTTCGCCCCCTCTGAAGAGCAATAGCCCATCTGGCTAGCTGCAGCAGACTCTGCAGAGGCTGGGATTCGAAGCCGCAATAAACATGTCCTGGTCCGAGGAGACCAGGAAGGGTCCTGTTTTCAGGACATGATTCGCGACCTTAATCTCTTCGAGGAGCTGGATGAGCCGAGGTCTTTCTCCAGCCTGTAGGACCAAGAAGAAGCTGAACTCCCCAAAGAGCCGGTAGACCTTCATTACCTCCGGCCTGCTCTGAAGGTCCATGTAGACGGACCTCTCCATGGCAGGTGCGACCTTGATCATTATCAATCCGATCATTATATCTATTCCCCCACTCTGAGGCCTCGCATTTTGCAAGACTTCAATTTAAACTTTTCGCTTCCTTTAAAAGGTGGCAATTCGCTAATTTGCCAAAGCCCGCTAAGATTTCTCTTTTCAATGCATTAAAACTGAGCTTTATTATCCGGACTGTAGGGTTGCAGAATGCCATAAAGAGAAGAAATTGATAACAAATATAGGGAAAAGCTTAAATTCGCACAGGTTATTTCATTACGGTCTTAATTATTCAGGGGGCATAATCGGTTTTGAGCGATGCAACGGGCTATGATGCCAGCCATATCCAGGTCCTGGAAGGGCTGGAGGCGGTCAGGCGCAGGCCGTCGATGTATGTGGGCAGCACGGACGCCCTGGGGCTGCATCATCTTGTCTATGAGGTAGTGGACAACAGCGTAGATGAGGCTCTGGCAGGCTTCTGCACGGAGATAGATGTCAGCCTGCACCAGGATGGCAGCGTCACCGTCAAGGACGATGGTCGCGGAATTCCCGTGGACATCCACCCCCAGTTCGACCGCCCAGCTCTAGAGATCGTCATGACCATCCTGCATGCCGGGGGGAAGTTCGACCACGAATCCTACAGCGTGTCGGGCGGCCTGCACGGCGTGGGTGTCTCAGTGGTCAACGCCCTTTCGAAGTATCTGGAGGTTGAGGTCTGGCGGAACGGAAAGGTCTACTGGCAAAGGTATGAGCGCGGCAATGTGGCCTCTGAGCTGGAGGTGAGGGGAGAGTCGCAGCATACCGGGACGACCATAACCTTCATGCCCGACTCAGAGATCTTTGAGGAGACGGAGTTCAACTTCGACCTGCTCTCCTCCCGCCTCAGAGAGCTGGCCTTTCTCAACAAAGGCCTGAAGATAACCATAAGAGACGAACGCTCCGGCAAGGAGAATGCCTTCCAGTACGAGGGCGGCATAGCCTCTTTTGTGGAGTACCTGAACAAGAACAAGGAGGCTTTGCACAGCCCTCCCATCCACCTATCCAGCAGCAAGAATGGCACATCGGTAGAGGTGGCCCTTCAGTACAACAGCTCCTACAACGAGAACATCTTCTCCTACGCCAACAACATCAACACCCGAGAGGGCGGAACCCATCTCATGGGCTTCCGCGCCGCCCTGACCAAGACCGTCAATGAGTATGCCAAAGCCAACAAGCTCCTGAAAGGCGACGATAAGCTCGGCGGAGAGGACTTGAGAGAAGGCCTGGTGGCCGTGGTGAGCGTGAAGCTCCCCGACCCTCAGTTCGAGGGCCAGACCAAAGCCCGCTTGGGAAACAGCGCCATACGCGGCCTGGTGGAGTCCCTGGTCTCTGAAGGCCTGGCAGAGCATTTTGAGGAGAATCCACTGACGGCTACGGCCATCGTGGAGAAGGCCTCAGAGGCCCTAAGGGCCAGAGAGGCGGCTCGCAAGGCCAAGGAGCTCACCCGGCGAAAGAATGCCCTCTTTTCCGGAGGCTTGCCCGGCAAGCTGGCCGACTGCTCGGAGAATAGTCCGGCAAAATGCGAGATCTACATCGTAGAGGGCGAGTCCGCGGGCGGATCGGCCAAGCAAGGCCGCAACAGACACTTCCAGGCTATACTGCCCCTGAGAGGCAAGATCCTCAACGTGGAGAGGGCCCGGCTGGACAAAATCCTGAAGAACACCGAGATCAGGAATATGATTGTGGCCTTTGGGACGGGCATTGGGGAGGATTTCGATATCGGCAAGGCCAGGTATCACAAGGTGATTATCATGACCGATGCCGATGTGGACGGATCCCACATCCGCACCCTGCTCCTGACTTTCTTCTACCGCTACTTGAGGCCCCTACTGGATTCGGGCTACATCTACATCGCCCAGCCTCCCCTGTACCAGATCAAGAAGGGAAAGCAGGTCAGCTACGCCTACTCCGATGACGAGCTAGCCCGGCTAGTAAAGGATATGGCCAAGCCGGCCATCCAGAGGTACAAGGGTCTGGGAGAGATGAATCCCGATCAGCTCTGGGAGACGACTATGAACCCCGAGAACAGGACGCTACGAAAGATGACGCTGGAGGATGCTGTGGAGGCGGACCGCATCTTCACCATCCTCATGGGCGACCAGGTGGAGCCGAGAAGGGAGTTCATCGAGGCCCATGCCAAGGACGTAAAGAACCTCGACGTTTGAGGGAGAGAGCTTTGACTGAAGTTCTGGTCAATATCACAGAGGAGATGAAGTCCTCCTATATCGATTATGCCATGAGCGTCATTGTGGGAAGGGCGCTCCCTGACATCAGGGACGGCCTGAAGCCTGTGCACCGGCGCATCCTTTACGCCATGTATGAGCAGGGCATGACCCACGACCAGCCCTACAGGAAATCTGCCCGCGTGGTGGGCGACGTGATGGGCAAGTACCATCCCCATGGGGATGTGGCCATCTACGATACCATGGTGCGCATGGCCCAGGATTTCTCCATGCGCTATCCTCTGGTGGATGGCCAGGGCAACTTCGGCTCCATTGACGGCGATCCGGCAGCGGCCATGAGGTACACTGAGGTCAGGCTCTCAAAGATAGCCGAAGAGCTGCTGGTGGACTTGGACAAGGATACAGTGGATTTCCTGCCCAACTACGACGGCTCCTTGAAAGAGCCCTCAATTCTGCCCGCCAAGCTGCCGAACCTTCTCCTCAACGGCTCTACAGGGATAGCAGTGGGAATGGCCACCAACATCCCTCCTCACAACCTGCGCGAGACCGTCAGGGCCATGATCCACCTCATCGACCAGCCGCAAGCCTCCTTGAGGGAGCTGATGGAGCATCTGCCCGGCCCCGACTTCCCCACCGCAGGCTACATCATCGGCCGGGCCGGAATTGAGGCTGCCTACCTAACGGGAAGGGGAAGCATTCTCATGAGGGCCAAGTCAGAGATCGAGGAGGCCCCTCGGGGGACGCGGATTCTCTTCACAGAGCTTCCCTACCAGGTGAACAAGGCCAAGCTCATCGAAGATATGGCCGAGATGGTCAAGGCCGGACGGCTGGAGGGCATATCCGACTTGCGCGACGAGTCGGATAAGGATGGCATCAGGATGGTGGTGGAGGTCAAGAGCGGCTTCAACGCTCAAGTGGTATTGAACCAGCTGCACAAGATCACGTCCCTTCAGACAAGCTTTGGGGTAATCAACCTGGTCTTGGTGAACGGCCAGCCCAGAACCCTCTCATTGAAGGAGACTTTGGAGCACTACATCCTCTACCGATCCCAGGTCGTTGAGAGGCGAACTCGCTTTGAGCTTGAGGCTGCGGAGAAGAGGGCCCACATCCTGGCCGGACTGCTCATTGCTCTTGGAAATATCGACCAGGTCATCAAGATCATCAGGGCAAGTCCAACTCCCATCGAGGCCCGGGATGGCCTGATCATGGCATTCGGCCTGAGCGAAGAGCAGGCCAAGGCCATCCTGGATATGAGGCTGCAGAGGCTGACCGGTCTCGAGCGGGACAAGATAGCAACTGAAGCCAGTGAGCTCGAGAAGACCATCGACCGACTGCGGAAGATTCTCGCCAGCCGTGATGAGATATTGAATATCATCAAGCAGGAGCTGACGGAGCTCTGCGAGAGCTACGGGGATGAGCGGAGGACGCAGATCGTCGAGCAGGAAGGGGAGATAGGCCACGAGGATCTCATCCAGGAGGAGGAGGTGGCCGTGGCCATGACCAGCAACGGCTACATCAAGAGGCAGCCGCTGACGGCCTACAGGATGCAGAGGCGCGGCGGCCGGGGCGTGATTGGAGCGGAGACCAAGGACGAGGAGCATGTCACAGACTTCTTCACTGCCTCCACCAAGGACTATCTGCTCTTCTTTACCGACAAAGGGAAGGCCCACTGGCTCAAAGTCTACGAAGTTCCCTCCCTCGGGCGCGCCTCGCGGGGGAAGTCCATCGTCAACCTCCTGCAGCTCGAGCAGGATGAGCGGCTGGCGGGAGCAATGCCAGTCAAGAGCTTCGAAGCTGACGGATTCATACTCATTGTGACCAGGAGCGGAAGCATTGCCAAGATGCCCATCCGAGCCTTCCGCAACCCCAGGAAAGGGGGCATCAAGGCCGTAAACCTCAAGGGCGACAGCCTGGTCGCGGCAAGGCTGACCGACCAGGGCCAGGAGCTGCTGGTGGCCACCAAGCAGGGCAAAGCCATCCGCTTCAAGGAGGGCGATGTCAGGGCCAGCAACCGCGGCACTATGGGCGTGAAGGCCATGAGCCTCTCCCCCGGGGACGAGATCATAAGCATGGATGTGGTCAAGCCCAGCTGCACTCTCCTGACTGTAACCAGCCGGGGGTACGGCAAGCGCACTGAGCTGGAGGAGTACCCCCTGCAGAGGCGCGGGGGCAAGGGCGTGAAGAACATCGATATGAAGAAGGGCTACGTCTGCTGCACCACTACCGTCTCCGGGGAGGAGGAGCTCTTGGTCACCACCAAGGACGGAGTGGTGATCCGCATTCCGACCGGCGAGATCCGCGTCCAGGGAAGGGCCACCCAGGGAGTCAGGATCATGAACGTCAAATCAGGGGATGAGGTCTCGGCCGTAGCCAGGATAACCCAGGGGGCGGAAGAATGATTTTTAGGGGAAATTTTTTATTTTTCTGTTCGTGAACCTCTATTTTTTTATTTTAATTTTATAACGTCATCGTTCCCAACACGCTGCTGCCAGGTTTGATGTGCTCAAGTGTGATGTGGCATGGCGAGCGTGCTGGCTCGGCTCTCCTCTTCCAGAGTCTGCTGTCATCGTTGCTCCTCAACTAGAAAAGCTATCATGCGTCTTTGTGTGTCGCCCCGGTGCCCTTAGCGCCCGTTCGAGGCCGCGGGC
>Ga0315285_10002023_pt1 | contig 21283 bp, 20 predicted proteins | sample YL17G09_36_MG_FD_203698 | JGI IMG/M metagenome (GOLD analysis project Ga0315285, IMG submission 203698) | Sediment microbial communities from Yellowstone Lake, YNP, Wyoming, USA - YL17G09_36 | ecosystem: Environmental > Aquatic > Freshwater > Lake > Sediment | place: USA: Wyoming | collected...
TTGAGTTCAGGATGCGGGATAGAGAGGAACTCAGAATTGGAGTAGGAGATTTAATCGCAAGCTCAAATCACTATATTGACGGCAATCAAAACATGGCTTCAGTCAAAAAACAAGTAGACGCTCTTCTAAAACATCTTTAAGCACTTTTCAACAAAAAGAAACAACCAGCTATTATGAGACCTATCCCAGCCCATCGATAAATTGTTATGTGTTCTTTCAGAAATACTAGTGCAAGTACCGCAACTAAAACATATGCGAGACTTAGCATAGGATACATAAAGCTAACATCAAATTTTGCGAGAGCCGCGAGCCAAATTACAAAGCCCATAGCATACAAAAAGCCACCAACAAATACCAACGGTGATTCTCGCAATATTGATAGAAATTTTATGGGGTTTAAAATTTCTAAAACATCATATTTGCCTTGAAGATTTGAAATGCCTTTTTTTAGTGAAATCTGAGCAAAAGCACCAATAACGATAGCTAAAATAAGCAAAACGAAAGCGATAGTAACCATTTTATCCATTTCCTAAGCGAATAGGTTAAAGACTTAAAAGCTTTTTACGAAAACTATTTATTCTTGTTGTTTTGATAATCAGACATCGGTGGTGAATATTCATGGCTGAAGACAAAAAATACTCAAGAACTCTCGTAGGAAAAACCGTTGTTTCAAAAGCTGGCAAGAAATTTGGAATTATAGGCGACCTGATGTTTGAAATCAGGACAGGCGAACTAATCTATTTTGTAATTAAGCAGCCAACAGCTTATGCAATGACTCTTGATCTTGAAAAGACAAAAGATGGCGACATAATGGTGCCATTCAGCTCGCTAATAGCAAGCGGAGATTTTGTCGTTATAGCTGAAGAAGACATAATCTAAGCCTCGCATAGCTACGGCATAGCTGAAGAAGATATAATTTAATTTTTCTTTTCAAACCATTTTATTGTTTCTTTTAGCCCATCTTCTAAACCATATTTCGGAGAGAAGCCTAGAGCTAATTTTAATTTAGTGATATCCGCACAGGAATTTTGTATATCGCCCGCCCTTGGCTGTTCAAATTTAATTTCAGATTTAGAATTTGCCAATTTTTTGATGGTTTCCGCAATATCCAGAACAGAAATGTCTTTACCAGAAGCCAAATTCAGGGTTTGATTTGGTTTTTTATCTAGTGCCAGCGCTATAGCTTCAGCAACATCTTTTACGTAGATAAAATCCCTTGTTTGCTTGCCGCGCCCATAGATTACCAAGTCCTGGCCTTTCAGCGCCCGTTCAATGAAAATTGGGATGGCGGCTGCATAAGGCAATTTGGAATCCTGTCCCTGTCCGAAGACATTGAAAATCCTGAGGCATGTTGCTGTCAGACCGTAGCTTTTCCTGTACAAGTCTATTAACTCTTCAGCAGCTATTTTAGAGTAAGCATAGATGCTGCATGGATTTAATTTTGCATCTTCAGGAATTGGAAATTTATCCTGCACCCCATAGATTGCTGCGGAACTTGCAAAAACTAGATTATTGATATCATTCATTCGTGCGGCTTCCAGCACATTTTGCGTCCCAATCAGATTTGTTTCTAAAGTTTCTCTTGGTTTCAGCTCACATTCAGCAACTCGGACTAACGCTGCTAGATGTACAATTGCATCTACGTCTTTTGAAAAATCACTTATTTGCGGGGCGTTTCTTATGTCCTTGCCTTCAACAAAGTCATAATTTTGCACAGCGCGATTTGATTGTGCCAGCAGATTTCTCAGGTTTGTTCCGATGAAGCCAGAGCCGCCTGTGACTAGAACTTTCATAATCTCTGTCATATAACTAATCTTTAAAAACTTCTTTTCTTGTCCTAAGCTATGCCAAATGATGTTGATGCAAATGTTGAAGCGTCATTAAGGTATCTTGCTAGCGGAGCGGGCTGGCTTTTTTTGGGTATATTTACTTCGAAAATTCTCGCCTACGTCTATAGAGCCTTTATCGCTAGAACCTTACCCGTTTCAGATTATGGAATTTTTAATCTTGCAGTCATGTTAACTACTTTGGCCGCAACCATCGCTGCACTTGGCTTGACTCAAGGACTTTCTAGGTATGTGCCTTACTATAGAGCAAAAAACGATGCGGCAAGCCTTGGCAACGCTTTGAAATTTGTTCTTATTATAACGCTTATATCCAGTCTTTTTATCACTTCAATTATCTATTTATTTTCGGAACAAATTAGTGGGTGGTTCGGAAATGGTGCAGAACTCTCAATTTTAATAAAATACTTAAGCTTGCATATCCCATTTTCTGTTTTAGGATTGAACGTATTTCTCTTTTGCTTGCTTTATTTTAGCAAAGCCAAGCTCTACTCGCTGTTGTTTAATGTTGTTTTGAATGTCGTGCGGCTTGGAGGAGCTGTTGCATTCGTTTTGCTGGGTTTTGGCATTCTTGGAGTTGGCATTTCTTACGTTCTTAGTTTTGTTGTCGTCGGCTTATTGGCGTTTTATTTTTTTGAATTCAAAACCTTTTCAATTTTCAAACCCCATAATAAAGAAGCTTGTGAATTTAAGACGCGTGATTTTTTAAGCTATTCTTGGCCGTTACTTTTTGTAGCAATAATTGGTTCTATTAATGGGTGGATAGATTCTTTCATGATTGGCCATCTCATGACTGTGAAAGATGTAGGTGTGTACAATGGCGCTTTACCAGTTTCGCAATTACTATTAGTTATACCGAGTTTAATAGCACCATTATTTCTTCCTCTGTTAAGCGGGCATCTTGCAAAAAATGAATGTGGCGAAATCGGAAAAATTTCGAAACGGGTCTTCAAATGGATTTTTGCAGCAAATTTTTTTGTTTTCCTTGTAATGCTTGCTTTTCCAGGTGCGCTCATAAACTTCATTTTTGGCAGAAATTATTTGGCTGGTACGCAGGTACTTTCAATACTTTCCTTTGGCTTTTTGGCATTGTCTCTAGCCATACCATTTAGCCAGCTGTTGGAATTGCACAAAAAAACAAAATTAATTTTGGTTAATATATCGTGTATCGTTATAATAAACATCATATTGAATTACTTTTTGATTCCAATTTACGGAATAAATGGTGCCGCAATTGCTACGACAATAAGCAACTGCGCTTTGGCTTTGCTTGTATTTTTGGAAAATTATTTCTTGACAAAAACGCATGCGTTTTCACGGGCGAATATAAAAATATTTTTTGCTGGAGCAATTACTTTTGCTGGTTTACTAACAATACGATATTTTGCAAGACAATACTTGCTCGCGCTTATTCTGGCTGGCTTGCTAATGTTTGGGGCGTATAGTTGGATTTTGTTCAAATCTAAGGTTATTGACGAGGAAGACAAAAAAATAATAAGAATTTTTGAAGAAAAAACCAAAATAAAGATTCCAAAAATACTTTATAAATGGTAGAAAAATTATTACTGGCAGAGATGTATCAGATAAGCTACGATTTAAATCGATAAACGTTTGTGGAATCTTATTTGTCTGATGCCTCCATTCCAATTTTTATTTAAATACGCTTTTCATGAGCAGGAAACGAGTTCACTTTTTGCTTTGTATATGTTTGCGCATATCATTAATATATCGCAATCAGTATAAAGATAGACATTACCAAACCCAATAAATAAGTTTTTTTAAACTTGTGTTTTACCGTAAATAGTGTCTATAAGAAACGTAACTACTGAGATCGAAGATATGGCTAAAATTTTTAACATACAATTTTCAAAAGAACACTATTCTGGAAAATATGATGATATAACTAGATTTATATCCTATTTTTATCAAATTGATTTAGTTAGAAAGTTAAAACCCAATAATGTTCTTGAAATAGGAATTGGAAATAAAACAGTCGCCAATTATCTAAAGCAGAATGGGATCAAAATAGATACTTGTGATTTTAATAAAGATCTTAAACCAGATTATATTGCCGACATTAGAGATTTACCTTTTAGTGATAAATCTTATGATGTTGTTATGGCTTGTGAAATTCTTGAACATATTCCATGGACTGACGTAGATAAATCTCTAAGAGAACTTTATAGAATTTCAAAAAAATACGTTCTTATTTCAATTCCCCATTCTTCGGCAGGTTTTGAGTTAATTCTAAAATTTCCGTTTATAGGAAGAATTATTAAAAAACCATTTTTAGATTTATTTTTTAGAATACCTTACTTTTTTAAGAGTATTAAGTTTCATGGAGAACATTATTGGGAAATGGGGAGAAAAGATTATCCTGTGAGAAGAATAAGATGTGCGTTTGGAAAATACTTTAAAATACTTAAGGAAGTTAGACCCATTATAAATTCATATCATCATTTTTTTATCCTTGGGAAAAAATAGGGCCATCTATTGGCGGGCCCTCTGCACATATTGTTGCAAAAAAGTGATTTTAAAGAAGATTTTTAAGACTACACACTAGTGATCTGATATGAATATTATGTTTCAAACAGGATGTTGGCACTATGAAAAAGGGGGCACAGATCTGTTTGTAAAAACAATTTCTTACTGGTTGGCTAAGAAAGGCCATAAAGTAGTTGTTTTAGCGCACAGACTAAAAGAAGAGGATTGTTCAGATGAAGATATTTGTGTGGGGCAAGGCACCATTAAGGTTCGATACACACCAAAGCAGCGCAAGGGCATACGGTTTAATCCCTCGCTTTATTTGTATCGATTGCTTATAACTAGTTACTATCTATGCGGACTTGCTAAAACGGAAAAAATTGACGTCATTGTTACGGGAGAGCCAGAACTCGCAACTATTATTACTCTTAAATTCTTGGGTGTAAAAATAGTTTGCCGTGGTGGTGCGCTGATGTATGAAACGATGCGTAAAGAAGTTCTTAAGGAAAGAGGCGAAGATGCATATTCTCTATTTTTTATAGGCTTAATAAAATTATATAACAATCTAACTTTAAAATTGCCTGATGCGCTTGTACCCGTAAATGATTCGGAATACGAATTTCTAAAAATCCATAAAAGAAAAAAGGCTCTGATTACAACAATTCCTCATGGCATTGATGTAAACCTTTTCAAACTTGCTGCTACACATAAAAAAAGAAAAAAGACTATCGTGGGCTATGTAGGAAGGCTGACCCCAATAAAATATCCGGAGGTAGTATTAGAAATATTTAAAGAAGCTTCATCAAAAGCTACAAATACGGAATTTTGGTGGATAGGGCATCTTGACCCTTTTTTTAAAGAATCTTATTTTGACGATTTAAAAAACAAAATAGGCATAACAAATGTAAGGTATTTCGGTCAGATAGCAAATAAATTACTCCCAAGATATCTAAATAAATTAGATATTTTTTTACAAGCGGAACAACAAAAAAACGTTTCAAGATCTACAACGGAAGCTGCAGCGTGTGGTGTACCTATTGTCGCATTAAATATTGGCAAGGAACCATACGGATTTTTCACCGAAGATAAAAATGAGGCCACCACGGAACTTCAAAAACTCATCACGAACAAACCTTACAGAATAAAACAAGGCCAAAAAGCCAGAAAAATCATAACAGAACATTATGCTGAAGACAAGATCTATAGCAAATATCTTAATCTGTTTGAAAGCTTAAAATGAATAGCGTTTATCAAACTCTAGAATGGTCTAAAGTTTGCGAAAAAAGCAGGGGTTGGACATCGTTATTCGTAGACAATCTTCTTTTTTTTGAAAAAGAAATAAACCTGCCTTTACTTGGAAAGAAAAAAATTCTTTTTGCTGAGGGTGTGGATATAGAACTTCTCAAAAACTATGACAAAACAAAAACTAAGAACTTCTATGACCTCCGTTTCTCAACTTTTTCTTATGATGGAAACGTATGCGGATTTTATGAAACAAACATGCATACAATCACCATAGACCTTTCTAAACCCCTTAACGAACTTTGGAATAATTTGGAAAAAAAATCTATCCGGTGGGGCATTAAAAAAGCCGAAAACGAAGGCGTTTTAATTAAAGATGCTGATTCTGAAAAAGAGCTTAAAGAATTTTATCAAATCTATCTTTCAACATGCCATCAAGGTGGTTTAATACCTGAAAAATATGAATTCTTTTCCTTAATTCAAGAGATCCTCGTTCCAAAAAATCTTGCAAAAATATTGGTTGCACAAAAAGATGGCAAAATTGTTTCGGGCGCTATTCTATTGATTTCGCCAAACTATACGACATTAAATTTGACTGGGACGAGCGATGCTGGGCAAAAATCGCAAGCAAATGTCAAGATTTATTGGGAGATCATAAAATTTAGCAAACAAATTGGCAGAAAATGGTTCGACTTGGGCGGTTACGATGTTCACGCAAAACACAGAGAAAAAGCTTACTTTGTGAACAGGTTCAAAAAACGTTGGGGTGGCCAAATCACCAAGCGGCCAATATATACGCGAAACATGGTCTACTTTTTGGCATTAAGACTGGCGCGGATGTTCAGAGGTTTACTTTCGCTATGGAATCGTCACAAGCTGGCAGAAGCAATTTGAATTGGATGTGCATCGGTGTATTTTATTTTTTAGTGAATACTTCTGACGTTTTTTTGCTTACAAACTTTCTAAAAAAGGTAGACCTTGAAACCAATTTATCAACTAATTTTTCTTTTACAAAATTATAACGCAAAAACAGATACCCTACGCGCCCTAATAAGCCGAATCTCGTCAGCCGTCTTTTCAACACCTTGTTCCTTATTTGCTGCCCTATAGCCCTTGTTTTTGCAAGAGCTTTTTTTCTGTCTTCGTAACTAAACTCTGGTGTTGCAAAAACCGGCGTATTTCCGTAGTAAGGCACAAATTTTAGATATTCTGATGGCTGGACTGCGAAATAATTATTTTTTTGCACGTAATCATAAAGTTCTGTTCCTGGGAACGGGATTAAATTATAAAAATTTGCACCAACTATGGGATACTTTTGTACCAACTTTATTGAGTCTTCTACATCTGCTGGCGTTTCTCCTGGCGAACCCACTATGAAGAATAAATATACTTTAAATCCCATATCGCAAGACTGCTTTATTGCTTGTTCTATTTGCTCTATCGTCTCTCCTTTTTTAATAGCCCGTAGTACCTTATTGTTTCCGCCTTCAACTCCAAAAGACAGGTATTCAACTCCGCAGTCATTTAACGTTGTTAGGAGCTCTGTATCTATTTTATCTGCCCTGACGCCATCGCATGCAAATGTCGCGATAATATTCTCTTTTTTAATTAGAGCGCAAATCTCCATTGTTCTGTTTTTATCTAAAGTAAAATTGTCATCAAGTATGTGGATATATCTTACTCCACGTTCATACCAGTATTTTATTTCTTCCAGAACATTTTTTGGGCTTCTTTTTCTGAAAAGTCTTCCCATCACTAATTTGCTTGCGCAATAAATGCACTGATAAGGGCACCCTCGCGATGTAATTATAGAAGTGCTGCTTTTTTTGTACTTATCCAATTCTGCCTTCGCATGCTTTGGAAAAGGTAATTGGTCAAGATCTATTAAAAAAGGCCTGTCCTCGTTCTCGATAATTTCTCCATTCTGCCCGTATATTAGATTTTTTATTGAAGGCAAATCATTCCCCCGGCATAATTCCAGCAAAGCATGTTCGCCTTCGAGTTTTATTGCATAATCTGCGTTACACTCTTTGAGCACATCTTTTCTAATCGTTGATACGTGTGGGCCACCCATCACTACAGTACAGCCATTTCTTTTTAGCTTGTTTATCACATCGTAACAAATATCTCTGTTATACGTAGTGGTTGTTACGCCAATAAGATCTGGTGAATAAATCTTGATTTTTTTAAGTACATCTGTTATGGAATAACCCAAACGCATGTCTATTATGTCATTATCTACATTATTTTCAGTCAAATACTCAGATAAATAGCCTATTCCGTTATGCGGACTCTCGGGATAACTATGCTCAAGTTTCGGGATTACAAAAAGCACTTTTTTAAATCGCATGATTTCTAACTCCCCGCAATGATTCTTTTAAGTTTTGTTTAGTTTCTTCTTTTTGTATCAGGCATCTTATTATGAGCCCATCTTTTTGAGAAAATTTATCTGCGCCAAGTAAAAATATCGCAAAAAGCTCCAGTATTGGCAGGAACACTATGGCTAACGTATTAGGCAAGCTGTTTCCAAATTCAAAAAATCGCGCGTATAATTGCGATTTGCAAGAATAATCTGCTTTTACAAATTTCATATTGTTTTCTTTGCATAATTTTTGGAAATCTGATTCTGAATAACCTACTCTTACATGAAATCCGCGTTTTGTCAGGAGATAAATGTCTCCTTCTACCAGCGAACCGAAATACTTGCGGGTTGATGCTGGCAAAAACTTCTTTAACATCTTAGAAAATGCAAAATCATACTTAAGCAAACCTTCTGAGCAAGGCGTACCCAAACATACTACTCCGGTTGGCCTGAGTATTCTATAAATCTCTTTTAGGACAGTTTTATCATTTTCAATGTGCTCCAAAACTTGCTCGCACCATATGAAATCAAAAGAGTTATTCGCAAATGGCAAAACACCCCCATCGCCAACCAGATAATTTGCGTGATTATTTCTTGCCAGCTTCACAGAATCCATGGACAAATCCAGTGCGAATACGTTTCTTGCTTTTTTTGCAAGAACATTGGTCCAATAGCCTTCTCCACAGCCCAAGTCAAGCACGGTTTTATTTTGATAAAACCCAGTATAATCCGAAAGTATAAATGCGCACTTTAGGGGCTCGATCAACGACAGCACCATCTTGAAAAATATTTTTTTATATCTGCGCGGAATATCTTTTGAAACCATCTGATATAAACAAAAACATAATCTTTTAAGACTTATTTAGCAACGAAAAACATGAATGTTTTAATCGTTGGAATAACGCCGCCGGAGACTGGTGGCTCCGAAAAACACATTTACGAAATAACCAAAAGACTTGCGAAATCTCGCGATATTGCAATTTTAACACAAAAAGGCAGCTCGTGTTCAAAGTTTGCAAAAACAATTGAGATAGATTTGCCAAATAAACCATTAATTTTAAGGAATTTTATTTTTTTACTCAAGGTATTTGCTTATTTTTTATTTTCAAAAAGGTATGACTTAGTTCACATTCATGAAAATTACCTGTTTTTACTTGCCCCACTGCTAAAACTAAAGGCTCGTAAATTTATCGCCACTGCGCATGGTTGTTTCGGCTTCGCATATTATGAAAATCTATTTCTTCGGAAAATATATTTTGGATTAATCAAGATTTTTGCGGATACGGTAATATTCGTTTATGAACCGGAGTATCAGCTTTTTAATAAAGACATACCGCAAGCGAAGTATATTCCCAACGGCGTAGATACATCTGCATTTAAATGGAGCAAAACAGTTACTGAAAATATTGTTTATTTCGGAAGATTTCATCCAAAAAAGGGCATCACGTATCTAATAAATGCATTTTTAGATATCAAAATACGATATCCAAAACTAAGACTAGTTTTAATTGGTGAAGAAACAGAGTATCAGAGAACTTTGAGGCGAATGGTCGAAGGAATTTCTAATATCGATTTTTTAGGGTTTGTAGATGACGAAAGCTTAGCGAAGCTGCTGATTTCTGCAAAAGCAATAGTTTTACCTTCGCTTTCTGAAGGCTCATCGCTAGCTGTTTTTTCAGCACTTGCTTCTAGCCGACCTCTAATTACAACAAATATACCTGCAAACAAGTTTCTGGAGCGTGAAAATGTTGCCTTGCTGGTTGAACCTGCGGATTCCGAAGCGCTAGCTTCAGCCATAATGAAATTAATAGAGAATAACAAATTGGCAGATAAACTCGCAGAAAATGGAAGAAAACTTTCACAAAAATATGACTGGAACTTTATTGCAGAACTTGTGGGGACGACATATGGCGAGTAATGCGTGGATAGATTATTACAAAACTAGGGAAAATTATTACGGCAAGCGTTTGAATGTGAATTACGCAGATCATATAATCTCGTCTTTAGAAATTCAAAAAGAAGATATTGTTCTGGATATAGGCTGCGGTCCTGGTGCATATTTAGAGCACATAAAACAAAAAATAAATTCGTCTTGTTTTGGAATCGATATATCCCCCGACGCGGTTGTAAAGCGTAGTAAAAAAAACCTGGCTGTTGCAGACATGCGCTATCTTCCATTTAAATGCGGAACATTTACGAAAATATTTTCTTTAGGAACGATTGAACATGCGCCAGAAACAAGAATTATCGTAGAAGAAATCTTTAGGGTGCTTAAAATTAGGGGGAAATTATTTCTGAATGTGCCGAATAAATTTTCTTTTTTTCACATAACTAAAAACATAAAAAAAATTCTGGGAAAGTGGGATTTAGGTTACGAAAAATCGTTTACGCCCAAACAGCTCATTACCGAATTAAAGTCCGCAGGATTATTTGTCACAGATTACTTTATAATACCGCATCCAAAAACATCAAATTTGTTCAACGTTGCGGACAATATCTTAAATAAAATATCAAATAAATTGTTTGGTTTTTTCCTTTGTGTACTTGCAGGAAAATGAAAAACTTTGTTTTCTCAATTGACGTGGAATCTGATTTGCATACCGGAAATTACGAAAGCGTAACTCGCGGCATAAAAATAATAGAAAATATGCTTAACAAGCATGAAATTAAAGGGATATTTTTTACAACTTGCGACTGCATCGAAAAATATCCCGAAATATTTCGCAGACTGGCAAAGCAAGGCCACGAAATAGCTTTGCACGGATACAGGCATGTTCGTTTCGACGAATTATCTTATGAAGAAAAAAATGAGCAAATAAAGAAAGCAAAGACTTGCTTCAAAAAACATCTTGGATTTGAACCAAAGGGTTTCAGAGCACCACAACATTCGATTGATGACAAAACATTGGACATTCTGGAAAAGGAAGGTTTTGAATACGATTCGTCATATACTCCATTGAATTTTCTGCAATTACTTTTCTTTCCCCAAAAATTTGGGTTGTGGTTAAGACAGGTTTTTTCAAAAAGGGATTCTTACAAAATACGAAAAAAATTGTTGGAAATCCCGACAACTTCGTTAATTGTGCCGTTGTCTTCTCTGACAGTAAGGCTACTGCCGAAAATATTTTTGATTTTGTTTTCGAAAATTTTGTTTTCGACACACAAAAACATTGTTTTTTATGGTCATTCATGGGATTTCATCGAATTGCCGGAAAGCAGGATTTATCACATGTGCCCTTTGGACAAGTTTTTGTTGAAAATAGATTGGTTCATGAAACAATTTACAAAATAAAATGGAAAAACTTCAGGATATTTGGGATAAAGACGGATACAAACGCACATACTGGTATGAAGAATTTAATGTGGACAAAGTTATTTCGTCAAACGATCCTTTTATTGCGGAATTAAAAAAATCTTCCAAAAAAATCATACTCGATGCCGGGTGCGGTATCGGCTCATATCCCGTTATTGGCGCAGCACTAGGGCACAAAACCATTGGAATTGACATTTCTGTCGAATCTATTAAAATTGCAAAAAGTGTTGCTAATAAGTTTGGTATTTCAGGGTTGATTGTTGGTGACGTGAGAAAACTGCCGTTCAAATCAAATATTTTTGATATCGTAACTTCTGGCGGGGTTGTTGAACACTTTATAGAAACTGAAGAAGCCCTGATAGAAGCGTATAGGGTATTAAAGAACAACAGTAATCTTTTGATAAATGTTCCACATAAAATGAGTTTTTACGTTTTGAACAAGTTATTCCAGCAGGCAACAGGGCTATGGCCTTGTGGATACGAAGCCTCGTTTACAAAAAAGAAATTCGAATTAATGCTAAAAAAAACTGGATTTAAAATTGAAGATTTCCGCAGAATGGAAGCACTGCCTGGCAGGCGTTTCCCTATCGTAGGGAAAATAATAAAGATTCTTGACAAGATGATTTTTCCATTTCGAGCTGGTGGTGCACACATCTATTTTAAATGCAAAAAGTGACGCTTCAATAGACTTTTAAGGCTATTTTAAAAAATGTGTTTATGAAAATTCTTGAAGTTGCGCCGTTTTCGGCAGGCGTCTGCGGGCTTTGGGCCAGGATTCATGCAGAATCGCAGCTACTTGCAAAAAAGCACAATGTCTATGTATTTTCGTCTAACATAAAACGCGGTTCCGGCAAGCATGAAATAGCTGATGTGTACGAAGAAATAGATGGTGTTAAAATCCACAGATTTCCTGCAAGATTTCATATTGGTGAGAACACATATTTCTGGAATTTTGAAAAAGACGCGCTTAAGCTAAAACCCGACGTTATAATAACACATGCGTATAGGCACTTCTACTCATCTGCAGCCCTTAAAATATCAAAAAAACTTAAAATCCCTTGTTTCTTAGTCACCCACGCGCCCTTCGTAGAGCTTAAAACGCGGGGATTCTACCTAAGTCTGCTAGCATTTCTTTATGACAAGTTGATTGGCAAAAATATGATCAATTCGTATGATAGGGTATTGACAATAACTAAATGGGAGTTGCCTTATCTATTAAAAATCGGCTGCAAAAAGGAAAAAATAGAGTATTCTCCAAACGGCGTGCCAGATGAGTTTTTCAAAATAAAATCAAGAGAAAAAAATAACGATATAAAAAAAATATTGTTTTTGGGTAGGGTCGCGCCAATAAAAGATATTGAAACTTTGATAAAAGCAGTAAAATTATTAAGAGATGCTAGTATCAATGTTTGTGTCGAGATTGTCGGGCCAATCGAGGAAGAATATGGCAAAACCCTACGAGACTTGATACGTGAATATAATGTCGCAAATATTCAATTTTTAGGTCCGGTTTACGACTTAAAAACAAAAATAAACATCATCGACACAGCCGATGTTTTTGTTTTGCCGTCCAAACGCGAGGCGATGCCCCAGGCATTAATAGAAGCTATGGCAAGGGGTAAAATAATTATCGCATCAAAAACTCTTGGCTCAGCAGAAATTATTGAGGATGGTAAGAATGGGTTTTTGTTTGACATCGGAAATGTGAAACAACTTTCGGAAAAGGTAGCCTATATTTTAAAAAATTATAATAAATTAAAGAACATAAAAAAGGAAGCCATAAAAACTTCAAAACAATTTGCCTGGTCTGCGTTGATTAAAAAGATAGAGGATTTAGTCGTATCTATAGGGACTTAGTTCGGAATAAGTAGTATGATAACCGTAGCAGTAGTTGCATTCAAGGATCCGGGGGTAACCAACACATTAGCATCTATAATAAATCAAGAACCAGCAAAAAAAGAAATTCTGGTGGCAGCGCCTGATGAAGTTACTTTAAACTTGGTAAGAACTTTTGCAAAAGAAAACAAGGTAAACCTAAAGATAATCAAAGATTTAGGCAAAGGTAAGCCCGCAGCTTTAAATTTGATGTTCAAACAAGCAAAAGGAGATATTTTAGTTTTAACAGATGGCGATGTGATTTTAGGTGAAAGTTCTATAACCGAATTGCTAAAACCATTCTCAAATCTTAAAACAGGCATAGTAAGTGGCAAGCCTGTGTCGGTGAATGCTAGGCGAGGAATCTTTGGCTACTGGTCGCACTTATTAACGGAAGTAGGTGCGCACAGAGAAAGATTGTATCAAACAAGTAAGAATAAATTTGTACCATGTTCTGGCTATCTCATGGCGATACGCAATGTCATTGGTGCCATACCTGAAAATTCGCTAGCTGATGATGCCATTATAACTTATAAAATTTGGGAAAAGGGTCATAAAATAGTTTATGCGCCGGATGCCAAAGTTTACGTTAGATATCCGGATAATTGGGAAGACTGGGTTAAACAAAAGCGGCGCGCTATCGGTGGATATTTGCAATTCAAGGAGTTATTGGGCGTTAAGTCCGAATCTAGGAATTTTGCACAAGAAGCTTTGCGCGGTACACTTGTCACACTAGGTTACGCAAAGAATACCAAAGAATTTGTATGGAGTTGTTTGCTTCTTTTAGCTAGAATACATGTCTGGTTGTTAGCCTATTTAGATTTTGTCAGTAAAAAACAATTTAAGCAAATCTGGCTTCCAGTTCAGAGTACAAAACGATGGGATTAAACTTTAAATTTAGCAAAGCACAACTCATTCTAATAGGAATCATAATTTTAGCTATTACGATAAGACTATATTTTCTTTTTTCGACTGCAAATCAGGCACTTTGGTGGGATGAAGCAGAATATGCGGTGCAAGCTAGGAATTTCGCCGGCTTAACAGAAAATAGTGCATCTATTTTAAGGCCAGTACTATTACCTGCACTTCTCGCACCGCTAATTAAGTTTGGCTTTTCAGAATTAAGTTTACGATTCATTGAAATCTTATTTTCAGTAGCAAGCATTTTTTTGATTTATGTCTTAGCTAAAGAACTAACTAAAAAAGAGATAGTATCTTTGCTTTCAGCCTTTTTGTTAGCTGTTTTTTGGATGCACTTATTCTACACAAATAGACTTCTTACGGAAATACCTTCGTTAACATTTCTTCTAGCAGGTGCCGTACTATTCCTTAAAAGCTACAAAGAAAACAAAAGTTACTATCCTGTTTTAGCGGGACTTTTTTTTGCCGCGAGCTTCCTAACGAGGTTCCCAATCGTTATCGCAATTGCGGCAATAGCCCTCTTCGTAATCATAACACAGCGTTTTGGAGCGTTTAAATCAAAATCTACATGGATAGCGCTAGGAGCTTTTATAGCATTTTCAGCACCATTTTTCATTTGGGCACAATCTAAATTTGGCGATCCAATTGCACCAATCAGAGCGGGTAGTGAAGGAGCAGGCGGTCTAACGTTAGGTTTGCCAAGTTTTCTAACGTATGTAAAGTGGCTTCCACACTACTTTTCGATTCCTTTTCTTGTAGTATTTCTTTTGGGACTAGTTATTCTTTTTGTAAATATAATACTAAACTATAAGAACGTTCTAACGGAAAAACAAGAATTCTTGCTCCTAGCGCTTTGGCTTAGTTTTCCAGTAATTTTCTTTAGCTCACAACCACATGCAGAAGACCGTTATTTAATGCTCGCAGTACCTGCCGCGCTTATACTGATAGCCATAACCTTGGATAAGATTTTGGTTTTATTGCAAAGCAAATCAAAAGCAGTGGCATATGTGACCCTCAGTCTAATTTTACTTTTTGGCACGGTGCTTTGGCTTAACCAAGCAGACGCTTTAATTGTATCTAAGGCAGATTCCTTCGCGCAAGTTAAAGAGGCAGGTCTCTGGCTTAAGGAAAATTCGCAATCCACTGACACCATATTTAGTGCATCAGTGCCACAGTTACAATTTTACGCAGAGCGCAATATACTTGGTTATCCCGCAACTGAAGAGAGTTTTGGAAATCAAACAAAAGAGTATTCGCCCGCGTACTTGACTGTATCTGTTTTCGAAAGACACCCTGATTGGATTTATTCTTATTTTGATAAGAATAATATGACACCAATTAAACTTCTTATGTCTGAAGGAAAGCCCACGTTTGCCATATATGTGCCTTTTAATTATGCAACTAATTAGTTTTAGCAACACAAAAGAGCGTAACGCCAAAAGGGAAAAATGATAGGTACTGTTCCAATAAGAGCGTTTTACCCAACAAACAATTAATGGAGTTAGGCAACATTGCAAATTCATGTACATCTTTGTCTTTCATAAATTTTCTTTGTAAGTAGACCATAGGACAAAAAAATGAATTCCAAAATCTTGTAAAGACTACTTCAAAGCCAGAAGATGCCAATTTATTATTTAATTCCATTTTTTCATAGCGCCTAAAATGGCCTAGTCTATTATCGCGTATACCCCACAAACTTTTCATAGCCGGAACAGTAGTTATCAATACCCCTGCTTTCTTTAGCAAAGATCCCAATTTCTTCATTAATATGGTATCATCAGCAACATGCTCAAAAACATCAGCAGCGATAATAGCGTCGAAAGAATTTCGCTCAAGTTCTTCAAATTTGGCAATTGTTATGCCCTTTTTCCCAGTAAGTTTTCTGGCGGTAGCATCGATATCTGTTGCAACTACTTCAAAACCTTCAACCTGCATTAATTTAGCAAGATGCCCTGCGCCACAACCAAAATCTAAAACTTTTTTAGATACTGAATTGCCCTGTGATTTCTTTAACCAGTTAACTATCAATAGATTTTTGTTATGCAAATACCAATTATCTTCGCCATATTTTTCCAAAAATTCAAGTTCGTTTTTCATTTTGCACGTATCTTCAAAAGTGATTGAAACATAGTTAAAACTTCCCTCATAAAAAATTTTTTAAAATTGAATTTGGAGTCTATTTTGTGTACCCAAGTGACTGGGATTTCCACTACGGCGCACTTATTTTTCTTTAGTGCACATAATAAGTCTACATCAAAAGCAAAATTAGTAATCGATAAGCTATTGACGGCATTTTTAATCGCCGTAGCCCTAAATAATTTTGCACCGCATTGAGTGTCTGCAAATCGGAGTCCTAATAAGATTTTAGTCAAGAGATTAAATCCACGACTGCCCAATCGTTGAAAGATCGATGATTTAGTTATAATTTTTGCTCCTTTTATTTTACGAGAGGCTATTGCTCCATCGTAATTTGTAATGCCGCGAATAAGTCGAATAAAATTTTCTGCATCGACGCTTCCGTCCGCATCTATGAAACCGATTAATGTGCTATTTTTGTCTGCAAGTTTAAAACCCTCAATTATTGCTCCGCCCTTTCCTAAGTTTTTCGGAAAAATAAAGTACTGCAATCTTTTTTCATTTTTTGCAAGCTCTTCAACAACTTTTGTAGTGTTATCCTGACCATCGATAATAACTAAAAGTTCAAAATCAAATCGTTCTCTACAAAACCTCGAAATATAATTATGTAGCGTACTACTTATTCGGTGTTCTTCATTATGTGCAGGTACAATTAATGATAATTTCATCTTAAAGCAAAATTAAAACGATAATTGCAAGTATGACTTCCATACTCAGTAGCCCTAAGACAGCGCCTCTTTCAGATCTGAATACTTTAATGCCAACATGCGTAAGAGAAGAAATTTTCTCAGGAGACCGCAAAGTGCCGTCCTTTTGAGGTATGCCAAAGCACTCAGTTTTGAATTTGTGTCTGGCTTTTATTACAAGTTCGACAAAATAGGGTGCAAATAAAACCAAGCCCGCTCCAGCAGCATCCCCAACTACTGCGAGCAATCCAATAAGTGCGCCAATAGCGTAAGTTAGACTATTGCCGGGGAAAACCTTTGCAGGATATTTATTAAATAATAAGAAGCTGAATAAAGTCGCAACAGCTATCATAGCAACTAATGCCAACCAACTTTGTTGGTTTATGTACAAAATTATGCTGAGTGCACACAAAATTATTGCACCCATACCAGCCTCTAAACCGTTTAAACCCGCGAGCATGTTAAATCCATTGGCTGAACCAACAATTGCCGCGGGAATAATCAAAAGCGGTAAAATAAGCCCAAAATCAACCACTCCAAAAAATGGAATGCGTAGGGTTAGATTTCCAGCATTAAGCACGGCTAAGGGTATGGCTATGGGTATTGTCAGCAACGGCTTTTGCCATTGTTTCAATCCTTTTTTCCAACCTAAGATATCATCTATGAAGCCAAGAAATCCAGCCAATAATACGGTTAGTGCGATTGCAAACAATTCTACAAAATGTGTTTCTGTTTGAAGCAAAAATATTTTAAAAAAAACAAAAAAAAGCACACCAAAAACTATGGAGAATACAACAGCTACGCCTCCTGCCTCAGGAACGTCTTTTTTATCCCACTTGTTCATGTCTTTGCCGACAAGTCCAAAAGACCTTGCAGCTCGCATCCATAATTTAGTTAGAAAAAGAGTAATTATCGCGGTAGTAACTATGATTGCTCCAGCTAAAATTAAACCAGTATCAACCATGAGGACTCGGCTGTAAGTAATCTGAGTCCGGTTTTACATTTGCGGGATACTCAACTTCCCAGATTTTTATTGGCCCGATGATTCGGCCCTGGTATAAGGCTAGGGGCATGTCATCTTTGTAAACCAGCTTGAAATTAGGGTCCTTTTCATCATACAAATAAAGTCTTGCAAAATTTGTATCCCAAACTTTCTCCGATGCCCAGAAAGCAGCACCAATAGGATTCATGTTGTTCTGATCTTGTATATAGGGGACTAACACAAGGCAGCCGTTTAGAGTTGAGTTTGGATTTGTTTCAAAATCTGTTCGCTGCCCTTCTTTTACTATGCAAGGGATGTCAAATGTGAATTGCTGGTTGTTGTATGAAACAAATGCTTGAGGCGTTTGCAAACTTAAGTCAGAAGGTACAGCAAAGCCGTAAATGCCTGCTTGACCTTCAGGTAAAATAAGATTATCAATTAAGTAATCCTTGTCTAATCCCCAACTTCCACCGTAGAGCAGTAAGGTTCCATTGCGAACTTCTTTAGTGCTTTGCAAACCAAAAGCACCTATTGTGCTGCGCCTGTCAAAATTCTCATCAGAGCCTATATATGAAAACGCATAATATTTCGAAATTTCTTCTTCAGAAATTAAAATATGGGTTACGTTATGTGTTTTCAAATAAGTTAATGTAGAGTTTGCATCTTTTCCAGTCAAGAAATATCTGCCGGATTGGTGGTTCCAGCCCATAGCATTACCGCCATCTGTAACCGCCGCTCTTTCTCCAACAGATATTGTTAGGTAGCCGTAATCCCACCAATGTGCAAAAACTGAATCCTCAGGAGTATTCTCTCTAACCCAATTCATAGCATCGCCCCATTGCCCAGGGGTCATAGAACCAGAGTATTCGTTTTGTGACAGCGTTGATTTGGCTGCAAAAGCAAATACAAACATAGAAATTAGTACGACAGCAAGTATTGTTACGATTTTCAACGTGTTTTCTTGCTTTTTTGCCCAGTTTACTATTTCAGAAATGAAAAATCCAGCAGCAATGGCTATTGGTGGTACAGTTGCGAATAACAATCGAACTTGTCCTCTGGCTGCTACTAGCGTAATCAACAACCAAACAGAAAGCAATATCCAAACCCACTTGTTTTCGATATTTTGTAGATGAGTTTGGTCTGCATAATATGCGAGCAAATAAACAGCTAGTAGAATTATCGCGAAGATTGCAATCCAATAAAGGTAAGTGCTTGAAAAAAAGCTAACAATAGAGGATCCTGATGAGGAAAGACGACCAAAGATAAAAGTTAGTATGAAAAGAATAAAAGCAGCGGTTGCTAGCCAGTGTAGCTTAAATTTTGATTTGCCCTCTGGCTCAAAGAGCTTGTAAAAATAAATTGCTGAGCCAATGAATGCCAGCAAGAAAATAAATCCGAATCCGCCCCACCAATCGTTAAAGAAATAGGGCTGTGCATTTTCAGATACTGTAAAAAAATGCCTGCTAATACCTTCTTTAGTTAAGGCTATGAAGAATTGTGTCAGGTCAGCAAAGCCGAGTGCAAAATTTACCGTAAGTGTCGAAATAAAAGTTATCAGCAATATAATTATTGATTGAGGTAGTTTCAAATTACCAAGCTTAAAAGTTTTGTTTAATACTAGGCCAATAATTAGGAAAATTAGTGTAAAAAATAGAACAATATTTTGTAGTGATTTGACTGAATTTAGTATCGGTTGGGCTGAAAGATAAACGCTGAAGAGGAAATATGTTAGTCCCCACGGCAAAAAACGGAACAATGAGGCCTTATACTTGTTTGTTAAAAATGCAAAAGTAAATACAAACAATGAGATCGCAAGCACCAGGAAAATATACAGACCTGAAGTGGCTGCTGCCGTACCAGCGACCAAACCAGAAACTATGGATATAGGAAGATATATTTTCGGGTTTTTAGATTTCCACGCAAGCGCAAATAACCACAACGAAATGAATATCCAGAGCATGGTCATCGTATCGTGGTCTGCAAAGCCAGCCATTGTTCTCTGTAAGTAAGATGGAATTACTGCTAAGAAAGCGGTTGCAATAAATGCTGCTCTGTGACCGAGAAGTTCCTTTACAAACAAAAAGAAGAATATTAGGCTAACTACAGTAATAACTGGCGGATAAATTATGTGCCATTCTATCTGGCTTAGATTTGAGAAGAAGAAATGAGCAATTTTGTAAAAATAAACCATTGTTTTTGGGAAGAACACAAATGTTTTTGTTGGGAAACCAACAGGAACGTACCGCATAAAATCAGTTGCTGGCAAAGAACCTTGCTCCAGCAACATCTTAGCATAGCGAAAGAAGAAATAAGTATCTAGCTCTATCAGATACTTGCCTTGCAATAATGGCAGATTTCTAGTTCTAATGAAAAGTGCTATAAAGAAAACAGGGATTAAGCTAAGCCAATAAAGAAGATTTTTGTTTTTTACTGGTATCTTAGGCAATTTTATGTCAATTTCTGTAGATTCAGAAACAGTTCCAACTTTAGGCTCTTCAATAAAGAATTTTTTTAATGAATCTTTAATTGTCATTAAGGCAAATTAATTAGATAGTTTTAAATTTCTTGTTCTAAGTTCAACGAATCAACGGGCTTACGCCTACTTCTATCAGACCTGCAAATATGAGTAAGATTACTGCAAAGCCGATTAGGCTCATGGTTGCCTGAATTGTCTTCTGGAACTGCGGGGAATCATATTCGTGATGTAGGACAGCTATTGAAAGCATAGCTCCTGCAAGCGCTCCTACAAAATAAGCAAGAATTTCAGGAATCCCGTGCATCAAGTACCTCAATAAACCTGCAGAAATCGCTGAGGAATAGCCGGCAACAGAGTCAAAACCAACTGCCGAGCCTACGGAGACTAGGCCTCTTTTGATAGTGTCACCCATTGCTACGCCAATTACGGAAGCATTCCAGGCTATTATGAAGATAGCGCCAGCGCCATAGACAAATGAAAACAACACTGAAAAAGCAAGGACTTTCAAATTATTTGCCAAAATTGCGGAGTAAAAACTTGTGAAAACAGCTCCTCCAGATAAAGACAGATTAATTTCCCTAATGGTATTTAATTGCAAATAGAATAAATCATGTAACATATTTTGTGGCAACACAACAAACCAGAATGTTACAGCAAGAGATAAACCCAAAAACACGTAGACAAACAGCGAAATCAATTTGTCCTGGGTTTTCTGGCCTTTAACCTGCGGGAACAATGAATAAAGAAGGTCCTTCAGATAATTTGGAGATGCCTCTTCCTTTTGTTTTTCAAACAAGAATATGTTCAGCATTAAGGGTGCGCAGGCAAGCGTTATCAGAAACACTGAAACGATGGCAGCATGCGACGGAAATATCCACAAAGCGAGAAATATTGAGAGGGTTGCGTACAAGAAAGTTATTGGAAGCAGGTTCAAAGGCTTCTGCTCTGCAGAGCTGGCTGTG
>Ga0315285_10002025_pt1 | contig 21271 bp, 16 predicted proteins | sample YL17G09_36_MG_FD_203698 | JGI IMG/M metagenome (GOLD analysis project Ga0315285, IMG submission 203698) | Sediment microbial communities from Yellowstone Lake, YNP, Wyoming, USA - YL17G09_36 | ecosystem: Environmental > Aquatic > Freshwater > Lake > Sediment | place: USA: Wyoming | collected...
TTGGGGGGGGGGGGTTGCAGAAGGACCATCTGACGCCGCCCGCCCGCCGGTTGGTGGTGCTGGCGGGGAGCAATTGGTCCTTTGACTTGGCGCAGGTACGGCTGAAAGAGTTTTGTGGTTTGCGGGTAAGCGATCAGACGATTCGGCGGGTCACGGAGGCGGCGGGGCAGCAGGCCCGGGTCTGGCAGGTCCGCAGTGCGGCGGCTGGCGAAGCATTTCGGGCCGCGGGTGGGGAAGCCGAGTATTACATGGATTTGGCACCAAGTCGCTGAGCACTTGCCGCGCGGGGAGTGCGTGCTGGACGTCTATCACGTCAGCGAGCATCTGCATGCCTGTGGACGGGGGTTGCACGGGGAACAAACCCCAGCGGCGCGGGCGTGGGCCGACGGAAAGCTGCCGGCGCTCTTGGCGATGGGGCCGATCTCGTTCCTGGCGGCCTTGGCGCGCGAGAAGCACGCGCAGCGGAAGGTCGGTCCCCGGCGGGCGATACAAGCGTTGATCGACTACCTGCGGCCGAACGTGGATGGGTTATGGTACGCAAGGCGTTTGGCGTGGGGGTTGCCCATCGGCAGCGGGCTGGTGGAAGGGGCCTGCAAGAATGTGCTGGGGCGCCGGCTGAAGTGCAACAGCGCCCGTTGGCTGCCCCAACGGGCCGAGGACGTGGCCGCCCTGTGCTGACTGCTGTACAGCGACCAATGGAGCCTGTTCTGGGAGTCCGCCGCTGCCTAACCGCCACAGTTTTGGAGTACACCCGGCGCATGGGGTGCGTGACAGAATCGGCGGGGCTGTAGCGTCGCCCCCCCGCGGGTCCGCCGCGGCGGATCGAAGGGCGGTAACCCTCCGTATTCGACGTCGGCCACGGGGGGCCGACGCTACGCGGCCGGCCGCTGCTCGCGGCGGCGGACACGTGTCCGCCGATTCAGTCACGCACCGGTCAGCGCACGTTGTGAGCGGTTGACGCCAGTTGTAGCATGGCCCTGCAACGCCCGCGGAGCTCAGATCCGACCGGACGGGCATGAGAGATCGACCCCGTGAATCGGGATTGCGCCAACGCCGACGAGCCGCGTAGCGCGCCGGACACCTGCCCCGTGCCGCAGGTCACGCGAACCCATGAGCTGCTCGACAACCTGCCCTACGTGGTGATGCTCGGCCTGGGCGCGGCCATTTTCCAGACGGCCGTTGCGGAGGCGGCGTGGAGTTGGCTGGCCGCCGGTGTCTACCTCGCCTATGGCCTCGCCGGCGCGCTATGGATCATGCTCTTCGTCTGCCCCTACTGCCACTTCTACGACACGCGCCTGTGTCCGTGCGGCTATGGCCAGATCGCGGCAAAGCTGCGGGCCAAACAGGACGGCGACCGTTTTCGCACGCAGTTCCGCAAGCACATTCCCGTGATCGTGCCGCTCTGGTTCGTGCCGCTGATCCCCGGCGGCATCGCGATCGCCCGACACTTCTCCTGGCCGCTGTTGGCCCTGCTGGTCGCGTTTGCGCTCGACGCTTTTCTGATCCTCCCGCTCGTGTCACGGATGTACGGCTGCGCCCAGTGCCGGCAAAAGGACACGTGCCCCTGGCTGGGCGGTTGCAAGAAGACGTGAAGGCCGTAGGGCAGGTCAAGCGCAGCGCGACCTGCCGCCGGCCACCGTCCGCCGCGTTGTCCGCGACGAATGAAGCGGGTACGGTACGCCAAGCGGATGCCCCCAATGAAGCGCTGCCGGCCACCGCCTGCGAGGTACACATGACTTTCGAAACTGAAGATCGCGCCAGCATCAAGATCATTCGTCTGCATGGTGAGCTTCGTGGTGACGAGCTGCGGGGGTTCGTCGAGCACGTCACAAACCTGCTGACCGGCCCGCGCAGCCGGATCATCCTCGACTTGGGCGACGTTCCGTTCATGAATTCGACCGCGCTGGGCCAATTCGTCCGCGTGGTCGCGCAGGCCAATGTTCAGGAAAGCCGCGTCGTGCTCGGCGGGCTCTCGCCCTTTGTCGAGGGCGTCCTGAGCGCCACGCGGCTCAACCGCTTTTTCGAGGTCTACCGCACCACCGACGAGGCCCTGCGCAAACTGGTCTCGTAACGACCTCCCAAGGGTTGAACACGGCTCACCGAGCAGCGCCACGGCGAAGGACCTACGTCGCCGCGGCCTTTTCGCGCAGCACGTGAATCCGCAGCCGCTTGATGCGGCGTGGTTCCGCATCGACGATCTTGACGTGCAGGTTCTTGTGCTGGAATTCCTCGCCGGTCGCAGGGATTTTCCCGAGCGTCGCGAACACAAACCCGCCCACCGTCTCGTAGTCCCCGCCTTCGGGCAGCTCCATCTCCAGTTCCGCATTCACCTCGCTGATATGCACCCGCGCATCCACCTCCAGCGTGTCGGCGTCAATCCGGCTCATCGCCGGCGGCGGCCGCTGGTCGTATTCATCGGCGATCTCGCCGACCAGCTCCTCGAGAATGTCCTCCAGGCTCGCCAGCCCCGCGGTGCCCCCGTATTCGTCCAGCACGATCGCGATCTGCACTTTGGTGGTCCGGAACTCGCTCAGCAGCTCGTCCAACGTCTTCGTCTCGGGCACGTAGGGGACCGTGCGCATCACCTTCCGTACGTCAAACGGCTCGCCGGGATTCAGCCGAAGCAGGTCCTTTGCGTACACCACTCCGATGATGTGATCGATCGAGCCCTCGTACACGGGAATCCGCGAATGCCCGCTACGCAGGATCATCTCCCGCACGCCATCGTACGACACGTCGGCGGGCACGGCATTGACGTCGGTCCGCGGCGTCATGATTGCGCTGACCGGGGTTTCATCCAGCGCAAAGACGGACTCGATCATGTCCTTCTTGTCTTCGTCGACGGCCCCGGTTGCCTCCCCTTCGGACACCGCGTCCAGGATCTCCTGCTCCACGCGCTCCGTCTCGGCCTCTTCCGTGACCTCGGCCTTGCCCAGCAGTCGACGCACCACGAACTCGACCGCATCGAAGACCCGGCCGACTGGCCAGAAAACCGTCCGCAGCACCATCAGCAAGCCGAGGCTCCGGGCCAGCAGTGCCTCGCCCGAGTGCACCGCCAGGGCATGCGGTATCGCGATCCCAAACAGGGCCAGCAGGACGATAGCGACCAGCCCGGCGACGACCGCCGTGAACACGTTCGGAGTCCAGCCCTGGTCGCGGGTGTACCAGACCCACATGACGACCAGGACGCCGAGACTTGACCCCAGGCGCAACAGGCTGGCTAGGGTGTGCAGCTCCCACTCGTGGCGGTCGAGCCATCCCAGCCATTTTTCTCGCCGCGCTTCCGGCAGCAGCTCGGAAAGCCGCGCCCGAGAATGCTCCGGCAGCGCATACGCCAGCACAGAGATGTATAAGGTCAGCCCCAGCAGGACTAAGCCCACGATGACGGTCAAACACGTCTCCCACGATCCACGCCGCCAGCCCGCCCGCCCGCCGCGGCGGGCCCGGCCGTGCGGCCACACTGCACATGCTAACGGTCGCGGGCCCGGTCTGCCAACCGAGCTCGGTTCTTCTGTCCGCGCAACTTATGCGACATCAAATACTTGCAGTAATCTCGCCCGCACCGCGTTCCGGTCGGGGTTCGTCGCGGCCTCGCTGAGCAGTTGGGCCTGCCGCACCGTGAATGCCGCTGGCGCGTCAAGTTGCGCGGCACTCCGGCCCAGATTCGCCGGCACCATCTCGCACAACGCCTCCAGCCCGCGGCGTTGAACCGCCGAGACCGGTGTGACCCGGTCCCGCCAGCCTGGCGGCAGCAGACCAAGCAGGGGTGCGGTCGGTTCGGCCAGATCGATCTTGTTTAGGGCTACGCAGGCGACCGCCAGGTCGCGATAGGCGTTCAGGAATCGTGCCTGGACCAGTCCCGCCTGCTCCGTCACGTCGAGCACCATCACGACCCCGTCCGCCTCGCGAATCAGGCGGTGTGTGCGCTCGACCCCCGCTCGTTCCAGGGTGTCCGTGCTTTCACGCAGGCCGGCCGTGTCCAGCCAGGTCACCGGGAAACCCAGCGCTTCGCCGGGAACTTCCACCCAGTCGCGCGTCGTGCCGGGGAGCGGCGACACGATGCTCACCCGCCGATCGGCTAGCGCGTTGGCCAGCGTGCTCTTGCCCGCGTTTGGCGGACCCGCCAAGACGACCCGCAGTGGGTGGGCGAACCAGTCAACGACGGCCACGCGGTCGGCGATGGCGGCGCAAGATTGGCGCACGGCCTCCAGGTCCGGACTGTCGAGCAGGGCTGTGATTGCGGTCCGCAATCGACCAACTTGCCCGAGCAGCCATCGCGCTCCGCGCAGAGTCAGCATGTGCGGCAACCGGGCCCACGCTTCCGCTTCCAGCACATCCGCAGTCGGCCACAGCGTGGTGCGGTCCTCAGAAGCACCGCGCAGACCACAATCATGCAGCAGCTCTGTGCAGCGCCGCACGAGCCAGGGGTTGCCGTGCAGGTGAAGGCGGACATCGAGCGCCGGCGCCGGTGCGTGGACGGAGACCAGAATGTCGTCCAGCGGCGCGCCGTCGCCGTCGACCAGTTCGGCACGGAACACCGCGCCGGGTTGCCACTCCACCACCGGCCGCGTGTCGCGCGGCCGCACATGGCGTTCGACGAACGCAAGTCCCTGGCGCCCGCGCACGCGAATAACCGCAATCGCCGCTGGTCCGGGGCTTGTCAGAACCTGGTATTCCCCGCTGCCCGGCACCGCTTCCGCGCTCACGACTGCCCCGCGGCCGCGCGGTACGCCAGCGCGATGCCCATCAGGCAAAGGTCCGGCACGACCGCATCGACGTAGTCCGCCAACTCGGCAACCAGCGGCGCACCGCCGCCGGTGATGACCAGTTGCGGCCATTCGCGCAGCTCGGTCGCATAGCGCTCGACGATCTCGCGCAGTGCCCCCAGCGCCCCGAACACCACCCCGTTTACGATGGCGTCATGTGTGTTCCTGGCGAAGGCAGTCGTGGGCACGCCGGGCGTGACCCGCGGCAACTGGGCTGCGCCGCGGTGCAGCGCGTCGCAACTCATTTGAAAGCCCGGCAGGATCGCCCCGCCCAGGAAGTGCCCGTCGTCGGAGACGCAATCGACGGTAATGGCGGTGCCGAAGGACGCCACCGCACAGGCGCCACGGATGCGTTCGTACGCCGCCGCCGCCGAGCATACCCGGTCTACCCCCACCTCGTCGGCGTTATCGACATCGACCGGCATGGGCAGCGGCAGGTCGTCGCGCACGCGCAGCGCCGCCAGGCCACTGATGTCCTCGACCAGCTTCTGCACGGGTGGTGTGCACGGCGGGTTTACGCTGCCGATGACGACCGCCCGCCGGCCCCCGTTGATTGCCCGCCACGCCTCCTCAATCGCCGCGCGGTGCTCACCCGGTTGGTTGACGGCGATTCGCCGGGAATCGTGGAGGCCGTCGCCGTCCCAGATTCCCAGGCCGATGCGGGTATTGCCGATATCGATGGCCAGCAGCGCGTCCGCCGGCTCAACCGCGGTCATTCGATAACTCCGTTCACCCGGCTGCGACATTCTACCCGCGCACGTTACCGCGCCTCGGGACCCAGTCAATCGGTCCCCAGGTCGAGCCGCGCGGGCCGCTGCGTGCGTTCGCTCTCGCGCACGCGCTCTACTACGGTCCACATCACTTCGGCCAGCTCCCGCAAGCCGGCGCCGCTGACGCCCGAGACCCCGATGACCGGCTTGCCGGTCGCCTCCTGCAGCGCGGCCAGGGCGACGTCCGCATCGGTCAGGTCCAGCTTGCTGCCGATGATGATTTCCTCCCGCTCGGCCAGGGCCGCACTGTATTGCTCCAGCTCGTGCCGGATAACGCGGTACGCCTGCGCGGGCGCCGGCGCTCCCTCCAGCGGGCAAAGCTCCACCAAGTGAACGATCACGCGCGTCCGCTCGATGTGCCGCAGGAACGCATCCCCCAGGCCGATACCCGCATGCGCTCCCTCGATCAGCCCGGGCAGATCAGCGAGCACCAGCCGCCGGTAACCGGGCAGCTCCATGATCCCAAGCTGGGGCTCGCGCGTGGTAAACGGATAGGCGGCGATTTTCGGCCGCGCCTGCGTGAGCCGGGACAGCAGCGTGCTCTTGCCCGCGTTGGGGAGCCCGACCAGGCCCACGTCGGCGATGAGCTTCAGCTCCAGCCGTAGCGTGCGCTCCTGTCCTTTCCGCCCGGGCTCGGATTCCCGCGGCGTCTGGTGGGCCGGGCCCGCAAACCGAGCATTGCCCCGTCCGCCGCGCCCACGCCGCGCGACGCAAATCCGCTGCTCGTCTTCCACGAGGTCCTTGAGCAGGCGCCCACTCTCGTCGTCGTAGATAAGCGTCCCCATGGGGACCGTGACGATGAGGTCCTTGCCGCGGCGCCCGGTCCGATTGTTGCCCGAGCCCGGCCGGCCGTTCTCGGCCCGGTAGTGGTGCCGGCCTGCCAGGTCCAGCAGCGTGTCCACACCCGCGTGCGCGACCAGGTGCACCGATCCGCCGTGGCCACCATCGCCGCCATCGGGGCCGCCCTTGGGCACGTACTTCTCCCGCCGGAAGCTGACGCAACCGTCTCCGCCCTTTCCGCCGCGGACGTGGATCCGCACCTCGTCGACGAACAGCCGCATTGTGCCGGTGGCGTGGGGCATAAGCCGCGACTGGAACGGGCGAGCGTCGACGTGTCAAGGGTGATAGTGCGATAAGAGGCAGGGCAGGCCAGCGGACTGCCTTACATGCTTTTCTCGCGCGAGCCCTTCCGGACGGTTGATTCCGCTCGGGCTTTGCGTTGCAATGGTGCCCGTTGGCCGGAGGCGCACCGGCCGCCGCGAGACTGTGCAGGACCGCGAGAGGGAACAGGCCCGATGCCACGACGAATCCTGGTCGTCGATGACGAACCGCTGAAGCGGATCACGCTGCAGATCGAGCTTAGCGAGCACGGCTACGAAGTCTACGAGGCCGCCGACGCCCAGGCGGCCCGCCGCATTTTCGACGGCCGGCCGATCGACGTGATGGTCAGCGACGTCCGCATGCCCGGCACGAACGGCCTGGACCTGCTCGCCTACGTCAAGCAGGTTCGCCCCGCGACCGAGGTTATCCTGATGACCGCTTACGCCACCGTCGACACGGCGGTGCTGGCGATCAAGCGCGGCGCCTACGACTACATCACCAAGCCGTTCACCACCCAGGACCTGCTCGTCAAGCTCGAACGCCTGTTTGCCAGCCGCGAACTGCCGGAAGAAGAAAGTGACGACGTCGCGACCTTCGGCCGCCTCATGGCCCGCAGCCAGGTGATGAAACGCCTCTTCGAGCAAGTCCGCAGCGTCGCCCCGACCGACCGCACGATCCTGCTGTGCGGGGAGAGCGGCACGGGCAAGGAGCTGTTCGCCGAAGCGATCCACGCGTGCAGCCCGCGGGCCAGCAAGCCGTTCGTCCGCTTCAGTTGCGCCGCGCTCCAGCCCTCCGTGCTCGAAAGCGAGCTGTTCGGCCACGTGAAGGGCGCCTTCACGGGCGCCATCCGGCAGAAGGCCGGGCGGTTCGAGTTGGCGGACGGCGGGACGATGCTGCTGGACGAGGTCGATGACATCCCGACCGACCTCCAGGTCAAGCTGCTGCGAGTCGTCGAGCAGCAGGAGTTCGAGCGCGTCGGCGGCGAGGCCCTCGTGCGGGTCGACGTGCGGCTCATCTGTGCCACCAAGTGCGACCTGCTCAAGCTGGTCAAGGAGGGCCGCTTCCGTGAGGACTTGTACTACCGGCTGAACGTCATCAGCTTCACCATCCCGCCGCTCCGCGAACGGCCCGACGACATCCCGCTGCTGGTCCGGCATTTCGCCGGCAAGCACGCCTCGCTCGCCGGCGGCAAGCCGGTCGAGCTTTCCGCGCACGCCATCGACGAGTTGCTGCGGCATGCCTGGCCGGGGAATGTCCGCGAGCTGGAGCATGTGATTGAGCGGGCCCTGGCGTTCTGCGGCGAAGGTGGCGCCCAGCAGGGCGAGCGGCCGGAGATTCGGCCGCAGCACATCCTGCCGTTAGGGGCCATTACGCCGGAGGCGTCGAGCATGTCGACCCTGGAGCTGGGCGAAAACGGCCGGCTGAGCTTGACGGAGACCGTATCGGATATTGAACGGCGCATGATTCTGCTGGCGTTGCGGCAGTCCGGCAACAACCAGGCGCGGGCCGCGCACCGGCTGGGCATTCCGCGGACGACGCTGCGCGACAAGATGGCCAAGTACGGCATCGCGGGCTAGCGTGGTTTGTGGGACCGGTTTTCAACCGGTCAGCTCGTGGGACTGGTTTCTAACCGGTCAGAAGGAGTTCCGTGTGAACAAGAAGCGGCGCGTGGTACGGATCAAGCATCGCAAGAGTCGTCTGCGGGTGAAGGTCCGCGCCCGCGAACGTCGCGTCGCGGCCCGCAAAGGCTGATCACCGCCCGGCCAGAGTAGGGCAAAGCTCCAGCTTTGCCAGCCGAGCGGACCGGCGTCCCTATCCGGCGAATGCAGCGTCCGGGCTCCGCACCGGTCGTCTCTGTAGCGGCCGACCCCCGAGTCGGCCGAGCCCTGTAGCGGCCGGGCTCCGTACCGGCCGTGGTATGTGGGACCGGTCTCCAACCGGTCGGTTCGTGGCCCCGGCAATCGGGCCAGTGCGACCGGCCGGTGACCGGGCCGGCTCGGTTTTCGGGAGCGCCGCCGCGGGGGCGCCAGGCGAAGGTGATCAAGTTGATCATGTTTTGGTACCCCCCTGTTGATCACCTTTGTTATCGGGACCATAAGAAGCCGTCAGCCCTCGGCCCTCAGCTTTCAGGCAAAAGCAACCGGCATCCGCCGCGGCGGACGCCAAGACGCGGAGGCGACACGAAGCAAACATCGTGGTCATAGTCCCGCAGCACGTGCGCAGTCTCGAGGGGAGTATAAGCCACGCAGGCACGCAGGCAGGTAGGTAGGCAGGGATTGTGCGGGGGTGCGGGAATTTGGCGGGGAAAAAGGGATCTGGTCAACAGGAAACAGGAGACCGGTGACGGGAAACGGGGTAATGGGGCGGAGCGGTCCGCCGATTACGGCGATGGACGCAGATGGGGTCGGGCCGGAATCCGAGCCGCGACCGTGAGGGACCGGATGACGGTGGTCCAATCCGAGCCGCGCCCGGTCCGCCAGGGCGGCCCTGGCCGACCGGCAGGGAGCGGTTGAGGGCCGAAGGCCGAATTGCGAGTAGCGAGTCAAAGCGGGAAAGTCAGAAGTCCGAAGGGCGAAGGCAGAAGTAAGGACAAACGGGTACACGTGGGGGGGTTGGCGCCTCCCCCAGCCTAGGGCGCGATCGCTCGCCGCGCCGTGCGGCCGTTCACTTTGGCACACGCGCATATACATGGGTGCACGCCGTCTGCCCGTCCGCGAACGTCATGAAGGCCTGCACCAGCATCGAGTCCCAGTAGTCGAATGAGCCAAGAAACCGCTCGTCGTCTTCTCGGCGAATAGTTATGGTCGGAAACATCGCCCCCGCCGACCAGGTAACGGTTATGGGGACATCTCGGTCCGCACGTCTGTGCCCAACGATCCAGAATCGAGCCTCGTAGGCTTGTCCAGACATCAGGGATGGGCGAATCTCGATGACCGGCATGTTGCCGCGGGTCCTGGCATACTCGCTGGTGCGCGTTCGCTCCTGGGGCGACCAAATCCGTGCGTCGAAGGGGCCGACTCTACACGCGTCGTCCACCGGCTCTGGAATGTGCTTATCGGAGATCATCGAGCGGTCATCCCGACGCAGCGTCTTCCACCGCCACTGCGCAGTTCGAAGAGGACGCCCCTCTGGATCGAACATGACCAAGCCGCGCGTGACCACGCGAATTCGTGCTTGCCGAGCCTCTGGGTGCCATTTGATCGTGATCTGGTTGTACGTGTTCATCGCGCTTGGGTGTCGGGGCAGCTTCTTGTAGCCGACTGACCCGCCGGCGACGATTAGCATCTGTTGGTCGCGCGTGGCGTCGAAGGCGCTCCGGATGTCCTCAGTGAATACATGTGGATGGTGTTTGTGTCCATGCAGAACGAGGTGGAAGCCGTACTTGTGAAGCAGGGATAACAACTCTCCGGAACGGACAACGGCGTCGTAGCCGCGACCCGGTTCCACGAGCGAGGGTATTAACACAGGATGGTGGTGGATCATCGCAATCCGGATCGCTGAGTTCAGCTTGTCGCTTGGAATCGCGGCCAGACAGTCCTCGATCAACCCAAGCTGCCGCTCATCTATCTGGCCACGTTGTTCGTCCGCACTGCCCTCGACAACATGAACGCTTGAATTCAGACATAGGATAAGGGCGCCAAGATCGTCCACTCTGTCGTGAAGCCGCGCGAAGCTCCATGGATTGTCGTCACGAATGGCGGTGTTGTAGCCCGCGTTGTAGAACGCAGCCCACTCGTGCCACCGCCGCGAAGTCTCCTGCTCGTTGAACAGCACGTCGTGGTTTCCTGGCACTATATACACTACTTCGCCGCGACTTCCCACGTCATTGCGGAGGTGAGCGCGCATGCCATCGATGAGCGCGCGCGCTTCCGCGAACTCGCTGGCGCGCCCGGTCTCGACAAGATCTCCTGTGATGCAAACGACCACCGGAGCGACATCGTCGTCGGCCGCCCGTTGTGCACGAATCCGCAGGTCCTCCAACAGCTTGTCAATCAGTCCTTGCATCCCCGCCGGACTCGAGGGATCGCCGGCAGCGGTCGTCGGTGGATTGAACTGGTGCTCCTGTCCAAAGTGAACGTCGGACACGTGAATCACGTCAAGTTGGCGAGTCAGGTGCGGTTGCGCCATTGCTGTCACTCCTCAGCCGGGCGCGCCGGGCGCCAGATGGCCGCGAACGCCTCGGATCGCCCGTTCCATCGCCTCGCCGCATGGTTCCGGGCCACTGGTCACCGTCTTGCCTGCCGAGCTGAGCGGCGCGCTCGGCGGCGAGCGTTGGTCCCGGGCGCCCTGTCGCAGCACTCAGCATAGCACGGTGGCCGGTTCGCTCAATGGCCGGGAAAGGAGCGGCCCGCCCGCGTGCGCGCCTTGGCCCGGTCCCGGCGCGCCAGGATGTGCCGGGTTGGGGTTTGGCTGCCTCGTTCGGCAGCACGCGGTGCGGACCGGGGCGCTGCCCGGCCCATTACGGGGCCGGCTCGGCCTGGGGGGCGTGCACATTCACAGCCGCAGGCCGCTGGGCTACGCCCACCGGCAAGATGCCGGTGCCACATAAGCAGAATTCGCCGACAGGCTGCAGGGGCCACGCAGTCGCCGGTTGGAAACTGGTCCCACAAGAGACGTCCGGTGCGGAGCCCGGACGCTACGCCTCGGCCGGCGAGGCGCCGGCCGCTACGGCGCCCGGCGCTGGTGCTTCGGGCTCGGATCATGGCCGATCCGCCGCGGCGGACTGGAGGTCGGTCTCCTCTGGCTGAAAGCTGACGGCTGACGGCTGACAGCTTCGCCGGACACCCGCCGCGGCGGGCGGGCTCCGGGCCGACGCTTCCGGGTCGTTACTTGTCTCTTATCGCTTATCCCTTATCGCTCATCGTATAATCGCGACATGAGCGACTTCCAGCTCGTCAGCCCGTTTCAGCCGGCCGGCGACCAGCCGGCGGCGATTGAGAAGCTCGTCGCCGGGTTTCAGAGCGGCAAGCGGTTTCAGACGCTGCTGGGCGTCACCGGGTCGGGCAAGACGTTCACGATGGCGCACGTCATCGCCCGGCTGGGGCTGCCGACGCTCGTCATCTCGCACAACAAGACCCTCGCCGCCCAGCTCTATGAAGAGTTCCGCGAGCTGTTTCCGCACAACGCCGTCGAGTACTTCGTCAGCTATTACGACTACTACCAGCCCGAGGCGTACATCCCGCAGCGCGACATTTACATCGAGAAGGACGCCTCGCGGAACGACGACCTCGACCGGCTGCGGCTGGCGGCCACGTCGTCGGTGGTGTCGCGGCGGGACGTGGTGGTCGTGGCTAGCGTGTCGTGCATCTTCGGCCTGGGCTCGCCGGATGAGTACAAGGCCAGCGTCATCAACGTCCACGTCGGCGAGACCTGGGAGCGCGACGAACTGCTGCGGAAGTTCGTGCGGCTGCAATACACCCGCAACGACATCGAGCTCAAGCGGGCGACCTTCCGCGTCCGCGGCGACGTGATCGAGCTGTCGCCGGCGTACGAGGAATATGCCATCCGCATCGAGCTGTTCGGCGACACGGTCGAGCGCATCGCCCTGATTCACCCGCTGACCGGCGGCGTCTTGCAGGAGCGGGAGCAGGTGTTCGTGTATCCGGCGGTGCACTACGTGCTGCCGGAGGACAGCGTCGAACGGGCGGCGGCGTCGATCCAGCAGGAGTTGGACGAGCGGGTCATGCAGCTCCGGCATGAGGGGAAGCTGCTGGAGGCGCAGCGGCTGCTAGCCCGCACGAAGTACGACCTGGAGATGCTGCTGCAGGTCGGCTATTGCAGCGGCATCGAGAACTACACGCGGCACCTGAACGGCACGGCCCCGGGGGCGAAGCCGTACACGCTGGTTGACTATTTCCCCGAGGATTTCCTGCTGATCGCCGACGAGTCGCACGTGACGGTCCCGCAGATCGGGGCCATGTTCAACGGCGATCACAACCGCAAGGTCGTGCTGGTCGAGCACGGCTTCCGCCTGCCGAGCTGCCTGGACAACCGGCCGATGCGGTTCGAGGAATTCGAGGCGATGTGGACGCGGGCACTGTTCGACAGTGCCACGCCGGGGCCGTACGAGCTGAAGAAGTGCGAAGGGGAGGTGGTCGAGCAGATCATCCGGCCGACGGGGCTGGTGGACCCGACCATCGAGGTGAAGCCGGCCCGCGGGCAGGTGCCGGATTTGCTGGAGCAGTGTCAGCAGCGGGTGTCGGCGGGTCAGCGCGTGTTGATTACGACGCTGACGAAACGGCTGGCGGAGGATTTGTCGCGGTACATTCAGCAGGCGGGCCTGCGTGGGCGCTACCTGCACAGCGAGATCGACACGCTGGAACGGGTCGAGATTCTGCGCGACCTGCGGCTGGGGAATTTCGACGTGCTGGTCGGGGTAAACCTGCTGCGCGAGGGGCTGGATTTGCCGGAGGTGTCGCTGGTCGCGATCCTCGATGCGGACAAGGAGGGCTTCCTGCGCAGCGCGACCTCGCTCATCCAGATGATCGGCCGCTGTGCCCGCAACGTCGACGCCCACGTCATCCTGTATGCCGACCGGGTGACGGCGGCGATGGAGCAGGCGATCGGCGAGACCGATCGGCGGCGCGTCGTGCAGCTCCAGTACAACGCCGAGCACGGCATCACGCCCGACACGGTGCGCAAGGCGATCCGCACCGGGCTGATGGGCGAAGTGGCGGCGATGCGGCGGGTGCGCGAGGCGGTACACGAGGAGGAGGGGGACTACGACCGCGACGAGCTGATCCGGCAGCTCGAGCAGGAGATGCTCCAGGCGGCCGAGGAGCTGGATTTCGAGCGGGCGGCGGCGCTGCGCGACCATATCAAGGAGCTGAAGGATTCGCCGGAGCTGAAGGTCCCCGCCGCGCAGGCGCGGCCGGAGCGGGGCGGTTTGCGGCGCGACGCGGGCGAGTGGAAACCCGCCCACCAACATCGCCGGAACGCGCCACGCAAGCGGTGAGCCGGTGGTATGGTCCGGGTGGTACGGGCGTCCCGCCCATTGCAGGGACGGGCAAGATGCCCGTGCCACCCATGTTTCGGTGGTACGGGCGTCCCGCCCGTTGCAGGAACGGGCAGGATGCCCGTACCACCCATGTTTCGGACGAGTGCCTTACCGCGGCTCGCTCAGCAGCGGGCATATCACCTTGGCGACGAAGCGCGGCGACGTGCTGTCCGCGTGCAGTCCGTAGTAGCCGTACTGCCTGTATTCTGAGCGGTACGGGCGCAAGCGGAGCTTGTCGGCGTAGAGCCGCTGCTGTTGCTGGCTGGCGGTCGTGGGCAGCGCGAAGCCGCACAGCCCGGCGGCTTCGGTCGATTCGCGGTCGACGGAGCCGGTGAGCGGCAGGCCGTATTTCAGCAGCGGATCGCGGTCGGAGTAGAACACGTACAGGTGCCCGTCGATCCGCTGCAGCGCCAGGCTCAGGTCGTATTCCCGCGACAGGGCACTGCCCAGGAACACGGCGGTGCCCACGTGGTATTTCGGGGGCAGCGCTTCGAGGGCCCACGTGGCGATTCCTGTCCCGGCGGAGAGGGCGATGATGTTCACGCGCCGGCCGGGGAACTCGTCCGTGTAGCGCTCGATGCGTTCGGCCAGCCGACGGGCTTCGGACTCGTTGCGGCTGCGATCCAGCAGGTCGCGTAGCGTACCGCCGAGCGCGCTTTGCCAGCCAAACACCTCGATGGACCCGCGATACTTGGCGGCCCGCAAGCCTCTGGGCACGTCGATGGTGCCGACGACGTTGCCGACACTGCCGGCGCCGCCTACGAAGTATGTCCGCCCGAGCTCGCTGCCGCGCTCGTCCGTGCCCAGATAAGAGATCCAGGTGCAGCCGCAGGTGCCACTCAGGCCCGCCGCCAACATCAGAATGAGTGCTGGACGCTGCGTCATGCCCCGGCTCGCACCCGCTCGCGCAGCTCGATCAGGTCCTTCATCACCCGGCCGACCGGCGGACCATCCGCGGTGCGGCCAAAGCCGTCGTGCAAACGCCGATAGAGCACGTAAAGCTCGTCGTAGACCCGCTGCGCCGCCGGCACCGGCCGGTAGACCTTGGGCTTGACGCCGCACATGACGGCCTGCGCTTCTTCCACCGTGCGATAGCCGCCGCGCTCGGGGCCGGCGACGACCGCGCCGCAGATCGCCGCGCCGAGGGCACAGGTCTGGGCCGCGCGCGAAATCTTCATCGGCCGGCCGGTCACGTCCGCGTAGATTTGCACGAGCAGGGGGTTCTTCTCGGCAATGCCGCCGCAGTTGACCACCTCGCGGACCTGCACGCCGTGCTCTTCGAGGCGCTCCATGATGACCCGCGCGCCGAATGCGGTGGCCTCGATCAGGGCCCGGTAGACCTCGGCGGGCGTGGTGTGCAGCGTTTGTCCGACCAGGAGCCCGGTGAGCCGCACGTCGACGAGGACCGAGCGGTTGCCGTTATTCCAGTCCAGCGCGAGCAGTCCGGATTGGGCGGGTCGCAGGCGCGCCGCGTCTTTGGTCAGCAGCTTGTGGGCGTCCTTTCGCCGGTCGAAATTCGTGACCCACCAGTGGAAGAGATCGCCGACCGCCGGCTGGCCCGCCTCGATGCCCCAATATCCCGGCACGATGGAGCCATCGACCACGCCGCAGACGCCCGGGATGTCCGGCAGCGGGCCGGACTTTGGTGCGATGAGCATGTCGCAGGCGCTGGTGCCGAGAATCTTGACCAGGGTGCCGGGCTTAATGCCGGCCCCGACGGCCCCGAGGTGGGCGTCGATGGCGCCGACGGCCACCGGCGTGCCCGCGGGCAGACCGAGCGTCCGTGCCCATGCGGCACACAGGCCGCCCGCGACCTGATCCGATGTGTGCGCCCGCTGGTACAAACGGCTGCGCAGCTCGGCGAGGGCCGGGTCCAGCATGCTCAGGAAATCGGCCGCGGGCAGTCCCTGCGTCGGATGGAACAGGGCCTTGTGCCCGGCGCCGCACATGCTGCGCTTGAGCGGGCGGATGTCGTCGCAACCGGTCAGCAACGCGGGGATGTAGTCGCAAAGCTCGAGCCAGGAGGCCGCGGCCTGGAATATCTCCGGCGCGACCCGCCGGCAATGCAGGATCTTCGACCAGAACCACTCGCTGCTGTACACGCCGCCGCAGAGGCGCAGATACTCCGGCCGCTCCAGCCGGGCCAGCGTCGTAATCTCGTCCGCCTCGGTATGGCTGGTATGGTCCTTCCACAGCCAGGCCTGGGCGCTCGCGTTCTGGCGAAACGCCCGCTGAAGCGCCAGCGGCACGCAGCGTTCATCGACGGGCAACGGCGTGCTGGCGGTCGTATCGACACCGATGCCGGTCACCCGGTCCGGCCGGAAGCCGCGAACCTTCGCCGCCTTACGCAGCGCAGCCCGCACGCAACGAACCAGGGCCGCCGCATAGTCGGCCGGATTCTGCCGCGCGAGGCTGGGATCCTTGCGTTCGAGGATCACACCGGCGGTGCCGCTGGGGTAGCCGGCTACCGCGGTGGCGACTTCGCGTCCGGTGCGCAGGTCCACGAGCAGCGCCCGGACCGAGTTCGTGCCGAAGTCGAGTCCCAGCGAGAATGCGGCCGAGGCTGGCATGGAAACCTCCTGCGGGGCTGGCCGAATCCCCCGCATGCCCACGAAACGGGGGGCCCGGCGGGCCTACTGCGTCCCCGCCTCGTTCAGCACATGGTCGGCGATGTAGAGCGGCACGTCGCTGGCCACGCCCAGGGCAATCGCGTCCGAGGGGCGGCTGTCCACTTCGACGAGCGCCCCGTTGTGGCGAATCACGAGCTTGGCGTAAAAGGTGTGTTCCTGGAGGTCATTGACCACGATCTTCTCCAGCTCACCACCCAGGGCCTCGATCACGTTCGCCAGCAGGTCATGCGTCATGGGGCGTTGCAGTTGCACGCCCTTCACGCGCCGGTCGATCGCGAGGGCCTCGGTCAGACCAATGACGATTTGCAGCAGGCGCGAGCCGTTCCGCTCCCGCAGCACGATCACCTGCTGATCGTGCGACTCGGAAATGCGGATTTGGGCCAGGTCCATGCGGACGTCCATAGACTCCTCGCGTCGATCGGCAGCGCGAAACTAGCCCCACGACCGGTGAGTGTCAAGCTGAGTCCCCGGTTTGAGAGGGCATGCTCCGGCGGGCGGTCGCGTGCTAACATGGCGTACACCGCGGGCCTGGCCGCGCGGAGTTTGTCGTGCTGCGAACGCTGCTGATCATCGTGCTAGCTCCCCCCGTGGCGCTGCTGGTCTGGCTTGCCCTGGGACCCGCTGCGCAACGGGCCGACTTCGTCCTGACCTGCAACGAGCCGCGGACGCTCGACCCGCAGCGGGTCAGTTGGTTGGACGAGATCCAGCTCGCCAGCGCGATGTTCGAGGGCCTGACGCGCCTGAATGCGGAGACCTTCCAGCCGGAGCCCGCCGTCGCCAGCCGTTGGGAGGTGAGTGACGACCGGCTGGGGTATATCTTTCACCTGCGGGCGGAGGCGCGCTGGTCGACCGGCGACGCGGTCACCGCGGAGGATTTCCGCTTTGCCTGGCTGCGGGTGCTGGATCCGAAGTCCGAGGTCCAGTACGCGCACTTGCTGTTCGTGATTCGCGGCGCTGAACGCTACTACCGCTCGCGGCTCGATGACGATCCCGCCAATGACGTGTCGGCCGATGAGGTGGGGGTCCGCGTGCCAGACCCGCAGACCCTGGAGGTCGGGCTGGCGGGTCCCTGCACCTACTTCCTCGATCTCACGTCATTCGTGACTTTCAGCCCGAACCACCGCCCCACGCTGGAGCGCTGGGCCTACCGCGACGGCCGCGTGCAGCGCCGCACGCAGCACCTCTGGACCCGGCCCCAGCACATCGTCTGCAACGGGGCCTTCGTGCTCACCCGCTGGGATTTCAAGCAGAGCCTCTGGCTCCGGCAGAACCCGTATTACTGGGATGCGGCCAGCATCGGCGTCCAAACGATCGAGGCGTGGATCACCAGCGATCCGAACGCGGCCCTGATCGCCTACGCGACCGGCCGCGTGGACCTGGTCCGCGGACTGGAACGCTCGGTCGCGGAACGGCTGGCGCGCGCGCAGCAGGCCGGCGCGCGGAAAGACTTCCACCTCGTGGACCGCTTCGCAACCTACTTCTACCGGCTGAACTGCCGGCGCCCGCCGCTCGACAATGCCGACTTGCGTAAAGCACTTTCCCTGGCGATTGACCGCGAAGCGCTGTGTCAGCACGTGCTGCGGCTGGGCGAGCAGCCCGCCTATACCTACGTGCCGCGTCCGGCGCTCAGGCTCATGCCGCGGACGTCTCCGACGGGCGAGATGATCTATTACCAGCCGCCTGGCGGGCTGGGAGCGGACCTTAGCTACGAGGATCGCGTCGCCCTGGCCCGCGAGTGCCTGCGTCGGAGCGGCTTCGAGCGGATCGCGGCCAGCCGGCCGATCGAGATTGCATTTCCGCCCGAGCCCGAGCAGCGTCTGCTGGCCGAAGCCATCCAGGCGATGTGGGAGTCGGCCCTGGGCATCCCGGTCGTGCTGCGCAGCCTGGAGGGCAAGGTGCTCAGCACGCAGATTCGCGACCTGGACTACGACGTGGCGCGCAGCGACTGGTTCGGCGATTACCTGGATCCGAGCACGTTCCTCGGCATGTTTACGACCGACAGCGGCCAGAACCGCACCGGGTGGTCCGACGCGGAGTACGACCGCCTGATTACCGCCGCCGCGGCCGAGCCGGACGATGCCCGGCGGTTTGCGTTATTCCGCGCGGCCGAGCAAGTACTGTGTGAGGAAGAGCTGCCGATCATTCCCATCTTCTTCCGGCGTGGGAATTACGTGCTGCGCCCGTGTTTCGAAGGTCTGCACGACAACGTCCGCGACCTGCTGCAAATCCACCGGGCGCGCCTGGCGCGGTGAGCTGCCCAGCCCGAGCCCCGAGCGTCCGCCGCGGCGGACTCCGGGCTCTGTTTGTCGCGGCGGAGGACCAGTACAATTCGCGTTCAAGTGTGGGTCGCGCGAGCGGTTCGCGCGACGATCCGCCGTCACGGGACGCCTGCGATGCGGCAGGCATCGAATGAGGGTAAGGCAATGACACTGAGAAACGCCGGACTTGGACTACTTGTCCTGAGCGGGATGGTCATGCTGGGCAGTTGCCCCGTCAATCGACCCGAACCCGAACCTGCAGCGACCCCGGAGCCGATCATCATCGATAATACGGACGCGGGCGCGGCCGTGCTCGCAGGCGATTGGGAGACTGCGCCGACCACCGACGGAAATGGCTCCTACGGGCCGGACTTTCTCTACCACTTTGCTGACCGGGAGAACGTCAACACCGTGCGCTACACGCCGATCATCCAGACGGCCGGCACGTATACGGTGTCGATCTGGTGGTCCGCGGCCGAGAATCGCACGGCCGACCAGCCGGTGCTCGTACATGATGCCAACGGCGACACGACGTACCACGTCAATCTCCAGGAGCACGGGAACCAGTGGTTCGAGCTGGGGCAACACGTATTCAGTGTCGGGGCGGACGGCTATGTGGAGTTCACCTCGGACACGGCCGACGGGTACTGCAACGCCGACGCCGTGCGCTTCGTGTTCGTCGCGCTGTAGGCCGTCCTGCCGGCGTAGTTCGGAGAACTCGGCATGAGCGTGCCGCGGGTGCTGATCACGCGGCGGGTACCCCCGCCGGCGGTGGAGTTGCTGCGGGACGCGGGCCTGGCGGCCGACGTGTGTGACCAGGATGATCCCCCCGATCGGCCGACCCTGCTGAAGCGGGTGCCTGGCGTGGCGGGGCTGATCACTATGCTCAGCGAGCGGGTCGACGGCGAGCTGCTTAAGGCGGCGGGGCCGTCGCTGCGCGTGGTCGCCAATTTCGCCGTCGGGTTCGACAACATTGATATTCCCGCTTGCGCGGCTGCGGGCGTCCGTGTGACAAACACGCCGGGCGTGCTGACCGACGCGACGGCCGATCTGGCGTGGGCGCTCATCTTGTCCGCGGCGCGGCGCGTCGTCGAAGGTGACAAGCTGGTACGCTCGGGGCAGTGGACCGGCTGGACCCCGCTGCAACTGCTCGGGCTGCAACTGACCGGCTCGACGCTGGGGCTGGTCGGCGCCGGCCGCATCGGCACGGCGGTCGGGCTGCGGTCGCTGGGCTTCGGCATGAACGTGCTGTACGCCGACGAGCGGGTCAACCCGGAACTGGAGCAGCGCGTCGGAGCGAAACGCGTTGCACTCGATCAACTGCTCCCGGCGGCCGACGTGCTCAGCCTGCATGTCCCGCTTACGCCGCAGACCCGCCATCTCATCAACGCGGCCCGGCTCGCTACGATGAAGCGGACGGCGATCCTCATCAACACCTCCCGCGGGCCGGTCGTCGACGAGGCGGCCCTGGTTGCGGCGCTGCGCAATCGCCGGATTGCGGCCGCGGGCTTCGACGTGTACGAGCACGAGCCGCGTTTGACGCCCGGCCTGGCGGACTTGCCGAACGTCGTTCTGCTGCCGCACCTGGGCAGTGCTGCAACGGCGACCCGCCAGAAGATGTCGCGGATGGTGGCGGAAAACGTGATCGCCGTCCTGAGCGGTCGCGAGCCGCCGAATCCGGTGAATTGACGGCGCAGCGTCGAGGAGAACGGTATGGCTACGCGCGTCGGCAGGCCCGCAAAGGTTTTCCCGGATTCGGCCGAGCAGATCCCCGCGAGCGCGGCCGTCGCGTACTGCGACGCAGACCGCTATCTCATTGCGGGCCAGATTCGCCGGTGGACCGGGCCGCGCCGCGAGGTCCTGTCCCCCGTGTGTATCAACGGCCCCGGTGGACCGGCCCCGCACCGGCTGGGGTGTTATCCGCTGATGACCGTGGAGGCGGCGCGTGAGGCGCTGGCGGCAGCGCGGCGGGCGTACGACCACGGTTGCGGGGCCTGGTCCACGATGTCCGTCGCTGACCGCATCCACCACGTGGAGGCGTTCGTTCCGCGCATGGCGGCGGTGCGCGACGAAGTCGTCCGGCTGCTGATGTGGGAGATCGGCAAGACGCTGCCCGACGCCCGCAAGGAGTTCGACCGCACGGTCGAATACGTCCGCGACACGATCGCGGCGCTCAAGGAGCTGGACCGCGCCAGCTCGCGTTTCGCGCTCGAGCAGGGTTTCATGGCCCAGATTCGCCGCAGCCCGCTGGGCGTCGTGCTCTGCATGGGGCCCTACAACTATCCCCTCAACGAGACCTTCACCACGCTCATCCCGGCCCTGATCATGGGCAACACCGCCGTCTTCAAGCCGCCCCGCTACGGCGTCCTGCTGCACGCCCCCCTGCTGGCGGCGTTCGCCGAGTCGTTCCCGCCCGGGGTCGTGAACACGGTCTACGGCGACGGCCGGACGATCGTCGGACCGTTGCTGGAGAGCGGCGACATCGACGTGCTGGCGTTCATCGGCTCGGCGCAGGTGGCGGCCCTGCTCAAGCACCAGCATCCGCAGCCCAACCGCCTGCGCTGCGTGCTCGGCCTTGAGGCGAAGAACCCCGCCGTGATTCTGCCGGACGCCGACCTCGACCTGGCGGTGAGTGAGTGCGTCCTCGGCAGCCTGTCCTACAACGGCCAGCGCTGCACAGCGACCAAGATCATCTTCGTACACCGCAGCGTGGCCGATGAGTTCTGTGCCCGGCTCGCGGCGGCCGTAA
>Ga0315285_10002026_pt1 | contig 21267 bp, 18 predicted proteins | sample YL17G09_36_MG_FD_203698 | JGI IMG/M metagenome (GOLD analysis project Ga0315285, IMG submission 203698) | Sediment microbial communities from Yellowstone Lake, YNP, Wyoming, USA - YL17G09_36 | ecosystem: Environmental > Aquatic > Freshwater > Lake > Sediment | place: USA: Wyoming | collected...
CGGGTTTGCCATCTTCATACAGCCGCGCTCCTCCGTAACCTCGAGGTCTTGCTCTGATCCATAACCTCTTTTCACAGCCCACTCTGCACCCAACCTGAGCACTTCATCTATTTCCTTCTCGCTGACCTTTATTTTTCCCTCGGAGCCCAGGCCGGAAGGTACATTCCTGAAAAGGTGATTAATAAGCTCCTCGATCTTTGGCTTCACTTCCTTTTCATCGAGATTAGTTCTCAGCAGCCTTACGCCGCAGTTGATGTCGTAACCTACACCGCCGGGTGAAACCACGCCATCGCGGACTCTCGTGGCCGCCACGCCTCCAATGGGGAAACCATAGCCCCAGTGAATATCCGGCATCGCCATCGAGCAACCTACGATGCCGGGCAGGAAAGCCACGTTTGCCACCTGCTCCAGTGACTGCTCCTCCCTGATAACTTTCAGCATCTTGTCATCGGCATAAACCAGTCCGGGCACCTTCATCCCGCTCTTATAATCCTGGGGGATTTCCCAGCGGCACTCGCCGATTTTGTTAATTTTCCCTTCCCATTGACTCATGTATCACTCCGTTAAATATCAAATATGATCCTTGCAGAATACATACCGCTTGCTCCGGCAATATGAATGTTGTGATAAGTTGCAGCCTTGATCTCCCTCCTCAGCTGGTGTCTCTGCGGATCAACTTTCTCGCCGTAACAATTTGCTGACAGCCTGTTATCTTCGGAAACAGTCACGTCGAAGTCTCCGAAAATCGTAGATTCGACTTCGTACGTGTAAAGAAGATCATTGAGCCATGCAACCAGCAATGACTCCAGATCCCGATCATCTAGCTCAATTTTTTTACTTACTTTCGATGCAATCTTATCGATATCAGTTATCAGGCTGAAAAGGCCTCTGGCAGCATTAGAAAACAGTTCATTCAAATCGCTGCCGTAAGCGACGATGCCTATATCCGCGGTATGGTCTATTACCTCGAACTTGTTTTCCATTTATAATTCAACCTGATGCGGGGACACACTATATTATATATCAGCACTGAATGAAAGCCGATAAATAGGATTTTGCTTGACTACAATCTTGATTGGATGCTAACATATTGGGTCTTGGGCCGCTAGCTCAATTGGTAGAGCAGTTGACTCTTAATCAACCGGTTCAGGGTTCGAGCCCCTGGCGGCTCAGTGATTCTCATTTTGCACCCCCTATTGGAAAGTCCCTCTCATCTACCAGATAACAGACTTTTACCATTCATCTATTCAGCCTTTCAAATATTCAGCCATCTTTTTCTCTCTATTCTGGTATTCCTGCGCTATTTAAGAAAGTTATTTAATTAGCCAAAAGTATCAGCAGGGTACCTATTGAAAATAATGGTGGCAAGCAATCTAAAGTAGTTTTGTAAGCAAAATGCTTACCACTATGTTAAAATCTTATTTGATTTCACGTTCGGGGGAGTGTCGGAACTGGCAGACGAGCATGACTTAGGATCATGTGCCGCAAGGCGTAGGGGTTCGAGTCCCCTCTTCCCCAGTGATTTCGGGCCAGTAATTAATTTAAACAGGATAAGATAATGGAAGTTAAAAAGACAAAGAGCAGCAGAATCAGTAAAGTCGATTTCTCAGGGCTTGGTTTCGGAGAGGTCTTCTCCGACCACATGCTCACCATGACCTACGGTAAAGGCCGCTGGAATTTGCCCAAAATCGTGCCCTACGGCCCCATGAGGGTATCTCCTTCCCTGTCAACATTCCATTACGGCCAGGCAGTTTTTGAAGGCCTCAAAGCTTTTCATGCTACAGACGGCTCGATAAATGTCTTCAGGCTGCATAACCATATCGACCGTTTTAACAGGTCCTGCCACCGGATCTGTATACCCGAAGTAGATAAGCAGACCTTCCTTGACGGCCTGGTCCATTTGCTTAAGATAGATAGGGACTGGGTGCCCAAGCAGAAGGGTTATGCCCTGTATATACGTCCCTTCGCTTTTGCGGCAGATAGCAATCTGGGAGTTCATGTTTCTCACACTTATCAATTCCTGATCATAACATCGCCGGTGGGCGCATATTATAAAGAAGGGTTTAACCCGGTCAGGCTGATCACGGCAGTGGAACATGCACGATCCGTGGAAGGTGGCGTCGGTGCAGTCAAAACGGCTGGTAACTATGCAGCCAGCCTTTTCGCAGCGCATGAAGCCCAGAAAAAGGGATTCACGCAGGTCCTCTGGCTGGACGGCATCCACAGGAATTACATCGAGGAAGTTGGCACGATGAATGTCTTCTTCCTGATCGGTGACGAGTTGATCACGCCGCACCTGGGCGGTACCATACTGGCTGGGATAACGCGTGATTCGGTCATCCACCTGACTAAAGACTGGGGCATGAAGGTCAGCGAGCGGAGGCTCCCCATGGACGAGGTCTTAGAAGCGGCAGATAAGGGCACACTGAAGGAAGCCTTCGGCACGGGTACAGCGGCGGTGATCTCTCCTATAGGAGCAATTCAGCACAAGGGCAAATTGATCACTATTAACAAGGGAAAGGCCGGTGAGCTATCCGTGAAGTTATTTGACGCGATCACTGGCATCCAGTACGCTGAGAAGCCTGACAAGTTCGGCTGGTGCTATAACATAAAATAAGACCGGCCGATATTAAATCCTGCCTGACATTATGCAAACTTGCCGAACGCAGAGCCGAACGCAGAGTCCTTGACACTGTTTTATAGCAAAATATATACTTTACTCTGCGTTTCTTTTGGGCCATTAGCTCAGTTGGTTAGAGCACAGTCCTGATAAGACTGGGGTCTGTGGTTCGAATCCACAATGGCCCACCAGATATACCCATCATACACTTTCTCAATGCCCTTCACAGATGTGTGGGCAATCCCGATCCAGTTTCCCCGTTTGACCTCTTTTGCAGATGCAATAAACGGCCAGGTCACACACCCGCAACCCTCCAGGCTGTCCATGCTTTTCACATCCAACGGGAAATTCATTCCTTGGCGCCTCAAATGCAGCTGCTTAGCCTTCATTGTGGCAAGAATGCCCATATTTCCCAAAGAACCTTTCCACTTGCAAATTGTGCCGGATAACACATTCAGTGAGTATTGCTTGTCACTTATAGGATGTCGCGAATAGGACTGACAGATTTTGCTACTAGCAGTAGATTATATTTGTCGGTTTTGCAGCACCCCATCCACAAATAGAGAGAATATGATAACATCGGAGGTGGGTGACAGCAACCGGAACATATTTGCTTTTCTTTTCTGCGTAATCATTTATATCATACTTGCAAGTATTACTATAGCTGCAGTGTAATAATAAGCGATGCAATCTTGTCTGAAGGATATTTACAGTTCCATATCAAATCGGTTAGGATAGCATGCTCCAACAAATTTGGAAAAGGATACATAACTCATGAAAAGCGCAACGTTTGTATTTTTTGTCCTGCTGGCAACCCTATTTCCGGCCTGTGCTTTAACCAATGGGCAAGGAGGTAGTGCAGTGACCTCCCCGAATGACGGCCATTACAGAAATGCAGCTTCGACCGCTACCCCGGCCAAGCAAGGCAATATCATGGTGTTCACGACTTTAGGAACGCAGAGTGGACCGATAGCCAGTCCGACACGTTCACAACCAGCCTTTCTCTTGTATAATGACAAACAATATATTCTAATTGATGCAGGTGACGGCGCCGCCGAGCAACTCGCGAAAGTCAACGTACCTCTTGAAAAGTTTCAGACGATCATTCTCACCCACCTGCATATCGATCATACTGGCGGCCTGTACGCCATCCTGGGCATGCGTTTACAATCGCACATAACCGGTGATCTTGCCATATATGGTCCCCCTGAAACGAAGAGGCTTGTGGATGGACTTATTGCAGCACAGCAACCCCTGATGGATTTAGTTAATGCTTTAGGTGTTCCAGGGGGCGCAACACCATTGGATGTAATAAAAGTCATCGAAGTAGCTGATGGTTCCAAGTTCACTGTAGGGGATGTTTCCCTGACCGCCGCGACCAACACGCATTATAGTTTTTCGGATAACAGTCAGAATGCCGCACGTTTCCAGTCTCTTTCCTATCGCTTTGACACACCGGATCGGGCCATAGTCTTTACTGGTGACACCGGTCCCAGCGCAAACATCGAAAAACTTGCGCGCAACGCCGATCTACTTGTCAGTGAAATTATGGATGTAGATGAGGCGTTGGAAAGGTTAAAACAGGCGCGCCCGGATATACCGGCTATTGCCTGGATCTTCGTTAAAAAACACCTTGAGGACGAGCATTTAACGGCTGATGAAGTCGGGAAGTTGGTGCAGCGATCCGGCGCCAAATCGCTGGTGCTGGTGCACAACGCCGGTAGTGCCCGGGCCAACGAACGCGAAAGGGATATCATTACCTCGTACTTCAAAGGCCCTGTTGCGTTTGCTAATGATCTTGACAACTATTAGTTGTCTGGAAGGATGATGCTATGATTTCACCGACTTTCAGCGAGTTGATTTAGCCATATTGGAGGTGGAAAAACAATGAACAGAGCGTTGACAAAGGCGGGGATCGAGGAGAAGTATTTTCACACTGGCGAAGTAATAATGAACTATGTTGCCGGCCCGGCCAATGGGATACCCCTGGTCTTCATACCGGGGCAAACTGTAACGTGGGAAGAATATACATTAATATTGCCCCTACTGGCAGGTAAATTTCAGGTGTTCGCTGTTACCGTGCGCGGCCACGGCAAATCCAGTTGGACACCGGGCAAGTATACCTTCAATCAATTGGGGAAGGATATGACCGAATTCCTGAAAGGAGTAGTAGGGAAACCTGCCATAGTTGCTGGGAATTCATCGGGTGGGGTGTTGTCCGTATGGCTAGCTGCTAATTCGCCTGAATTGGTCAGGGCTATAGTGCTTGAGGACCCACCGCTGTTTCGCTGTGATTGGCCTAATATTAAAGGCACATTAGTTTTCGATTCCTTCTTGGATCTTGCCAGGATGGCAGTCGCAGGTGGCGGCGGCTTTTCAAGACGTACCCTGCATAGCATGGAGCGTATGGCCGAATTGCCAAAGGGTGTGATGGATATGAAATTTCCACCCAGGCCGGTTATGAAATTCATAGCATGGACGATAGCAGTGCAACAGGCTTTTTCACCAGGTAGTCCCATCGATTTGAAAATGTTGCCTCCGCCGGCACGGATAATGATGAGAGGCGCTTCACAATTTGATGGCAACTTTTCCAGGGCGTTTGTCGAGGGCACCATGGGTGAGGGTTTTGACCATGCGACGACGCTTGCCATGATCACGCAGCCTATACTGTTTTTGCATGCAAACTGGTTTATGATTCAGGGACGGCTTTTGGGCGCCCTTGATGATAATGACGTGGCACGTGTTAGATCGCTTGTTAAAGGACCCTGGAAGTACGTGCGTATGAATTGCGGGCATGGTATCCCCATGGAAGCACCTGTTGAAGAAGCCAGGGAGATATTGAGCTGGATTGACGAGTACGTAAAATAAGTTGTCTCAGGGAAGGGTTACCCGGTAGCGGTCAAGATTTCTCCTGTATTCGATAGTGCAGCAGGAAGCATATTGGGGGTTAAATCTTATATTGCACTAATTCTGGAAATTATGTTAAAGTGGTGATCAATTAGAGAAATGTTTGATGATATTCAAATGTTGCTCTGAGGTTAATACGTATTTAAGTGGCAGAGTGGTAAGCAATGGTGAGCAATGGAAGAAATAATAGTGAAAGAATCAATCTGTTAAAAGAAAAGCTGTGCTTATTTCAGCGGCTTTGTTCCAATGATACGGTAATAATCAAAGCACCTAAGGGAAGGACTATATTCTCACGTGACCAGAATGTAAATGCTATTCACCATCTGCATGAAGGGGTGGTAGGGGTAATCAATACTACCAAAGACGGACATGAAATATTGACCGCATTGATATTACCAAATCAATTTATTGGAGTTGCTGGTTTTGTCAGAATGTATGATAAACGCACATCTGTCCATCGTGGTGAAGCACGGGCTATAACCCCAGTCACTTATTGCAGCATCAGGCGGGAAGCTGTCTGGGAACTTATGGAAGATCGTTCAGCGAGATCTATAATAGTGGATTCGATTTGTAGAATGATTTATAACATGAGTTCTATGTCTCCCAATCCATTAAAACACGATGTGGAGACGAGAATTCATCGCGTTATTAGCATTCTTGCCAGAGGGATTGGGGAATCGAAACATGATGGGTGGGTTAGCCTGTCTGGAATTACACATGCTGATATCGCAACTATGGCTAATACGACTCGTCCTACTGCTAACCGTATATTGAATGAAATGCAAAAAGACGGTATTATCGTGATTCACCGGCGTAACATTGATATTTCTATTGTGAAGTCTAAGCCCATATTTGAAAACATATAAGCTTCCCCCCCTTCACATTCATGTTTCATAAGTCTGCATCCGCATAAATTGTGTGCCAGAAAGCACATTCCAGGCGAAACATCCATTACTCCTATGGCGTTATGCATGGGACTGACAGTTTTCCCAGAGAGTAGTACATTATTTACGTTACTCGAACGACAACGCACTTACCCGATTGATGAATTAAATGTTGACTTTCCGTTAATATCGGGCAAGAATGTGCAAAAGCTTGTATAAGGAGGTCATGGAATAGTGTTTATTTTTGATTGTGAATGTCACATGGTGCCTTTAGCCAATGATATTAATTACTTCCCCTACTACAAAATGAACCAAAAAGCATTGCGCGGCACCTTGCGGGCTATGGCCCCCCTTACGCTTTACGGCATCCACGACAGGATGACAGTAGAAGAAATGCGGGCAATGACCAGGCGGCGCGTGGGAAAAGAGCCGGGTGAATCAGCTGCCGCCCTTGTAGAGAAAATGGATGAATCAGGAGTGCGGATGGCTTGCGTACTGCCGGAAAGTTTCTTACCCATGTCGTACGGCGCACGCATGATGTCCACTAACGGGTGGTTGGCGCAGGAAATTGAAAAATACTCCGATCGGCTGGTTGGTGTCTGTAATGTTGGCCCGATCATTTCCAGGGGTGTGAAAAATGCCGTATGGGAACTTGAATACATGGTCAAGGAACTGAATTTCAAAGCTGTGAAACTTTACCCGGTAGACGACGTCCCGATAAATGATGAGCGCCTGTGGCCGTACTTTGAAAAGATACGGCAACTGAAAGTACCTCTCTTCATTCATACGGGCTTTTCGTGGTGCATACCCGGCCGCTCGGCCAACTGCCTGCCATGGTTACTTGAAGATGTATGCGAGGAATTCCCTGAAATTGATATCCTGGCATATCACATGGGTTACCCTTTCACGGATGCCATGAACATGTGCGCCATGAAATATCCCAATTTATATATCGGGACCAGCCTGATGCCCGGATTCGGTCACGGGTCCAGCGTGAGGGCCCAGATATTGCTTGCCGAGGCAATTATGTACGCGGGCATAGACAGGATAATCTGGGGCACCGACCTGGGAGCAAATACCGGGGAAGTCGAATTATTGAAAAAGTTTCAGATAAGCAAACAGGTCCAGCAGGATTATGGATATTCCCCAATCAGCGACGAGGACAGGGCCAAATGGGCGGGCCTCAACCTGGCTAAATTACTGAAAATTACACCGGCTGATACCAGCAAGTAATTATAAAAATATAAGGAGATTAATATGTACGAGTGTCTGTTTGAGCCTATCAAAATAGGGACAGTGGAAATTAAGAACAGGGTTGCGGTGGCGCCCATGAACCAGCAGGGCGACAGGGATGGCCATCCCACCATGCAATATATGAGTTTTTTCAGTGCCAGGGCACTGGGCGGCTTCGGCATGATGACCACGGGGTCGATCCTGACCAGCAAAGAAGCACATAAGGAATACTCTTTCGTACCTTATATTTTCCCCACGGCTTTCAATGCAGGTTACTGGACTGATTTTGCTGAGGGGGTGCATTCGCATCAAACCGGCGCAAAACTGTTTGCCCAGATGAGCCCCGGTTTCGGCAGGCAAACCGGTCTGCCCGGCGTCAGGGGCGCTTCTCCTATCCCCTTTGATTATGAAGAATGTATTGCCGGTTATAGCAAGGAATCGATAGCATGGATGAAATACCATGTTAGTGAATTCGCTAATCACCTTGTGCGTGCAGTTCCGCGCGCGATGACGGTAGAAGAAATACACAAGGAAGAAGCTGCTTTTGTCAGGGCTTCCGCACTGGCGATCCTCTACGGCTTTGACGGCATTGAGATCCATTCACCGCACGGCTACCTGCTGCACGAGTTCCTTTTGCCCAGGTGTAATCAACGTACAGATGAGTATGGCGGAACACTGCGCAACAGGGCCCGCTTTTTGCTGGAGATTGTAACTGCCTGCCGCAAACACATGCCGACAGTACCCATCGTAGTCAGGCTCAGCGGGCGTGAATATCATAAAGGCGGCTTCACTGCCGACGATATCAAACAGGTATGCATCTGGTGCGAAGAGGAAGGCGCCGATGCGATCAGCCTGTCGAACGGCTCAGGTTATGATGATAACAAGCATTTTTTTCCCAGCACTCCCGACAATGATGAATTGATTGAAGCTCAGGGACATACCCTGAAGAAGGCCATCAAGATACCGGTCATCATGGCAGGTATCCATACACCGTCGGTAGCTGAGAAGCTGGTCAAGGAAAAATGTGTAGATATGGTTGCCCTGGGCAGGGGCGCTATTGCTGATCCTGGGTGGCCGAATAAAGTTAAAGAGGGACGGGTAAAGGATATCGTCAGATGCACCAAGGACAATTTCTGCGTGAGCATGGCTATTATGGGTACGCAGGGCAGCACAAGATGTACACAGAATCCTGAATATGGCAAGGAACAGTATAACCCGATGTACTGGCCAAAACCCATGAAAGGGGCAGTGCCCGAGACACTGAGACGCTGGAAACCAGGTGAGCACTTCAGGACTAAATAAGCTGGCAATAAGAGGGATTCCCTGCACATACCGGCCAGCGTTGTAATCATAATCAAAAGGGGCAGATAAATGGGAGATTATAAAACAATTATTTATGAACCAGGTCCCGTTACCAGGATCACACATAATGAGCCGGAAAAGAACAATGTAATGGGAGCAGAATTCCAGGCAGAGTTTCTTGATGCCATCGGGGAATTTGAGAAAAACCGTGAAGCTAAAGTGGCTGTTAGTCTGGCCAACGGCAAGCATTTTGCCGCGGGGCATGACATATCCAATCTTGGCAAAAAGCAGACGTGGGAAAAGGGACAATCGAACCAGTGGAATGAAGCGAGATGGCGGTCCGTGTGCGACCCCCGCAAATGGGTTTATCAGGTCTGGGATATTTCCAAGCCAATTGTTGCGGGGGTGCAGGGGGCGGCGCTTGCGTCCGGCGGGCAATTCGTCATGCTGCATGACGTTATTGTCATGGGCGAGAATGCCTTTATTGGCTTTGAGATACCCCGTGTATCAGGCGCCGGCGGCGGAGATACGCAGTTGTGGCTGGGGTACCACAAGGCCTTTGAACTGGCATGCACCGGATGGAATGTCAGTGCACAGGAGTTGTACCGGCTGGGTGCGATCAACAAGGTCGTGCCTGATGCCGAAATTGAATCACAGGCGATGCGCTATGCAGAAATAATGTCCTTGATGCCGCTTGAGACTCTCAAGCTCACCAAGGCCTCCTTGAAATTCGGTATGAACCGGATGGGGGCGCGTGACATGCTCTGGCACAGCGAGGAAACAAATATCCTTCAGCACTGCGTCGGTGAGGAACGTGAAAAGGAATTCTACCGGATTATGAAGGAGCAGGGCATGAAAGCGGCCCTGGAGTTTAGAGACGGTCCCTTTGAAAAATACGGCTACAACCGGCATAAAGCAACTGAAATATAAAAAGAAATCGGATTAATTTAGAAAGCATGACAACACATAGAATGCCCCTGGAAGGTATACGTATGGCAGATTTCGCCTGGGTGCAGGCTGGCCCGTGGGTGGGCAGGTTTTTTGCCAATTACGGCGCCGAAGTCATCAGGATCGAAAGCAGCAAAAGGGCGGACTGGTCGCGGAATGTGCCGGGCGGACCCGAACTGGTTAACGGCAAAGTGCAAAGGGGAGCTTACTTCGTTAACTTTAATTGCGATAAGCTGGGAATAACTCTAAACCTGTCACACCCCAGGGGCATTGAAATAGCAAAAAAAATAGTCGCAATCAGCGATGTAGTGACAAATAATTTCACTGCCGGTTTCATGGACAGGATAGGATTAGGCTACCAGGACCTGGTAAAGGTGAAGCCTGACATTATCATGCTGGAGATGCCTGTCTTCGGGAATACCGGACCACGTAGGAAATTCGCCGGGTACGGGACAGGCATCCAATCGGCTATCGGGTTGAATTCCATATCCGGCATGCCGGGCCGCAGGCCGGGACTGAACATAGCTCTGTCAGACATGGGTCCCAATCCTACGCATGCAACTGTGGCTGTGCTGGTGGCCCTGCATTGCAGGAAGCAGACAGGAAAAGGACAGTACATCGAGTTGGCGCAGTTTGAAAGCTCACTGGGATGGATGGAGACGACTATCCTGGACTATACCGTAAACAACCGCGTATGTAAGCCTAAGGGCAACAGGATATCCTGCGCCGCCCCACATGGGGTTTACCGGTGTTCGGGCGAGGACAGTTGGTGTGCCATTTGTATCTTTAGTGAAATGGAATGGCAAGCTCTTTGTAACGCCATGGGCAATCCATCGTTGGCGACGGATAGCAGGTTTGCCACGTTGCAGAAAAGAAAAGAGCACGAGGACGAACTGGATGCATTAGTGGAAAACTGGACTATGCACAGGTCACGCTGGGACGTTATGCATATCCTTCAACTGCAGGGTGTTGCCGCTGGTGTTGTAGAGACAGGTGAAGACCTGGTGAAAAACGACAAGAACTATCAGGCACATGAATATTACGTTGAGCTTCCTTATGGAAACGGCAAAGCCTACTGCGAAAATACCATGCTGGAATTTTCGAAAACGCCCTGTAAAGTGCGCCGTGCGGGACCCGATATAGGGGAACATAATGACTATGTATTCAGGAAGCTTCTGGGGATGACTGAAGAGGAATTAGTCCAGGGTTATGTGGATGAAGTAATTTCCTAGTTTAAACAGATGATTTGCAGATTATATAAGATACTTCGAAGGCGTAAAAATGAATATGGAACATGATGGGAAAACTGCCCTTGGAGACATAAGAATACTCGATTTAGCCGGTCCAAGCGGCGTGTATTGTACCAAGCTTCTGGCCGACCTGGGAGCTGATGTTGTCAAGATTGAGTCACCTGGAGGTGATCTCATGCGCCGGATGCCCCCTTTCTACCATGATGAACCTGACCCGGAGAGGTCACTATATTTCTGGCATTTCAATACCAGTAAAAGAAGTATTACTCTCAATCTGGAAGATATTGATGGTCGCGCGATTTTTAATGAATTAGTTAAAACAGCCGACATAGTTGTAGAAACTTATCAACCTGGATACCTTGACTCGTTGGGGTTGGGCTATCAAGAATTAAAAACGATTAATTCGGGATTGATTTTGGTGTCTATTACAGGGTTCGGTCAGACAGGTCCGTATCGTAGTTATAAGAGCTCAGATCTGATCGGCCAGGCTATGAGCGGGATACTCTATACCATTGGTTTCCCCGATGATCCGCCGACATCCCTGGGTGCTTCGCAGACCTATCACATGGTTTCCGCAAATGCAGCCATCGGAGCACTCATAGCCCTTTACTACAGGGACACGACTGGGGAGGGTCAATGGATTGATGTACCGCTACAGGGTACGAATTTAAGAATGTCTGAAATGGTTCCCTTTACTTACTGGATATCAGGTAGAAACCGCTACAGGTCAGGACTTGAATACTACAGGATGCGAAAAGACATCTTCCAGTGTAAAGATGGAAGAGTAGTTTGCAGCGCCCTGGGGGGGGGCCGGAGCTGAAAAGATGCTGGAGTGGATGGAAAGCGAAGGGATGGCTGCAGATCTAAAGGATGATAAATACGAGCCTGTGATAGCCCTGATGATGGGGGCATCGGTATATGGGAAAGGATCCAAACAGAAGGTCAGTCTGGAGGCCGGTAAGGGTTTACGCGATTATGCTGAAGAAGCCGATCATATTGATGACGTATGGGAAGCGTTTCTAAAGACCCATACTCGAGAAGAACTGTTTGTCGGCGCTCAAACGAGGGGTGTCAGGTTGATGCCTGTAAACGATGCGAAGAGTGTTGTTGAAGACATCGGCCTGAAAGAACGGAAATATTTTGTCGATGTTTCCCATCCTGAGCTCAGTACCATCTTTACATATCCAGGCGCTCCGTACAGGCTATCTGAAACGCCATGGCGTGTATCGCGGCGTGCTCCACTAATCGGTGAACATAATATTGAAATATATGTTGAGGAGTTAGGTTATGATCTGAAACATATTGAGGATCTTAAACGAAATGGAACTATATAAGTAACGGGCAAAGAAAAGGAGGTAAGACAAATGTTGGAAGGTTTTGTTCCGTGGCCTAAAGAATATGCGAAGAAATATATTGAGAAGGGTTATTGGGAGGGCATTACTTTAGGCGAGGCCTTTGAAAGCTGGGTGGAAAAATATGCTGATCGTCCGGCGTTAGCTTATCAGGGTAGTGAAATCACATATCGTCAGATGGACTCATTTGCGACCCGCATAGCCCACCAGATGACAGAACTTGGGGTTAAAACCTACGACCGCGTAATACTGCAACTTTTCAATGTGCCGGAACTGGTCTACGTTTATTACGCGTGCATGAAGATAGGGGCAATTCCCATCAGCTCATTGCCTCTGCACCGCTGGTCAGAAATCAAATATATTGCAGAGGAAAGCAAAGCCCGTGTACATGTAATACCTGCAGGAGTGGTCCGAGACTTCAATTATGAGGAATTTGCGGAAAAGATTCAGGCCGAGTCGCCGGACTTGAAGGTTGTTCTTGCTGTTGGTAAGACTGCCAATCCAAAAGTGCATTCAATCAACACGTTTATGGATAAGGAGTTGGACAGTAAGACCGCCAAAAAGAAGTTAGCGAAATACCGGGCCGATCCTATGGAACCCGCCCTATTTCAACTCTCAGGCGGTACTACGGGGGTTCCCAAGATTATTCCTCGAACTCATAACGATTATCTTTACAATGCAAAATGTGTTGCATCGGCTTTGGAATACAATGATAAATCCCGTGTAATTGCATCCACCCCTTTGGTCCATAATGTCGCTCTTGTCTGCCTCATGCTGCCGCTTCACAGCAAGGGCGGATGTCTGGTGCTGCCTCCTTCCATATCACCGGAAGGCCTTTTGGAAGCTATATCGTTGAATAAAGCAGATACTATGGGGATTGTTCCTGTTTTCATACACCGCCTGCTGGAACTGCCGGATGAAGTACGAGACAAATATGACATCTCTTCTTTGAGGAGAATCATGGGGATATGGAATCCCGAGGACTCCACCACCGTGAAATTCATGGAAGTTTTTCATTGTGACGGTATACAGACCTACGGTATGTCGGAAGGGCTGATATGCTGGACGAGGTGGACTGATCCGCCCGAGATAAGACATAAAACAAGCGGCAGCCCGGTGTCCGAAGCAGATGAATGCAGGGTCATAGACCCTGAAACTAACCAGGAAGTAGCTCCCGGCCAGATAGGCGAAATGCATTGCCGCGGACCATATACAATACGCGGGTATTATAAGTCGCCCGAACGTAACAAAGAAGCTTTCACGCCGGATGGGTATTACAAAACGGGTGACCTGGTCAGGATGGACAGTGAGCGTCATATTACCTGGACAGGCCGCATTAAGGATACTATCGACCGTGGCGCCGAGAAAATCAACGCTGAGGAGGTTGAGACATACATTCTTAAATTCAATAAGGTCAAGCAAGTGGCGGTCATCGGCATGCCGGATAAAGCTTTGGGCGAAAGAGTGTGTGCATTCGTGGTACCTCAACAGGGCCAAACATTTGAATTGAGTGAACTCAGGACTTTCCTCACCAAGGAAGCACAAGTTGCTGAATTCAAACAACCTGAGCGCTTAGAGTTCTTAGACGAATTGCCAATAACGAAAATCGGTAAATATGAAAAGAAAAGCCTGCGAGAAAAAGTGATAAAAATGTTAACGGAAGAAGGGAAAATCTAGGTTAGGAGAAGGAGGTTGCAAAATTGATAAACGCACTCCAAAAAGCAGGAATCGAAGAGAAGTGTTTTGATACCGGCGAAGTTAAACTAAACTATGTTGTGGGCCCGGTTAACGGTCCACCGATTGTCTTTTGCCCCGCACAGTGGATGACATGGGAGGAATATGAGTTGGTCATGCCTGATCTCTCGCGCAATTTCCAGGTATTCGCTGTAACTTTGCGTGGTCATGGCAGTTCCACACATACCCCGGGAAAGTATACTTTTAATACTCTTGGCCATGATATGACTCTTTTTCTAAGCCAGGTAGTAAAAAAACCTGCCATTGTTACAGGTAACTCCTCAGGAGGAGTATTAGCTGCCTGGTTGGCTGCATATGCGCCTGAATGGGTCAAAGCAGTGGTTGAGGAAGATCCGCCATTATTCCGTTGCGATTGGGAACATATAAAGGGCACACAAGTTTTTCATACGTTCAACGACTGTGTTACTAAAATTGGGACCCCTGGTGGTGGTGGGCTCCCGCGCTTCTTCGCAGAAGTTGAAGTTCCTTCTGAGCCGTGAAAGGAAGTATTTAAAATACCGAAGGGAGTGTCCATTGCCATCTCCAAAATAATAGCTTTAAACCAATGGTTCCGTCCCGGCCGGCCTGTAAATATACCCGGCTTGCCACCGCAAGTACGGGTTTTAATTAAAGGTATGTCAGTATACGACCCTGATTTTTCGAGGGCCTTTGTGGAGGGGACCATGGGCAGGGATCTCGATCATGCTACGATGTTAAGTAAGATCAAGGTTCCAATGCTGTTCTTCCATGCGCCCTGGTTCTTAACTGAGGAAAAGGAGTTGGTCGGCGCTTTGGACGACAATGATGTCCAGCGTGTTCAATCGCTGGTCCAGGGTAGCTTCGAATGTATTAACATGGATTGTGGGCATTTCATTGCTTTGGAAAAACCTGATATTTACATCAGGGAGGTCAAACGGTTTGCGGAAGGACTCTAGAAAGGCCATGTTTTAGGGGGGGATTATTTATGGATGAACCTTGATCACTTTGCCCCACAAGTCGGAATCGAATCATTAGTATTTTAAGGAGTTAATAAATGCAAGCAATGAAAGAAAATAAAGAATATAAGGTTGGGGGGTCGGGCAGCGTATTCATACTCATAATGTTGTTCCTCCTATATGCCATGAATTATGCGGATCGCGCCATTCTATCGGTGGCCCTTGAACCAATCAAGAAGGCATTAAGTTTGACGGACACACAGGCAGGCATATTGCAGTCCGTTTTCCTGCTCGGCGTTGCCCTGCTAACAATCCCAGCCTCCATGCTTGTTGAAAGGTGGAGCCGCCGCAAGAGCATAGCAATTATGGGCATAATTTGGAGCATTGCCACATATGCGACAGGTTTATGCACCAGTTTTGTCCAAATGGCCATTGCAAGGTTTACAGTGGGTATTGGTGAAGCCGGTTATGTTACCGGGGGCGTAGGGTGGTTGTCGCTCTCTTTCCGAAAGGAAATCCGATCACGGATAATCGGTATATTCTCATCCGGCATTCAGGTTGGTACGGCGCTGGGACTGATAGTGGGGGGCATCATAATTACTCAAACTCAGGACTGGCGTAGCCCATTTTTGATCTTTGCCATACCGGGCGTAATACTTGGAATTATCGCGTTTTTCCTGCCCGACTATAAGACAATAAAGAGAGAGGGCGAAGCATTTTTCAGTAAATCGTACTTTAGTTCCTGGGGTAGCCTTTTCAAAATCAGGTCATTCTATATCGATATCATCGGCCAATGTTTCATGTTCTTTGTCCTGCTGGCCTTCCTTTCCTGGATGCCGGCAATGCTTATGAGGATTTATAAGATGACCCCGGCCACAGCAGGTCTGACATACGGTCTTGTGGGGCTTACTGCCATAGTCGCAGCACCTCTTGGCGGATTTATCGCTGACAAATGGCAAAAACGTAATAAAAACGGCAGGCCATTTTTTATTGCTACCAGTGCAATACTTTACGGGATTTCTTCCGTAGCAATGGTCGCTGCACTTAGCTATCCGGTAGCATGGTTTATCGTCCTGGCCATAGTACAATTCCTATTCGCGAATATGCTTCTGCCTGTCTCCTTGACGATAAGAACTGATGTGACCCCAGCCAGCCTCAGAACAACGGCCTATGGTATCGGTACATTTATAACTTTTATAGTTGGTGGAACACTGGGTCCAGCTTCTGTAGGTATTATCTCCGATATGTTAGGGGGTGGCGCCTCCGGCCTGCAAACGGCCCTGTTCTGGGTAATACCGGCCTCTCTGTTCTGCGCCATCGCATATTTCATACTGGCCAAGTATTACCATTCAGATAGTGCAAAAATCAACGACGCCGTGTTATCTGAAAAATAGCTGACGCTCTCCAGTATACCGGAACAACCGTAACTCGCTACTGATTAGAGAAACGAACAGAGGATTGGCTGATAGACCTTGGATGAGTGCACTCATCCAAGGTCTATTATTGAAAGATTTACTGTTATCGAATGGCTTTGGTTATATCGATTAGCTCAATATTCCATGGTGGTGCCACGACATAGTCCATGAGCACAATACGAGCATTTTCTGGAGCGCTGGAATAAGCTTTTTGCTCTCAAACAGGAGTTCGGGAACTGTCCAGAATGGCCCACCATCCAATCAGGTAATATCATTACCACAAATTAGCTTCACTTCAAACCAAGAAGGTCTAGTCTTCTTATTTTTCCTTCGCAAAGGTGGTGATGTTATTACCTTCCTTCTGGAAGTTGTAGCCGCCTTCGCCAAACGGGTCATTGCTTCAGAGACATCTCGTGCCTTGCGAGAAGTTCTTCGCGGTTCTGACTCAGGTCCACCCCGGTCGGTGCGGCCGGATAAGGTTGACCGCTCATCAACCCTGTCCAAAGGATGCGATTGTAGATTGGGAAATCCATCTTATCTGCGGAGGTAAAGTCCATCCCTTTCGTAACCTCTGCCCAGTATTCCGCGTCGTGCGTTGGCTTGGGCACGATCAGGCTGGCCGGCTTGGGAGGCAGAGGCAGTTTTGTATTGTAGAGAGCCGGTGAGGGAGCGGCGGTAAAGCTCCACTTGCTCGGCACCGTGTTGAAGACATCAGCCATGGGTCTCCCGAGTGCGTCGTTCAGGTTCATCGGAGGGAGGCCCAAGACCATTTCTATCGTGCGCAAAAAGTCGATGGTGTTGTACTGCGTGGAAACCAGTGCACCCTGCTTCACATAAGCACCGACGATGTACGCAGGGCTGCGATGCGAATCGACGTGATCAGGTCCATCCTGGGAATCGTCTTCAACGATAAAGATCAGCGTGTTGTTGGCATACTTGCTGCCTGCGATCTTTTGAATCAGCAGACCAACCGCATAGTCATTGTCAGCTTGTTGCAGCTCCGGAGTATTCACGCCGTCAATCGCGGTGGCAAAGTTTCCGGTGTGATCGTTCATCAAGCGGACCAGGCTTAAGTGAGGAAGATCCTCTCCACCATTGACGTACCTGGTGTCGAACTCCCGCTCCCACTCCTTGAAACGCCAATAGTCCGGATACGTGGGATCCCAACCGCGGAAGTACGGATCAGTATACGGGATAAGGGAAACCTCGGTAGGGTAAGCCGTAACCGTGTTGGTTGAAGCCGGATCGTGAGCGAGAGAAAGGCAGTAGGTGGAGGTTGGGGGGAATGTATAGCGGGTCCCATCAATGGAGAACCCATAATTTCGCACGGTGAGTTTTGCCCGCAACGCAGCGTCCCACAAAAATCCGGTATTGATTTCATTGTCCGGGCCATCCGGCGCAGCCGTATCGGTCTGGCCCGGCAGCACATCCGGATCGTCCGATGTCAGGGGATTGGCGGCCTGGCGCTCAGCGACACTCGGAAGGGCAACGTTCACACTACGATTTAAACCACCTTGGTCGAGGCTGAGGCCGCGTCCCGCGTAGGCCACCGGGTATTGGCTTTCTATCATGTTTTGAGCCTGAGCAGAAGTGGACCATGCCCAGCCATCGTAGCTGACTTCAGCAGTGCACATAAAGTTATCCAACGTGACGAACGTTCGAGCCAGCGAATGAAAATTGGGCGTGAGCGCCTTGCCGAATTCAGCCATAGAAGGGTCGCCATTGCCGATCTCAAGGTCGCCCAGAATTTGATCGTAGGTCCTATTTTCCTTGATGATAAAGATCACGTGTTTGACACCCTGACGTACGGCGTCCATGACTGCCACGTCATTGGTACTCACTGTGCTTGAGAAACGGTTGTTCGCGGCTACCTGCGCGGTGAGCATAAGGAGTTGCGCCTCATCGGGGGTCGGGAAACTCTGCAGACCAGCCTTGGTCAACTGGGGATTATACGCATTACTGGCCCATCCACTTTTGTGTGTCGGCGGGCCGTAGCTATAATACATGGTCGGATTTGCACCTGTCGGCGACTTGGCATTTACCACGTACACATATTTGCCATCGCCACTTACACTCACGGAGCTCGGGTACCAACCGGTTGGAATGAGTCCAACCACCTTGGAACCTCTGTTGCTTGCGCTCAGCGCAATCACCGCCACGGCATTCAGATTGCCGTTCGTCACGTAGAGAAACTTTTCATCCGGGGATAGCGCCACGCTGTTGGGGTTCGCTCCTTTATATTTCTCTAGCGCGGCAGGCAAGACTGACCCACGCGGCAGTACCGGGATCGTTTCGAGGATAGCGTTCTTGGCAGTGTCGATGACATCGATGGTATCCGCCTGGTCTTCGACGGCATACAACAGGGTCTGGGCGGCGTTCAGCATCATCTTGTTCGGTTGGCCTTTTACCGGAATGCGTGCCGTTATTACCGGTTTCCTGCCCAGATTCACGACGACGATCTCACGGTCGCGCAGGCTTGACACGTATGCAGTGGTGCTCGATCCGGTCCCTTTCATAGCCACCCAAAACGGATATTCCCCACCCGGTACACCCACCTTGGCAGGGTCGTTCTTGCCGGGACGCAGGTCGAGATCCATTCCCTTGGACCATTTGCCCAGTCCTCCGGTAAACACCGTGATCGAGTCGTTATAATAATTCGCCACTACCAGCGTCAGGCCATCCTGCGAGATCGCCACGCCCGCGGCCATAGGTCTTACAGAAACCATCTCGTTGACCGGGATCTGTTCGCCTGTAGGCGGCTCTACAACAAGGCCGTTGCCCGCGGGATGGTTCAAGGCAAGCTCTGTGGCGTGCTGCCAGGACCCGCTAGCGTTCAGGGTAAAGACGTGGATATTGTCACCGACGGCTTTCGCCGGGTTAAAGGCGCCGGTGGCGTCATAGGGAAGGTCCCCCGATCCGCTGGATACGTAGAAAGCCTTCCCGTTAGGATCGAATACCATCCCATAGTAGGTATTGGGGACCATGATCACTTGTTTCTTGACCGGCTTGTTCGTCGAAATGTCATAGACGAACACGTACTCTTGCGAATCCGGCCAGTTGAAATAGGTGCCGAAGGCATCTGGCTTGCCGTCGGTTCTAAAGACGCGGTTGAAGCCAGTCGTCAGGACCAACAGGGTCTTTTTATCCGGACTTACCAGGGTAGTAGCAGCCTGCCCGGCCAGCCAGTTTGGATTGTCGGCCAGGTCGGGATTCAACGGTTCAAATGTGGAACCCTGGGGTGCCAGCGGTGAAATCTGTTGGCCCATATTGGGTAGGGACTGGATGCCCTTCGTGGTTTGTTGGGGCACTGGAACGCACGACATGAGGACAGTGGAGGCAATAACCAGCACAGCCACCCACAAATAAGCCATACTACGGATTTTCATTTCTTTCCCTCCTGGTGTTTAGTTACAAATAATCACTTACATTAGACCCTTTTGGGGAGGTATGTTGCCTGGTTTAACCGGGGCTATAGCACTGTCAATGAATACCTGAAATATGTCTTGCCAATTTTTCAGGTATTCCTCCCTGGATATTGTTTTTATGTTATAACGCTTCTGCATTATTCCACTTATTAACCTTGGGTTTCCCCGTCACCTTTCCTGTATAAAAGTGCCATAAAATAAAAAGACCCGGTCATTTACAAATGATCGGGTTATCCTCTGGTCCCTCCACGTCTGATTGATCTTTCTACAAACGCTTTTTATCAGTCACCATTTGCAAATAGAGGTCTTTAAATATACCTATACCAGTCAACTGTACGCCGAACTACATAAAATGACAAATGTGTGTGGTTACGCAATTGCAATCAATCATATAGCCGTCGGCACCAAGCATTGTATATCCACATTCAGAACATTTTGGATCGGTCATTTTATCCTCCTATGAGAAATTGCTGGAGCGCGGCAATACGCCCCCTACACTCAAACAGGAGTTCGGGAACTGTCCATAATGCCCCACCATGAAGCTAAAACAGTAACCACTTAGGACAGTTCCCGAACCATCTGCTCCACCAGCCTTTACCACGGACGGTTAATAAAATTCCAGATTAACTATGGCCCGCCACGGCAGCGTCTTTGCTGATGCCTCCAACATGTTCAGCAGGGTGGTCAAAGATTGTGATTAATGACATATCATATGTTCACTCATTATAAAAAGAGCACTAGCTTTTAAACAGCCGGTCAAAGGAAGATTCGAAAGATGAAGTCATTAATCAGTTTCTCAACTTGTTTTCAGAGACGTTACATAGCATAGCCCTTCTGAAAATGCCAAGGCACGCTGCGTTCTCGTGTATTCCGGTTGAATTTGCTTGACTCAACAATCTGTATATGCCATTATAGGAAAGGGAGGTTAGGGATATAAAGACTATCTACAAGGTTATCATAGCTGTTTTGATAGCTGTGGTTATAGGTACTGCCATTGGCTATTTCACCGTCAACCCTGTTGTCAATCTTATCCCCGTTTGGAGCAACATTAAAAACGGGCCCTGGTCTACCAATTTTTCCATTGGCAGCACCGGGGCAAACCCCTATGTCAGGGCGTGGGTCGCCGAAAATGGACTCATGGCACTGAATAAATCTGAGGTGATTTATTTAGATGCCTACTCTGATGATAACGGCAACCCGCTGATGGGCAATTGCAACTATACGATACAGGGCGCAGCACCTGTGGCCCGATGGTAGGACAT
>Ga0315285_10002030_pt1 | contig 21253 bp, 22 predicted proteins | sample YL17G09_36_MG_FD_203698 | JGI IMG/M metagenome (GOLD analysis project Ga0315285, IMG submission 203698) | Sediment microbial communities from Yellowstone Lake, YNP, Wyoming, USA - YL17G09_36 | ecosystem: Environmental > Aquatic > Freshwater > Lake > Sediment | place: USA: Wyoming | collected...
TACCTCCAACTTTTGCTGCCAGATGAATAACTCTAGTTGGCCTATGTTTTTCAAACATAGCCTTTACTTCTTTTTCTTTAGTTAAATCATAATCCTTTGAGCTTACGTATATTGCATCTGGATATATTTTTTGTAAGGCATTACCTACCAAACCTGATCCACCTGTTACAAGAAGCCTCATGCAATTCTTCCCAATTTAAATATCTCAGTTGATAATATCTTTAAGTTTTTAAATATCTTGGTCTAGAACAACTATATCTTTAAAATCCATCTAACACCTGAATAAAAATTTTTACTAACAAAGTCTGGTTTTATGTTAGTTGTTCTCATTTCTTTTTCTACTTTTTCTTTATCTTCTGGAACTAAAATTGTTTTTAATCCCATCTTATATCCTGCTTCAACATCAAGCATCTTATCTCCTATGATAAAAGATTTTGATGAATCTATATTTAAATCCTTAAAAGCTTTTTTAAATAAACCTGTTTGTGGTTTTCTACAGTCACAATTATCATCTGGATGATGAGGGCAGTAGTATATAGCATCAATTGTAGCACCTTTTTTTAATAATTCACTTTTCATTCTTTCATGAATTTTTTCTAATGTTTCTTTAGAAAAATAACCTCTAGCAATACCAGATTGATTAGTTATAACAATTATTTTAAAACCATTTTTTTTCAAAAGCTTTATTCCTTTTGCAACTCCCGGGTACATCTTAAAATTATTAGGATCATCAAGGTATTCTACATTAACATTAATTGTTCCATCTCTATCAATGAACACGGCTTTATACCCCATATTCAATCTCCAAATAACGTTTTTTCTACTAGTTGACAGATAATATGTCCAATCATTATATGCGATTCTTGAATTCTTGGCACCACTTTAGATGGTACATCAACTAAATAATCGACATATTCCCTTATTTTGTCAGTATTTTCTCCTGTAAAAGCAACATTTATAGTTCCTTTTTTCTTACCAAATTTTAATGCTTTTATTATGTTGAGAGAGGTTCCACTTGTTGTTATTCCTATTAGGATATCTCCTTCTTCAGCAAAAGCCTCAACCTGTCTTTCAAATACTCTTTCATAGCTATAATCATTTGAAACAGCTGTTAATATTGATGTGTTAGTTGTAAGTGCAAGAGATGGGATTGCTTTTCTCTCCATACAAAATTTACTTACAAGTTCACAGGAAAGATGCTGAGCATCCGCTGCACTTCCACCGTTTCCAAACCACATCACTTTTTTATTATTTTTATATGCATTAATGACCTTATTTGTAATGTCATTTATTACATCAATATGCTTTTTGATAAGTTGCTCTTTTAGAGCTGTACTTTCTTCTATTTGATTTTTAATCTCATTTTTAAAGTCAATGTTTCTCTCCATAGACATTCACTTACCTATTCTGAAAATGAATTTTTACTAATAAAGTTATGTTCATAATCCTAGATATCATAAAAATCTGAAATTGTCGGAATATTGTTAGGGAAAAATCCTTTGTTTGCCTTAGTAATTCTTCCCAAAAATGGTATATTTACTTCCTGTGCATTTTTCATATCAGAAAGGCTATCACCAATATATATCAATTTTTTAACATCATATTTATTCTCAGAAATTATTCGTTTAAAATGAACTGGTTTTGTAATTGGTGTTCCATAAACGCCTTTAAAATATTTTCTCATATTTTTTTTATCAACAATTAACTCTAATTCTTCTTGAGGGGTACCAGAAATAATATATAAATTTATTTTTTTGTAGTATTTTTCAAGAAATTCTTTTGCTCCTTTTACCCATTCTGATTCAATTACTTTTTCTACAACTAGCTTTGAAAATTTATCAGCAATTTTGTTTACTTCTTCTTCAGTTATTTGTTTTTTTAAAAATTCTTCGTAGTAATATCTTATCTTTTTATATCTTGAAATCCCACCATTTTCAATGTGATGCTTTTCAACTTTTTTTACAACATCCTTTCCATATAATTTAAATAATTCAATAAATGCTTCGGTTTTTACATTCATACATTCACATAATACACCATCAAAATCAAAAAAAATTGCTTGGAGTGATTCAATTTTAATATCATGTTTATTCATAGTTATTTTACCTCAGCTAAAATTGTGCAAGGTCCTCCATCTGATTTGCTTACTATTAACGGTGCAATAATAACTCTTTTAAAAATAGTATCTCTGTTAATTTTTGTTAAATCCATATCTTCAATTATTAAAATAGGATTTTTTGGGTTTAATAATTTTTTATGGACTTTTCTACCTATCTCTCTATGTTGCCATGAAGATATTGAAATAGAATCTATACCAATTATTTTTATTTTCTTAAAATTTTTTATTATCCAATCTGTTGTCTCAACACTTATTCCCGGATTGTATTTCCAAAATTTTTCTTGGCTACGATATTTGCCAAAACCTGTTTTCAAAATTAGAAATTGTGCATCTGAATTAAATTCGTCTTTTACAAAATTTTCAGGTTCAATTAAATATTTTTTTTCTATTAGATTAAATTCTAATACTTGTATTTTTTCACTATTAATGATCCAAAATTCTGGTGGAAAAAAATCAGAGGTTTGACCATTTTCATAGAAATGATATGGAAAATCGATATGTGTTCCAAGATGGTTTTGCATATTCCATTTTTGAGTATTTGCACTATCTCCGTTTTTTATGGAAGTTTCTTTATTAGATAAAAAACTTGTTTTTCCACCATAAATTGGGGTATTTGAATCAATTTTATATGATAGAAAAATGAACATAACGATCCCATTTAATCATTTTTTTGAATTAATTCTGGCATATATTTCTGATAAGCAGTCTAGGATTCCTTGTCCAATGTCATGGAATTGTGTACTCACTAATTTTTGGGCCACTTTTGGATTGAAATTATATGGTGTTATTTCATAATGAGAGTTTGAAACATCAGGTAAATACTCAAGTTTTATTTTATTTCCTAGTATTTCTTTAACCATTGTGTGAAGATCTTTTATTTTCATAGGTTGATTTCCAGTAATAGTTACAATTTGATTCTCAAATTCTTTTGAAAGAATATCTACACTTAGTTTTGCCGCATCTTTTACATGGATATACTCTCTAATTTCTTCACCATCTCCATGTCTTGTAATTTTCTTCTCTGTTAAAGCCTGCCTTAAAATTTTATGAATCCAGTTATTATCTTTTGCTCTTGGACCATAAAGTGATCCATATCTTAATATCGTATATGGTAAATTAAAAATCTCGTTATAATTTTCAATAATAAGTTCACAAGCCTGTTTACTACTTCTATAAAAAGATCCTGAATCACTATAAACATATATGGTACTTGCAAATACAAATCGTTTTAGTTTTACATTATTTTTAATGCATGCTTCTAAAATAATAGTATTTCCTAAGATATTTTTTTCAATTGTTTCTATTGGCTTGAGATGCGCTTCATCTATATCTGCCATACCTGCAAAATTATAAACTACATCACTTCCTTTAACAACTTTTTCAACTGCTTTTTTATCAAGGATATTTCCAATAACCATCTTTTGTTTTTCTTGTAAATATAGTGATTTTTTAATATCAAAAATTGTAACTCTATATCCTTTTTCTGTTAAAGCATCTGCTGTATGGCTACCTAAAAATCCTGAACCACCAAAAACCACTATATTCATAAGACTTTCACCTTTCTTAAACCAGTTATTAAATTTTTTGCCGCTTCAATCTCCATATTTTTTCTAGTTTCAAGAGTGTATGTACCTATATGAGGGGTTAATATAACATTATCAAGTTCTTTTAATTTTCCTGTGTGCGGCTCATCCTCAAAAACATCAATTGCAGCACCAGCTATTTTCTCTTCTTTCAAAAATTTATATAGCGCTTTTTCATCTATTAATCCACCACGTGCTGTATTAATTAAAATAGTATTTTTCTTCATATTTGCTAGTTCTTTTTCACCAATCATATACTTTGTATTTTCAGTTAATGGAACGTGAAGTGTTATAATATCACTTTCACTAACTAACGTACTCATTGAAACTAAGTTTATATTGTACTTGGAAACAAATTTAGTATCTGGGTTTGTTTCATAAACCAAAATTTTTAAGTTAAATGGTAACAAAAATTCTACAAGTTTTTTACCTATTCTACCTAAACCAATAATCCCAATAGTTTTTTCTGAAAGAAGATTTCCTATTTCAGGTTCCCATAAGCCGTTCTTTAGATTTTTGTCTACATTTATAATTTTTTTCAATAAACTAAATATTAAAGATATGGCTAATTCAGCTACAGCTATTTTAGGAGTTTCCGGTGTATTAAAAACCAAAACATTCCGTTCCTTAGCTGCTTCTAAGTCGATATTATCTAATCCAATGCCATATCTTGATATAACCTTAAGTTGTTTATCACTTGATATAATCTTTTTAGTTATATTTTCTGTTCCAGCAATAATACCAACTGCATTATCTAATAAATCTATTATTTCTTGTTCATTGAGTTTTCGTCTATATGGATTTAAAATAGGCTTAAGTCCTTCTTTTTTTAATAATTCTATAGCTCCTGAATTTATTGTGCCAAATGATCTACTTGAAATTAATACTTTCATATTTTCCTCATTTTTCATTATCTTTTAATTTTCTTTTTATTAATCCAATCAGTGAAATTATTAATATTACTAACACTTTTATCTAAACTTCGCTTTTTATTTAAATCAGGAATTTTTTCAATCATAATTAATTCTTCTTCAATATATAAAATACATTATGACCTAGACCACTCCAATAATCTGGAAGTACCTGTGTAATCTTTCGTGCTATATCATTAATTTTAGCATCATACTTGGGTTCATTAGGTAAAACTAATGCAGGATGAACAACCCTACTAATAATATGATAAAAACCAAAATACTCAATCTTAACAATATTAAAAAACTGAACAATCCATTCCTCAAATTCATCCTTAATGAAGAAACGATTATGGGTAACTATTTTATCTTCTTTAACGCCTAATATTTTTCTGATATCGTTAATCTTATCAAGTCCATCTTTAAAACATTCCATCATTAAAAAAACACCATTATCGTTAAGAGCATGATAAATATTCTCAATAGCTTTTTTTTGCTGGTTCCAACTAGGTAAATTTATTAAGCACCTCTCTGTAATTATTTTATCAAAATGTGGATTAACAATGACATTATTATCGGTAGTCAAACTATTCATGGGAACATTAACATCATATAAACAAAAAGTAACATTTGGATAATTTTTTTTTGCTTTCTTAATCATTTCATATGAGTAATCAACACCAATAATCCTTTTACATTTTTCATGAAATCTCACTGTTGAAAAACCATCGCCACAGCCAATATCACATACAAAATCAGATGATTCGAGATATTTACAAATTGTTTCAATCTCAATTTCACGGAAATTAAAATCAGGAAGTGTGGATTTATTATTTTTTGCTAAATCATTGTAATACTTTTTAATTTCTTCAATTTTCAATTATTTCACCTTTTGATTTGCATCATTTTCTCCTATAATTTCTCTCCTTAATTTTTATCTATTATATTTCCAAATTTAGAATATTTTTTTAATAATATATCATTTTTCATTAATTTTTCTACATAATTTAAATCATCCTTTGTATCAACACTATACGTATCATATTTTGTAGGAACCATTTTTACTTTATATCCATGTTCAATTACTCTCATCATATCAACTGATTCAATAATTTCAAGAGGTGTAGGTTCAAGTTGATTGAATTTGATTAAAAAATCTCGTTTAAATGGAATTATACATATTTGTTTAAACATATAATTTTTATTTGATTCCTTTTTATCAGATGGTATTGGTTCTCGAGAAAAATACAGTGCATTGTTTTGGCAATCAACTACCACTTTAACTTCATTTGGATCTCTAAAATCTTCTTTTGTTTTTATTTTTGCCATTAGATTTGTTACAACAACATCTCCGTTATTTAATAATGGATATACCGCTTCTTCTATCATTTCAGGATGTATCATCGGTTCATCGCCTTGTATCATAACAACGATATCGATTTTTTCCCCTGTTTCCTCTTCCACCTTAAGCAAAGCCTCTGCTATGCGATCAGACGCTCTCTCATGTTTATTAGATGTCATTATTGTTTTTCCATTAATTGAAGAAATATATTCCTCAATTTCTTTATTACAAGTTGCAACATAAACATCATCTAAAATAGAACTCATTTTACTACGGTAATATACATGCCCAATCATTGGAATACCATTGATTTTTGCTAATGGTTTACCCGGAAAACGGCTCGACTCCATTCGAGCAGGAATAAAACCTACTATATTCACCATTTTAATATAACCTACTCCTCTTTTTAAAAGGATTTTACAAGCTTATTTCATTTATTACTTTTTTACATAATGTACCTAGGAATAAGGTATCTAAACTTATGGCGATAAACCTATAGCCTAGTTTAATGATTTTTTCTACTTCTTTTGCATCTGGAGGAATTACATGAAAACCTGCAGGTTTTTTAAAATCTTTGGAAACTACCATAATCTCCTCTATGCATTTTTTAAAATTTGGATTTTCAAAGTTTCCAGGTTCTCCTAACGAACCAGATATATCATAAGGCCCAACAATAAAACCATCCACTCCTTCTGTTGACAAAATTTCTTTAAGGTTCTTTACAGCATCTATATGTTCAATTTGTACAATGATTATACTCTCTTCTTCCAACCATTTTTTATAGCCATCAAAATCAAATCCGTAGTCTTGTGCTCTTGCTAGACCAACCCCTCTGAAACCTCTTGGAGGATATCTAACGGCTTTAACAGCTGCTTCTGCATCTTTTTTAGAATTTACCATTGGTACGATTATACCATGAGCTCCTGCATCCATGACTTGTTTGATTATATATGGATTGTTTTCTCTAACTCGAACTAATGGAATACAATCATTAAACTCAATTGTTCTTATCAAGTTCTGCGCGATATCTAAGGTTATAGCACTATGCTCCATGTCAATAGTAAGCCATTCAAATCCTGTCCGAGCCATAATCTCAGCTACTATTGGATTCCCAATAGTAACCCAGGATCCAAATGTAAGTTTTCCTTCATTTAATTTATATTTTAATTTATATTTCCCCTTCACATTCATTCAAACACCCCTTAAGAAAATCAACATATCGTTCTAGTACATATTTATCAGGAACATCAATTATTTCTTTGATAAATTTTTTCCGTTCGTTTTCATTGTAAAATTTAAGATTTTTGTTTTGTACAAATTTTTGTAAAATATCGTAAAATTCGTCTCTACATTTGATTTCAGAAGTTTTTATATAATATGCAACTGTAGAATAATTAGCATGTAAATATTCTGGCATTAAAACTGGTTTACCTTGTTTTATTGCATCCCATGTAACACTTGTACCTACATCAATTATTAAATCTGCCCATTTCAGTAAAGAAACTGAATTTGTCCCATTATAAATAAACTTAAGATTTACATCGATATCTTTCTTCAATTCTGGATAAAGAGTAATAAGTTTTTTAGTCAGACTTTTAGCTGTTGAATTTCTTGGATGATGCTTTACAATCAAATAAGTATTAGGAAATTGTAGAATTAACTTAATTGTCCTCACTACTTCTTCCCAAAAAATTGGATAACCTGTATTGCGTAAAAATAAAACGATTTTTAGTTTTTCTTTACTATTTGCAACATTAAAAGTTGGTGTCATATTTAGAATAATATTCATCCATTCGTCACAATATCTTGGAGAACCAAGTAGTTTAATTCTGTTCTTTTCAATATAATTATCATAGCGCTTGTAACAAAGGTGATTGGGAACAACTATGTAGTCAAAAATTTTTATAGATGCATAAATGTCCTTATATTTATAGTTCAGAGCATTATTTGTAATTAGATGATTAACATATGGGGCATCACCGTGAGGTAATGAGATAGTGATGAAGTTTCTTTTTTTTGAAATCTCCACAACTTGTTGAACAAAATATGTAAATGTCCAATCAAATACTACAATCCCTTTATCTGTTCCTTTAAATATTTCATTAGCAATATTTCTAATGATTTTATTTGCTATTTTCTTTGCAATTGGATTTTTCTTGAAGAAATCATCCAGTTGTGTAGTATATTTCGCATAGATAATGTTGAAGATGTATGCTAGATTATATTTTTTAAATAAATCATTAATATAAAAAATTCTTACGTTCTTATATTTTTTTAAATATTCAATTCTATAATCTTTTAAAAATTTTCTATTGCTGGTAATTATAACATCTGTAGGTATATTTTCGGTCGAAAGCCATTTATATAAAACTGGGGTTATATGGTCAATATCGTTGTTATGTCTTAGAAAGAAAAATGCTTTTTTTGAACTATGTGTAGGTCGTTTTTGATCCTTCATCTTCTCACATTTTTACATTCTCATCTTATTCAATAGTAGATATGCTTAATTTTTACTTCACAAATATAATTTTGCTATATAACCGTTGCTTTACTTAAAATGTAGTTGCTGACTGTTATGCTTCATAAAGTGATACATTGATAAAAAAAATTAATTTACCGTTAGGTGTTATTAACAGTTGCAGTATGTTGCCGGTTTCTATAAAATAGAAGGTTCTTTTTCATGAATCGCCGGAGTAACAGATAGAAGAAAAATTTTGGTTCTTTTCAAAACTTATCATTTATAAAAATAATTTATTTGATAATAATTTGTACGATTACATAAAGGCAGATGCCAATTCTTAACTTTAGGAATTGATTGAATTATTGATAAAATATCTAAATCTAACCAATAACAATTTGTAAAAAAAAGATTATTACGATTTACATTTTGTTAGAGTCATTGAAATAAATAAGTAAAATTTATATTCTAATATTGTATCATATTTAAAAGGGAGGTAGATTAGTATGGTGAATAATGTTTTTAAAAAAAGTTTGGTAATAGGAATAATAATCCTATTTGTTGGAGCAATTGTTGTACCTAATATAAGCAGTGTTAGTGATCAATTGAAAAATAAAAATACATCCATTGAAACAACTTCATTTAACCCATTTAAAGAAGGATGGAAGTATCGTACAAGTATTACAATTAATCACAATAAAGTTACTGGAGACCTAACTGATTTCCCAGCGCTTATTAGTATTGTTTATGCTGGTTTACGCGATAAAGCACAAATTGATGGTGATGATATTCTATTCATGGATGATACAGGTGAAGCTAATCAATTGTATCATGAAATTGAATACTTTGATAGATCTTCTAGCGAGTTAATTGCATGGGTTAACATACCCTCTATTTCTTCAAGTGCAGATACCATTTTCTATATGTATTATGGTAACCCTAATTCTGTTAATCAGCAATTACCTGAAAAGGTCTGGGATAATAATTTTGTAGCTGTGTATCATATGGATGGCAATGATTATACAGATATTGATGATTCAGTATCTAATAATCATGATGTTGTAGGAGTTCAAGGTAATCCTGTATATAAACAAACTGGTAAGGTAGGATACTGTGTTGATTTTTATGATGATAGTCTAGATGTTGCAGATAGTAATGATTTAAGCTTTACAGATGGTTCAGGCAATGATAAACCTATGACTCTTGAAACATGGGTAAAATGTGATGATAATACTATTATAGGTGAGACCAATCCTATTTTATCAAAATATGAACATAATAATATAGAATGGTATTTTTTGAAATATCCTGATGGTACTGATAGAGGACAACTTTATATTATTCAAGATAGTAATGGTGCAGGTATAAATAGACTAACAGAAACAGGTTTGAATGTTGGTAATAGCGGATGGAATTATTTTTCTGCAGTTTACAATGGAGATGAAACAGGTTATGGTATTAGTTTTATTTTAGATGGTAATTATGAAGCTGGGGATCAATTTACAAATCCTCATTATAATGGAATGGAAAATACAAATGCACAATTGAGAATTGGTGCATATTATACTGATTCTGGTGGAGGTGCGTGGTATTATTGGCATGGTCTCATTGATGAAGTAAGAATTTCTAAAATAGCCAGAACAACAGATTGGTTAAAAACAAGTTATAACACGATGAATGATCCTTCCAGTTTTTTCAGTTACGGACTTGAAAAATCAAAACAAAAAGAATATATAAACACACCATTCCTAAACTATCTACAAACTCATCCAAATTTGTTCCCATTACTACAAAAACTATTAATACAGTTAGGAATATAATAATTATTAGTCCAACTTTCTTCTTTTTTTTTAATTTTTTGAATAGAAAATAGAAATAAAGATAAGTAGTTTTTTAAAATAAATATTTATTATTACAATTTAGTTATAAAAATAAAGCAATTTATAAAAATTTTGTATGAAAGCTTTAAATACCAATAACTAAATGATAAATAAGAATAATTGGAAACGGGAGGAAGAATATATGCAAGATGTATTATTTAGGAAAAGTTTGGTAATAGGAATAATAATCCTTTTTATTGGAGCATGTATAGTACCAACTATTAATAGTAAAATAAGTAGTCTAGATGTTGATGAAAAGACTCCAAATAAATTATCGACAAATCCAAATCAAAGTATGTCTTTATTGACATTTCATACTTTTGGTAAAACAGAAGAAAAACAATGCAATGTTAATCTACCTGCAGAGGTTGCTAATGATATCTATGATAAGTTTGAAGTATTGAAGTATATGATTGTGCATGAGCCTAAAAGTAAGGAAACACAAGTTTTGAAAAATGAGTTTGTGGAAATACTTGATGTTAATGGTTTGATACCTACTGGTTTATCAAAGGATTATGTGCTTTCTTTGTTAAATCCATCCTGGTTAAATAATAAACAAAGGACACAAAATGTAAAAAGTATATCACCTCTTTTAAAAAGTTTTGAATCAGGTATTTCTGAAAAAATATTTTATTTGCAGCAGATTTTTGGAAACTGTTTTAGAAAATCACTTTTTAAAAATATGATTATATCACCAGCTAGTACAGAAACTGCTGAAGCTTCTTTCTGCAGTATATCAAGTGGAGGCAATGGAGTAACGCTTCCATTATTTTTACTTCCAAGACCACGCGTTATCGCTTTTTGGACTGCTTCCTCAGCTGTAACCATGGTAGGTGAACTTTTATCACCTATTGGAAAAGGATTTGTTGCAGAGGGAGCACAATCCGGGTCAATGTTAGGATTTACAGGGTTGGGTGTTACATATGCTTTTCCCGGTTATATCGTGTATGGTTTTGTTGGTTATGCGTTGTATACGAAGGTGAGTGCAGATTCTATAGATTTTTATCCTCCTAATAATGATCCTGTTATTTCAGATGAAAATCCACCAAGTGGAACAGAGAATATTCCGGTTTCTCTTTCTGAGTTGAGTTTCAGAATAAGTGACCTGGATGGAGACCTTATGGATTACACGGTTACAACAGAGCCTAATATCGGTTCAGGTAACGGAAACAACCAAAATGATGGGGTGTATACTGTTCAGATAAGTGGTCTTGAGGGAGATAAATCATATAGTTGGACTGTTTCAGTTACAGATGGAAAATCTGTAGTAGAGAAAGAATTTAGTTTTTTTACAGAGAGTATACCTTTTGATCCTTTTGATGAAGGTTGGCATTATCGTAAAATGATAACGATTGACCATACAAAAGTTGCTGGGGGTCTTTCTTATTTCCCTGTACTTATTAGTGTTACGGATGTTGATTTACGTGATAAAGCTCAGGATGATGGTGACGATATTTTGTTTATGGATGGTGTTGGTGTTGCTTATAAGTTATGTCATGAAATTGAGTCTTTTGATGGTTCCTCTGGTAAACTTGTTGCTTGGGTAAGGATACCTAATCTTGATAATAATATTGATACTGTTTTTTATATGTATTATGGTAATCCTAGTTGTAGTAGTCAACAATTTCCTGAAAAAGTTTGGGATAGTAATTATATAGCTGTATATCATATGGATGGCAGTGATTATGCAGATGTTGATGATTCAACATCTAATAACCATGATGTTGTTGGAGTTCAAGGTGATCCTGTATATCAGCATATTGGGAAGGTAGGATTTTGTGTTGATTTTGATGATAATAGTTTAAATGTTGCAGATAGTAATGATTTGAGTTTTACAGATGGTTCAGGCAATGATAAACCAATGACTATTGAAACATGGGTAAAATGTGATGATAATACCATTATAGGTAAGACCAATCCTATTTTATCAAAATATGAATCTAATAATATAGAATGGTTTTTATTGAAATATCCTGATGGTTCTGATAGAGGAATGCTTTATATTATTCAGGATAGTAATGGTGGAGGTATATATAGATTAACAGAATCAGCTTTGAATGTTGGTAACAGCGGTTGGAATTATTTTTCTGCTGTTTACAATGGAGATGAAACAGGTAGTGGTATTAGTTTTATTTTAGATGGTAATTATGAAGCTGGGGATCAATTTACAAATCCTCATTATAATGGAATGGAAAATACAAATGCACAAATGAGAATTGGCGCTTATTATTCTGATTCTGGTGGAGGTGCATGGTATTATTGGCATGGTCTGATTGACGAAGTAAGAATTTCTAACATAGCCAGATCAACAGAATGGTTAAAAACAAGTTATAACTCGATGAATGATCCTTCTAGTTTTTTCAGTGTTGGACCTAAGGAATCAAGTCCTTAATGGTTCGCTCTATATATCATATATCTAGTTCGTTGCTTGTTAAATTAGTAGAATAGATTCCAATATTATACATAGATTGCAATTTTTAATTTTTAACAATTTGTCTAACTAGTTCAAAAGCTTCAGTATATTCTGCACCGATTTTTCTGCCCCAATCTTTGGCCATAATTTCTATACCTTCTATTGAGCGAGAATTTGGATACATTAGCATTTCTGATTTATATTCACTTAATGCCTGCTTCTTTTTTTCCATCTCAGTTTTACTGAATATTACAAAATAGTTAGGCCTGAAGATATTTTCATATGTTGTTTCATTACATTCAGTTGATGATGGTATTTCAAAACTATATATTGTTGGATGTTTGAAATCCGTTCTTGGTCTGCAAGCAGTTAAAACAGCTTGAAATGTCAGTCTATGATCAATATTTAGATCTCCTCTATGGTGCGTAAATATGATGTCTGGTTTAATTTTATAAATATATTTTTCAACTGTTTTTATAATATCAAGAAGTGGAATTGTATCAAATTTATTATCTGGTAATTCCTCAAAAAATATCTCATCAATTCCAATTATTTTACTAGATCTATTTGCTGAATCTCTTAATTCTTTAATTTTACTTTTATATTCTCCACCTCTTGAAGTCATACCTTCTCCAAGCATCAATGCATATATTTTTCTTTTTTCTTTTTTTAATTTATTAAGTGTTGCTCCGCAACCTAAAATTTCATCATCTGGATGAGCAGCTATTACTAAAACTACATCTTCTGTCATAATTTTTCCTCCTCAGCTATTCGCTCTTTGTCAATATTTCCTTGCGTTATTATTTTTTTACTTTCTTTACCATAATTAAACAATAAATCAATAATACTCATATTCGGAATGAAATTTCCCCATAACTGGGAATATATTGGATGTTTATAATCTTGAAAATAAACATTAATTCCATCCTTATTAAAATCATATATATTTAGATAGTCATTTCCTAAAGCACCTGATACATAAATATCTGCACCAAGTATTTTACAAATATCTAAAACTAACTTGTCTTTTTTTCCCTTTTTATCTTTTATTTCAGAAGACAATACTACTTCTGTATCAAATTTTAACTCTTTTAAAAGCCAATTTAATATACACATATTTAATATTGAAAGAGTATCCCAATTCTTATTATAGGTTTCTTCAAAAAACCAAATATGATCTTCATAAAATTTTGATTTTGAATAATTTATTTGAATTGTTTTTAAATGTTTTTTTGCCCAATTCTGTTTGTTATCAATTTTGGCATTATTGATTAGTGTTTCTTTTGATTTACCTTTTGTAATTATTGGAACTGTAAGCCAACAATCACCTTGTGCAGTTTTAATTTTATTTCTATTATTATAACTATTTTTCTCAAACTGGACATCATCAAAGGCAACATAAACATCGCTAATCAGCAATTTATGAAAGAAACCTAGCCAAGGTATATAATTTGGTTGATGGATTGTAATTATTTTTTTCATTTACCTTTTAATCCATTTATTAAATCTATTTTTTCTCCATTCAAAACCTTATCAAGAACATAAGGTTTATAATCAGTTTTAGGGTGATTTACATTTTCAACTCCTTCAAACATTTCTTTAATTTCATCATCATTTTTAAAGAGTTCTATTACCTCATTATCTATTTTTGAATTATTTACTTTAAATACATCGTTAAATATTAAACCATATTTTACTAAAAATCTAAACCTTTCTTCATCTATCCAAGGTCTAAATTTTTTACCAATTGGATCTTCTATATCTTTTACCCAAAAGTTTGCTTCTTCAAGTTTATTTATATCTGAAGGAATCTTAACATTATATATTTCTTCTATTGAATTAAAAAGTTTGGTTTTTGGTAAAGGAAAATAAAGATAAATATTACCTCTCGTAAAAGGATTAATTTCTTTAAGTTTAAACATCATTTCAACATTTTTTCTGAGGTCATCTTTAGTTTCAGTCGGAAGACCAACGATAAAAGAAGTTGTACAAGCAATACCCTTATCATACATCTTTTCTACTTTACCAGGTATGCTTTCTAAATCGATTTCTTTATCGATGTATTTTTGTAATCTTGGGGAGGCTGCTTCAATTGAAAAAATAAAAGTTTGAACAATTCCTCCCATATGTTCAATTATTTCATCATCTACACAATTTAGATGCCCAATACATTCCTCGATATAAAACTCTTGTTTTCTAAGATAATTAAAAATTTCAGTTGCTCTTTTTTTATTTACTAAAAAATTATCATCACCAAATGTAAAAACTCTTGTTCCGGTTTTTTTATGAATATATTCAATTTCTTCTATTAGATGTTGAGCAGACCTAGCTCTCCATGGTGGTAATTTATTTCTAACTTTTTCATCAATTGAATGTTTATAGCAAAAGCTACAGTTAAAAGGGCAGCCCTTACTTGACATGAGTAGAAAATAATAAGGCACCTGTTTTATGTTAAAATTTCTTCCAAATAATTCCCATTCTGGGATAGGATAATCATCAAGATTTTTCTTTGGAATTCTTGGTGGATTATGAACTATTTTACCATTTTTTTTATAAGATATACCTTGTATATCTTCTATACTTGTTTTATTTTTTATTGCATTTGCAAGCTCCAATATTGTTTCTTCACCTTCAAATCGAACTATATAATCTGGTCCATATTGTTTTAAACAATCTTCTGGGGAAATAGATGCCATTATTCCTCCCCATACAATTGGAAGATTTGGTTTGCTTTTTCTTATTATATTAGTTACTACTTTTGCATTTTTCAAAATTTTACCAATAATTACTGTGAGACCAACAAAGAGATAATCATTTTCTTTGATTTTTGTTGTAATTAATTCTTCAAAGTTACTTTCAATTCTTGTATCAATTATATCTATATCAAAGCCATTTTCAGAAAGATAAGTTCCAATATACAATATTCCAACAGGTGGAGGATCCCTCTGAACAAGTCTAAAGGTCTTACGTTTGTATTTATAGTGCTCCTCGTCATGTCCTGGATTTATAAGTAAAATTTTATTCATTTTTACACTTTTATTTTTCATTTTTTGGTTTTATAGTATCCTTTTTAATTGTTAAAAGATTCTCAATACCCTATAAAAAAGCAATATTTCTTGTACAGTTAAAATAATACCAATCCGAATAATTGAAGGATATCCAATTTTTGTCTTCTCTCCTTTAAAACAATACGAACCAATTAAACGATAAATATCAAATATTTTAACTATAACTCTTTCAAAATATTTTTTAAACTTATTGTAATTTTTTAAAACAGTCAATAAATCTCCTCCAAATTTATCAATTCATTTTTTCTGATATCCTTTTTTGCTTTTTTACCTAAAACCTCCTTAAAATATTTCGGAGGTAAACCTGTGCCAGGTCTTTTTAATGAAATATTATGTTGTGTTAAAATTTCATTCTTTGTTATATTTTTTGATGCAACAATTGATCTATGGCATATTTTTCTCATCTTTATTTCTTCTGATGTTGGTCCAAGTTCTGATTTACCTAGTATCTTTTCAACCTCTCGAATTTTTTCGACAATAGTTTTAAGTTCTATTGGATTTGCAGAAAACCTATGATCAGGCCCCTCCATATTATTATCAAGTGTGAAATGCTTTTCAAATATCTTTGCACCAAGTGCGGTACTTATTTCTGCCGCAAGTATTCCTTGAGAATGATCTGAAAAACCAATTATATAATTAGGATATTTTTGTTTTAATGTTGTTATCTTAGCTAGATTTAGTTCTTTAATTTCAGCGGGATAAGTAGATATACAATGAAGTATAGCAATATTTTTATTATTTTTCTCAACTGTTTTAATTGCTTCATCTATTTCTGATTCATAAGCCATTCCAGTTGATATTATCATTGGTAAATTCTTTTTTGAGTAATTTTCTAAAAGAGGTAAGTTTACTAAATCATCTGATCCAACTTTAATTGCAGGAATTCCTATTTTTATTAATAATTCTAAGTCTGGCATATTTTGTGGGGTTGAAAAGAAAATTATTTCTTTAATTTTACAATAGTTAGCAATTTCTCTCCATTCTTGTTCATTGAACTCATATCTTTCAAACATTTTAAGCATTGATTCTGTAACTTTTTTTCCCCTGCTTTCGTATGTATATTTCTGCTTTTCATCGCTGACAAAATCTTCTGCTTTGAAAGTCTGAAATTTTATTGCATCGACACCAGAATTTTTAGCAGTATCAATCATTTTTTTTGCAATATCAACATTTCCATTGTGATTAATTCCTGCTTCAGCAATTATAAAAACAGAATATTTATCGCCTATTTTCCTACCTGCAATATTCATTTCTACTTTCAGTTAAATCTCTCCATGAAGTTAACAATCCTTTCTTTTCCTTTACCATCAACTAATTTTTTACCATTTTGACTTAAATTTTTTCGTAAAGAGTGATTATTTATTAGCTCTTTAACTTTATTTTTAAGCTGTTCTCTTTTTATCTCATGTTTTATTCCAAGATATATACTTATTTCTTGATTATCTAACTCTTTGGCAATATTTAGTTGATTATCTGCAACTGTAATAATTATATTTGGAATACCAAAATATGCAAGTTCATAACATGAACTTCCACCTGCACTTATTGCTATATCTGATTCCAAATATATGTTTGAAATATCTTCTAGAGATTTTATTAATTTAATTTTCAAACCTTTTTCTTTTATATAATCTTTGATATTATTTTCATGTGGATTTAGAGGACCAATTAAAACTAAAAATTCTGTTTTATCATTGATATCCTCAAGTATCTTGATAATCTCAAGAGTTAGGTTATCTTCGTCAGTTCCTCCCAGAGTTATTAGTATTTTTTCAACCGTGTTTTTTTCATTTTTTTCGTCTCTTCTTAGCAATTGATTTCTTATCATTACATAATTTGTTCCAAGTAAAAATTTTGTATATTTTTCTGTTGAGAATTTGAGTTTTTCTGAGCCAATATTTTGATTCAGTAATATATCAGAATAGTAATGAATTTGAGCTGTATCATCAATTGATAATACTTTGAAATTGTTTTTTTTAAGTTCTTTGATATATTCGGAATTTAATCCATAGTGGTCAGTAATTATCCAATCAATGTCATATTCATTTGAAAATTTAATAACAATATTTCTGTCTTCCTCAAGTGTTACTTTAGGTTTTATTTTTTGAAAATTTATTTTATTTTTTATAATCCTACTTATTAATTCCTCGTTTTCTATTTTTGAAATAACATTACAATTATATCCTCTTTTTGTAAACTCTTCAGATAGAGCCAGGCAACGTATTAAATGACCAATGCCTATGTCTGATGATGCATCAACCCTGAATCCAACATTCAATTATATTGCACCTCTTTCTGTTTAACATTTTTGTTAATTTCTAAAAGCTCAGGTTTTTCATTTAAAAAATCTATTATATCTTTTGCTTTAAAGTTTATGTTGTCAAAATGTAATATTATATTCTTAATTAATTCGAAATCTTCTTTGGTATCTAAAGTTATTCTTATATCTGGTCTTTTTATTTTTCCTTTTGCTTCAACATTTTGTAATTTGAATTTTTCGGGGTGTTCTGTGATATATTCGGTAACATGTTCTTTTTGGTATTCTCTATCTGCATTAATATAAGCTTCTTCTAATATATCAAAGTTAAAAACCTCAGTATCAAATCCTCGAGGATATGTTCTTTTTATAGCATTTGATGTATAATCTGCTTTGCTTTCAATATGTTTTTTTATAATTTCATCAACAATTTCAAAATCTATTAAAGGACAATCGCTAGTTATTCTAACAATGATATCTGCATTATATTTTTTTGCGGCTTCATAGTATCTACTTAAAACGTCTTCTTCGCTACCTCTAATATAATTAATTTTTTTATCTATTGCATATTTTTCTAAAAGATCATCTTTTTTATTAGTAGTAGTTGCTAGAACAATATCATCGACATTTTTACATAATTTTACCCTATCAATTACATAATCTAAAATCATTTTATCTTTAATTTTCATTAAAACTTTGCCGGGCAGTCTAGTAGAACCAATTCTAGCTTGGATAATGACAACTGTTTTCAATAATAAAACCTCATTTATGATAATTATATATTACTTTTTTAACAGCATCTATAACATCGTTTACATCATCGTTATTCATCTTTGGAAATAATGGTAATATTAATGCTCTTTCATAAAAATTCTCAGCAATAGGATAATCACCATTTGTATATCCAAATTTTTCCTGATAATAGGGTTGAAGGTGCATAGGAATATAGAGAACATGGACTCCAATATTTTCAGCTCTAAGTGCATCAAATATCTTTTTTCTTCCAACTTTTAATTTTTCTAAATTTAATAGTATTACATATAGATGATACACTGATTTTATATCGTTTTTTTCAAAAGGAGTAATTATTTCTTTGTTATCTTGAAATGCTTTGTTGTATTTATCTGCAATATCTCTTCTTTTTTCAATAAATTTATCCAGCTTTTTAAACTGGCTTATACCAAGTGCGCATTGAAAATCAGTAATCCTATAATTATATCCTAAACTCTGCATTTCATAATACCAGTCCCCTTCATTTCTATGTAGTTTTTTAGGGTCTTTTGTAATTCCATGTGTTCTAAAAAGTGATAATTTATCGTAAAATTCTTTATTATTTGTTAGAACCATTCCTCCTTCCCCTGTTGTTATATGTTTTACTGGATGAAAACTAAAAACTGTTAAATCAGTAAGTCCTCCAACTATTTTCTTTTTATATTTTGCTCCAATTGAATGACTTGCGTCTTCAATAACTATCAAATTATGTTTTTGGGCAATTTCATTTATTTCATCAATATCGCATGGTTGACCTGCATAATCTACAGGTAGTATTACCTTGGTTTTAGAAGTAATTTGTTTTATTATTTTTTCAGGATCAATATTATAAGTATCACTTTTAATATCTGCAAATTTAACTTTGCCTCCCAAAAATAAGGCACAGTTTCCATCTGCAACAAAAGTAATCGGAGTTGTGATTAATTCATCCCCTTTTGAAATTCCTGCAGTAAAAGCAGCGGCGTGTAAAGCAGCTGTTCCTGAAGAATAAGCAACTGCATATTTTGTATTGCAATAACTTGAAATTAGTTTTTCAAATTCAGCTACTTTTGGACCCTGTGTAATAAAATCGGTTTTTAAAACATCAGAAACTGCTTTTATATCATCATCATCTATCCACTGGCGTCCATATGGTAGAAATTCTTTTCTTATAGGTGATCCACCATCTATTGCTAACTTTTCAGGCATTATAATTCCTTAATTATTTTAATTAATTTGTCTCCTGTAAGCCAGTCATTGTTGTTTTCACTTGTGTATCTAAATCCTTCAGGTAGTTTTTTTCCTTCCTTTAAACTATTTGAATCCCAAAATGGATGTTCTGGTTCTATAACAAAACTATCATTAAACTCTCTGCTATGTTTTGCTTCATCCTCTGTAAGAAGAATCTCATGAATTTTTTCTCCAGGGCGGATCCCGACCACTTTTTTCTTTGCATCAGGTGCAATTGCATCTGCTAAATCCGTTATTTTCATACTAGAAATCTTTGGAATAAAAATCTCCCCACCTTTCATCCTATTGATACAGTTTATGACAAATCGTGCTCCTTGTTCTAGGGTTATCCAAAATCTTGTCATTTTTTCATCTGTAATGGTAATCGTCCCGGTTTTTCTTTGTTCAATAAAAAGAGGGATTACACTACCGCGACTTCCTATAACATTTCCATATCTAACACAACTAAATTTTGTCTTGGTTCTCCCTGAATAAGAATTTCCTTGGATAAAAAGCTTCTCAGCTGTCATTTTTGTTGCACCATAAAGATTCACCGGATGAACTGCCTTGTCTGTACTAATAGCCATTACACGATCAACGCCATTGTCAATAGCAGCATCAATAACATTAATAGCTCCATCTACATTTGTCCGTACAGCTTCTATTGGATTATATTCACAAGCAGGAACTTGCTTTAAAGCAGCAGCATGAACAACAATATCTACACCAGTTATTGCTCTATGTAACCTATCTTTATCTCTTACATCACCAATAAAAAATCTTAATCTACTATCATTAAATCTAGTCATCATATCTAACTGTTTCTTTTCTCCACGTGAAAAAATCCTTATAGCCTCAGGATCATGTTCTTTTAAAACAATATCTGTAAATTCATTACCAAAAGATCCTGTTCCTCCAGTTATTAAAATTATTTTACCTTTTAATATATCCATTTACACACCCTTTAAACAATCATATAGATTTTTTTTGCAATATAAAGTATAATATATCTTTTAAAAACTTTGTCGGCTATTTATAAAATATTTTTTACCAATCCTGATAAATTCCACCATATAGTATATAGTTACATATATTATCCAGATGTTTGTTTTTACCTTCTTTAAAATCTTCTAGTGATTTTATATTCCAACCTAGATCAAGAAAACTATTACAATAAATAAAGCTACGAGGAATAAGACTTTTTATAAAATAGAAATGGGCAAATGATTTTGCTAAATCTAC
>Ga0315285_10002031_pt1 | contig 21243 bp, 17 predicted proteins | sample YL17G09_36_MG_FD_203698 | JGI IMG/M metagenome (GOLD analysis project Ga0315285, IMG submission 203698) | Sediment microbial communities from Yellowstone Lake, YNP, Wyoming, USA - YL17G09_36 | ecosystem: Environmental > Aquatic > Freshwater > Lake > Sediment | place: USA: Wyoming | collected...
ACATAATCCACCTGCGGGTAGGTGATCAATTCTCGATGAAAATAGCTCGCACTATAGCCACCAAAAACAACCGGAATTTCATGATGATATTTTTTACATATCTTAGCCACCTCTAGACTCCCGTGGGCATGGGGCAGCCAGTGTAAATCAATGCCAAAAGCTATGCACTTCAAGCTTTTTATGGTCGTTTCTACATCAAAGTCCCTCCCTTTAAGCATCCTATAGGCTAGATTGATAATCCTCACTCGAAACCCCTGTCTATGTAGGTATTCCACTATTGATGAAAAACCTATGGGGTACATCTCGAAAACGGGCGTAGAAGGAATTACATCACTTATAGGACCATATAAAATGCTTTTTTTCCTGAAATCATAAACACTTGGTGCGTGTAAAAGAATTAAATCGGGCGTAAGAAATGGCATAGTCATTTAATATGAAACAATTAGGAGTTTTTAATCGCCATAGGGTGCTTTGATAGGTATCTGATAAATAAGTCTTTCGTCAACAAAATTTAATTTTTTGTCCTTTCATCGGCACACCAAGCTCTTTATAAAAATAAGCGTTTAAATCTCATAACTAATTGAAATAAATATATAATATATTTTTTACTTGACACACCAAGCTGTTTTTTTTAATAAATTAATATACATCACATTTATTGGGAAATCTATATCTGACGACTCCGTTGGAAGCCCATTTGCTGCGTTGCACCCTGATTCATTAGGATCATTGCCCTGCTGCCTTGGCCGAGCTCGGCCAAGGCAGCCAAGCCGGCGTACACGCAGGTACGCCTCATTCTTTAGTGTTTCGATTCGCAATTACAGCGACGTATTTTGGGTAATTTCCATGGGCAATGGCTCACTCAGCCCTAAGTAAATTCGTAACCGAATTTATGAATCGAAGGATTTAGTATTTGCGCGCCTTGCAGCCGAAGCTTTTCAAGTTGTCGTCTGATTTTTGACTTTTTTAGGAGACCATTATACCATGACTCTTTCAAGCTATAGAATAATAACTTTTTTAATTCTATTGCTCTTACAGGTTAGCTGTAGTAGTGGTAAGCAGGTTGAAGGTGCACGCCCTCTTCATGACTCAAAAACTTTTAACAAAGGGTATGATGAAGTATGGAAAGCTTTAGAAGAGGTGCTCTCAGAAGAACTGATGTATCCTATCAGGATAAAGGATAAAAAGAAAGGACTCATTGAAACAGAGTGGATTTCAATAATCAGGCTGCGAGGATCATTGAGATGGGATGTGAGAATTTTTGTTGATCATAAAAATGAGGGGACTGTAGTCACTTTATACTATCGCGTAGAAGAACCCTCCGAAATAAAAGAGAAATTAAAAAATAAGAAGGGTGAAATCCATACCGGTTGGCAAACCTCCCACGAAAGCATAGAAGATGTAGGCACAATCTTAATTTTATTGAGTGAAAAACTTGAGGGAAAATAAAGCACATCCTTGCATAGATTTGCCACATAGAGCTATCTATGCTCTCACGAGCATAACTATAAGGTACGCTTATTCTGTTACATCCTGTTGTTTTTACAAAAGTATTTAAATAAAAGCCTCTTCAAATAGCTACGCTTCCTACCGCGAGGATTTTACCTTGGTAAAAAATCTTGAACTCTTCCTTAAAAAAGGTGCAGAGGAAGTCAGGGTAGTCCTCACACCCCCCATGATTCAGATGTTCCTCATCTATTTAAAAGAACTGAAAGAATGGAACGAAAAAATTAACCTTACCTCGCTTAAAGACGATTCTGAAATTATTACTAAGCATTTTTTTGATTCTCTCGCCTTAGCCCCGTTTCTCCCTCCTGAGGCTACTCTTCTAGATATTGGTTCTGGTGCAGGGTTTCCAGGTATACCTTTAAAGATTGCCCTCCCCACCCTCACGGTTACCCTCTTAGAAGCCACTGAAAAGAAGATACGCTTCCAGCAGCACCTGATAAGAACATTAGGGCTTAGCCACATCACCTCCATCCACAATCGGGCAGAAAATGAGGATTTAATAAAAGAATACGGTTTGAATTTTGACATCGTTGTGTCTCGGGCATGCGCTAGTTTTAAAAAATTCTGCCAGCACGGAAAACCCTTCGTAAAGATAGGGGGCTATCTTGTAGCCATGAAGGGAAGGAGGGGCATGGAAGAGTTACAAGAAAGCCAGGACGTAGTTGAGAAACTCTCTTTTGAAGTTGATAACATAGTTGAAATCTTGCTACCGCTTGATAAAGGAAAAAGATATTTGATTTTTATGAAAAAAAGATGATTGTTTCACGTGAAACATTTTTATTTTTTGGCTTTTAAATAATCCCTCTTTATGCTATATTCCAATAAATCAATAAATTTTACACTGGTTATTTACTTATAGCATAAAAGTTCTCACCATAAGTTAATCTCCCCAATTCTAAAGTACAATGGGAAAAGTTATCTGCATCGCTAATCAAAAAGGTGGGGTGGGAAAGACAACTACCGCGGTGAATCTCTCGGCTTCGCTTGCCCTCAACCAGAGGAAAACGCTTTTAATTGATACTGATCCCCAAGGGAATGCGAGCAGTGGGGTAGGGGTAGAAAAAGAAGGTGTCACCCAAAGCATCTATCATGTACTCATCGAGGACCGGGAACTAACAGAAATTATCCGAGAAACCCCTTTCGCTAATCTTTTTATTGCCCCATCCAGTATCGACCTCATAGGAGCAGAGATTGAGCTGGTGAGCGTCAACGGAAGAGAAAAAAGACTTAAAGAACGATTGACCAAGGTAGTAGATGATTACCATTTCATAATCATTGACTGTCCTCCCTCGCTAGGATTGCTGACAGTTAATTCACTAAATGCAGCTGATTCTGTAATAATTCCTATCCAATGTGAATACTATGCCTTAGAAGGACTCAGCCAGCTTCTTAACGTAGTGAAAAGGATAAAAAAGGCTTTCAACCCCCACCTTAAAATAGAGGGGTTTTTGATCACCATGTTTGATACACGTAATAACCTTTCCCATCAGGTGGCGAGCGAAATTAAGAATTATTTCCCCGATAAGGTATTTCACACCATCATCCCCAGAAACGTGAGGCTGGGAGAATGCCCTAGTTATGGTAAACCAGTTTTCTACTACGATAAATTTTCTGCTGGTGCTAAAAGTTACTTAGAGCTCGCTCAAATTATAACCAACGGTGAGAAAAACGATCATGGCCGAGAGAAAAGTGCTGGGTAAGGGTTTGGGGGCTTTAATTCCCGAGGGGGAGCGTGAGCTTGACAGCAAAGAAGGTGCTGCCTACTACTGCGATATTGATGAGATTCAATTAAATCCCCATCAACCGCGAACCACTTTTGACCAGGAAAAGATCGAGGAACTTGCCCAGTCAATAAAGGAAAAGGGCATTATCCTGCCCCTGCTGGTAAGAGAGCTAGAAAGCGGATACCAGCTCATCGCAGGAGAGCGACGGTTGAGGGCAGCAAAAAGGGCAGGGCTTAAGAAAGTCCCTATTATAGTTAAGAAAGTTACAGAGGCGGAACTCCTAGAATTCTCACTGATAGAGAATCTCCAGAGAGAAAATTTAAACCCCCTTGAGGAAGCCGAAGCATACCAAAAATTGATGAGAGAGTTTACTTATACTCAACAAAAACTCTCTCAAGTACTCGCTAAAAATAGAACTACCATTGCCAATCAACTCCGTCTACTAAAGCTCCCCGAGATCGTTAAAGAAGCCCTGGCAAATAATACGATCACTATGGGCCATGCCCGAAGCCTGTTGAGTTTAAATGAACTGCAAAAACAAAAAGAGGCCTTCGGGGTTGTGGTACGCAAGGGATTATCGGTGAGAGAAACAGAAAAGCTGGTAAAGAGGCTGAGTCTGGCCAAAAAGAAGGAACCAGAGAAAAGATTAATCCACTTAGAATACATACGCAATGATCTCAGGCAGTGGCTCGGCACCCAGGTAAAGATTATAAAGAGCGGAAAGAAGGGAAAGATTATTATAGAATTTTACTCACAAGAGGAACTCGAGCGTATTATAGAAAGGATAAAAGGGGTTCATGGAAGATCAAGTTTCTAAATATGATGCCACCCAAATAAAGGTTTTAGAGGGCTTTGAGGCGGTGAGAAAAAGGCCTGCCATGTATATTGGTAATACGGGGAGTGGGGGTCTCCACCACCTGGTCTTTGAGGTGGTTGATAACAGCATCGATGAGGCCTTGGCAGGTTTTTCTGACCAGATCAATGTCATTATCCACACTGATAACAGTATCACGGTGATTGACAATGGCCGAGGTATCCCGGTAGATATCCACCCAGAGGAAAAGAGGCCTGCTGCCGAGGTGGTGATGACTACACTTCATTCCGGGGGTAAGTTTGATAGCATAATCTATAAGGTTGCGGGGGGACTTCATGGGGTAGGGGTTTCAGTAGTTAATGCCCTCTCTGAACATCTCGGGCTAGAGATAAAAAGAGACGGAAAGGTATACCATCAAGCCTATCAGAGGGGAAAACCCATCTCAAAGCTCGAGGTAGTAGGAACAACCAAGGGTACGGGTACTAAGGTCGTCTTTAAGCCGGATAAAGATATTTTTGAAACCACTGATTTCAGTTTCGACATCCTTTCCCAGAGGCTAAGGGAGCTTGCCTTTCTAAATAAAGGTGTTTTAATTACCATCGAAGACGAGCGGGCAGGGAAAAGACATGAGTTTAACTACAAGGGAGGGATTGTCTCCTTTGTAGAATTTCTTAATAAAAATAAAACTGCGCTCTATCCAGAGGTTGTCTATCTCCACGGCGAGAAGTCTTTCTCCGCGCTGGAGGAGGGAAAAATGGCCGAGCAGATTATTGATATTGAGATTGCTATCCAGCACAATGACACCTACACCGAGAATCTATTTTCCTTTGCCAATAATATTAACACTAAAGAGGGTGGTACTCACCTCTCTGGTTTCAGGACTGCTTTAACCAGAACTATTAACAGCTACGCCGCTAAAAACCTCTCCTCCAAGGACTTTAAAGAAAACTTTAAAGGTGAGGATCTTCAAGAAGGCCTTACCGCAGTCATTAGCGTTAAGCTGCCCCAGCCACAATTTGAGGGCCAGACCAAAAGTAAATTGGGTAACACCAGTGTGAAGGGGATGGTAGAACAGCTGGTGGGTGAAAAACTCACCTACTACCTGGAGGAGAATCCCCGGGTAGCGCGAAAGATGTTGGAAAAGGTCCTTGAAGCCTCTCGCGCACGGGAGGCTGCGCGCAAGGCAAAAGAGCTTACCCGGAGAAAGACGGCACTTGAAAGTAGTTTTCTCCCCGGGAAATTAGCTGATTGTCAAGAGGAAGACCCTGCCCATTGTGAAATCTTTCTGGTAGAGGGTGATTCTGCCGGAGGTTCAGCTAAGCAGGGCAGGGATCGACGTTTCCAAGCAATCCTGCCGCTTAAGGGAAAAATTTTAAACGTAGAAAAGGCACGCCTAGACAAAATGCTGGAAAACGAGGAAATCAACACCATCATTTCCGCCTTAGGAACGGGGATTGAGAAGGATGAAAATGTCATTCTCACACCTCGCTATCACCGCATCATTATTATGACTGATGCAGATGTAGATGGTTCTCATATTAGAACCCTTCTTCTCACCTTTTTCTATCGAAGGATGCCCTCGCTTATAGAGAGGGGCTATCTCTATATAGCTCAACCCCCTCTCTTTAAAGTGAAAAAGGGTAAACAGGAGGCCTACATTAAAGATGAATCTGCGCTTGAGAGGCATCTTTTAAGGTGTGGTGCTGAAGGGATTGAAATAGCAGCCAAGAACTCCTCAAAACCTCTCAACGGCGAAAGGTTGCTTAACCTCTTGGAAAGGGCTCTTAAATACAGAAAAATATTGGAAAAAATAGAGAAAAAACAATGGGATAGATATATTCTCAATGCCCTTGCCTTTGAAGGCCAGTTCCAGAAAGACACCCTTAAAAACAAAGAGAGTGTAAATAAATTTTTATCAGATATTAAGGGCCGCGCCAGTTTCTTTTACTCCTTCTCCACCTCTGCGGAATATTCCCTTATAGAAGATACCGAACATAGCTGCTTTGCCATCCGCTGCCTTTCAAAAGTCGATGGTATCCTTAAAGAGACCATCATCAATTTTGACCTTTTAACCTCCACAGAATTAGAGGAGCTTAGAAAGCTCGCAGAAGGTTTCAAAAGCATCGGTTCTCCTCCCTTCACCGTCCACTATAAGGGCGGGGGTGTTGAGCTTGATAGCCTATCAGAGGTTTTAGAATATATACTTACTTCTGGAGAAAAAGGGCAAGAGATACAACGGTATAAAGGTTTGGGAGAGATGAATCCTGATCAACTATGGGAAACCACTATGAACCCCGACAAGAGAACCCTCTTTCAGGTAAAAATAGAAGATGCTATCGAGGCAGATGAAATTTTCACCATTTTAATGGGAGACCAGGTGGATCCCCGCAGGGAATTTATCTACAATAATGCACTCAATGTAACTAATCTAGATATTTAACCTAAAGTAGGATGCAGCACTTACTATGAATGATCCAGAGTTACATGCCCAGCAGATACCTGTCAATATCGAAGATGAAATGAGGAAGTCCTACATGGACTATGCCATGAGTGTGATTATCGGGAGGGCACTCCCCGATGCTCGGGATGGTCTTAAACCCGTTCATCGCAGGATCCTCTATGCGATGTACGATTTGGGAAATGTGTGGAACAAACCTCATAAAAAATCCGCAAGGATTGTGGGAGATGTCATCGGTAAATACCATCCTCACGGAGATGTCGCGGTGTATGATACTATCGCCCGCATGGCTCAGGATTTTTCTTTACGCTATCCTATCATTGATGGGCAGGGAAACTTCGGCTCTCTTGATGGCGATCCCCCTGCCGCCATGCGATACACTGAGGTGAGAATGGCTGAAATAGCCTCAGAGTTGCTTGCGGATCTCGAAAAGGAAACCGTGGACTTCGTCCCCAACTACGATGGAACACTCAAAGAGCCCTCCATACTGCCCACCAAAATCCCCAACTTGCTTATCAATGGCTCCTCGGGGATTGCGGTGGGAATGGCAACCAATATCCCCCCCCACAATGTAAAAGAGGTGATAGAGGGCACCATCGCTCTCATTAACAATCCTGAGTTGAGTGTAGATGAACTCATGAACATAATCCCTGGCCCTGATTTTCCCACCGCGGGTGTTATCCACGGTCGCGAGGGGATTCAAGAAGCATATCGAACAGGTAGGGGGATTCTACAGCTGCGTGCACGGGCGTTTATCGAAAAGAAAGGCAAGGGAGATAGAGAATGTATTGTCATCTCTGAGGTGCCCTACCAGGTAAATAAGGCACGCTTAGTGGAGAGAATCGCCGAGTTGACCCAAGAGAAAAAGATCGAGGGGATTGCTGACTTAAGGGATGAGTCGGATCGCGAAGGTGTGCGCATCGTGATAGAGCTTAAAAGAGATGAGATTGCCAAGGTCGTGCTCAATCAATTATACCAACACACTCAAATGCAGATCACCTTCGGTATCATTATGCTCGCCTTGGTAGGCAACCAGCCGAAAGTCCTCAACCTCAAAGAACTCCTCCAGCAGTTTATCAGCTTTCGTAAAGTAGTGATCTTAAGGAGAACTGCCTTTGAATTGAAAAAGGCAGAACGCCAGGCTCATATCCTGGAAGGGTTAATAGTGGCTATTTCGAATCTGGATAAAATTATTGCTTTGATCAGAGCTTCTGCTAACCCAGGGGTGGCCAGAGAGGGATTGATGAAAAATTTCAAACTCTCTGAAATCCAAGCACAGGCCATTCTCGATATGAGGCTCCAGAGATTAACCGCACTAGAGAGAGAGAAGATCGAAGAAGAGTATCAGGAAACCACAAAGCTCATTGAAGAGCTAAAACAGATACTTGAAAGAGAAGAGCTTGTACGAGAACTCATCGTTGAAGAACTCACCACCATAAACGGAAAATATGGTGATGAGAGGAAAACGGAAATCATTGAGCAGGAAGCTGAAATTAATATTGAAGATCTGATCATTGAAGAGGATATGGTCGTCACCATTACCCACAACGGTTACATAAAACGCAATCCTATTAGCCTCTATCGCAGTCAGCATCGGGGGGGTAAGGGAGTCACGGGGATCACCACCAAAGAGGAAGATTTTGTAGAACACCTCTTCGTGGATTCTACCCATAGCTATATTCTGTTCTTCACCACAAGGGGGAAAGTATATTGGAAAAAGGTCTATGAGCTTCCCCAAGCAGGAAGGTCAGCCATGGGAAAAGCTATCGTGAATCTTCTAAACCTCAGTCCCGAAGAAAAAATCGCCGCCATCCTGCCCGTGAGGAGGTTTGAAGAGGGAAAGCATATAGTAATGGCTACGAAAAAAGGGCTGATTAAAAAGACACCGCTCATGGCATTTAGCAGGCCAAGGACCGGTGGCATTATTGCCCTGGGAATCGATGAAGGGGATGAGCTAATCGCAGCCCGGGTAACTGACGGTGCTCAGGAAATCATCTTAGGTTCTAAAAAGGGAAAGGCCATACGATTTAAAGAAGAAGAGGTGAGGCCCATGGGCAGAAACGCTATGGGTGTGAGAGGGGTGAGGCTAGGCAAAGATGATGAGATTATTGGAATGGAGGCTATCGGGGAAGGTGCCACTATCCTCACCGTTACCGAAAATGGGTTTGGTAAGAGGACCCATACCCAAGAATATCGCATTCAGGGAAGGGGAGGGATGGGGATTATTACCATAAGGACTTCTACTCGCAATGGAAATGTGTTGGGGATAAAACAGGTTACCGATGATGATGAAATTATGCTCATCACTAACTTCGGAAAGATTATTCGGATTAAAATTAAAGGAATCTCTATTATTGGCAGAAACACGCAAGGGGTAAAGCTCATTGGTGTAGAAAAGGATGAAAAGGTGGTGGGAGTTGCTCTGCTTGCTGAAAAAGAGTAACACCATTTATTTATGAGAGGGTTAGAAGAGAAAAAGTGGTGGATACACAGATTGGTGTCATCGGGGGAGGAAGTTGGGGGACTACACTAGCACATCTTCTAGCAAAAAAGGGGCTTAGTGTAACCCTCTGGGTATATGAACAAGATCTCGTCCACTCCATCACCACCACCAGAGAAAACCCTCTCTATCTCCCAGGAGTAAAGCTCTCCCAAAACATCACCCCTACTAACTCTTTAGAAGAAGTCTGTCGGGATAAAGACTTCCTCGTCAACGTCTGCCCCTCCCAGGTGGTAAGACAGGTAGTAGAGAAAATCGTTCCCTACTTCACACCCCGCGCACACGTGGTGAGCGCTACCAAGGGTATTGAGAACAGCACCTTGCTCACCACGTCAAAAGTATTGCAAGAAGTTCTTCACCTGCCAGATGGAAAACGAGTGGCGGTGCTTTCAGGTCCAAGCTTCGCCCTTGAGGTGAGTAGAGAAATACCAACCGCTGTCACCATTGCCTCAGAAAACAGAGAATTTGCACGCCAGCTGCAACAGCTCTTCTCCACTTCCTATTTCCGCGTCTATACCAACTCTGATGTACTCGGAGTAGAGCTGGGGGGGGCATTGAAGAATGTCATCGCTATTGCAGCTGGCATCTCCGACGGCCTGGGTTTTGGCTATAATACAAGGGCCGCGCTGATCACCAGGGGGCTCGCTGAAATATCACGTTTAGCCATGAAGATGGGTGCCAATCCCCTTACCCTCTCGGGCCTCGCCGGTTTAGGCGATCTAATCCTTACCGCCACCGGTGAGTTAAGCCGAAATCGGTCGGTGGGGATTAAATTGGGGAGAGGGATAAAACTCACTCCCATTCTGGAAGAGATGAGGATGGTTGCTGAAGGCGTAAAAACCAGTAAGTCTGCCTATGATTTGAGTAAAAAGATGCACATAGAGTTGCCCATTACCGAACAGGTATACGCTATCTTATACCATGATAAGAACCCCAGAGAAGCCGTACAAGAACTCATGGCGAGAGATTTGAAGATCGAGCAGGGGTAAATCCCCTGCAGAGGCAAGGGCTGATAATGAGTTCACCAGGATCTTACTTCTTAGGTCTTGATATAGGGTCAGTGAGTGTAAATACCGTGCTGATGAATGAAGATTTAACGGTAGTAGAAGAATACTATACGAGAACTCTCGGCCAACCCCTTTCGACCACCCAGCGAATTTTAAAAGAAATCCTCTCACGCATCCCTCGCTCTCAGCTCATGGGTGTTGCGCTCACCGGAAGCGGGGGAAAACTGACTGCAGAACTCTTGGGGGTAACCTGTGAAAACGAAATTGTTGCCCAGAGTAAAGCAGTTGAATACTTTTATCCTCAGGTAAAAACTATTATCGAGATGGGGGGAGAGGATTCAAAGCTCATCTTGCTCGAGGGTGGTGAGAAAGCGGGGAAAATAAAGATTGCTGACTTTGTGATGAACTCCATTTGTGCCGCGGGAACCGGTTCCTTTTTAGACCAGCAGGCACATCGACTGGAGCTCACCGTTGAAGCATTTGGCAAGCTGGCACTACGCTCACAACATCCACCCCGAATTGCGGGAAGGTGCAGTGTGTTTGCTAAAACCGATATGATTCACCTCCAGCAGGCTGCAACCCCTGATTATGACATCGTGGCCGGCCTCTGCTTTGCGGTGGCGAGAAACTTTAAAAGCACTGTGGGCAGGGGGAAGTCTTTTACCACGCCTATCTCTTTTCAGGGTGGGGTGGCAGCGAACCTGGGGATGCGCAGGGCATTCCTTGAGGTATTGGAGCTTTCAGAAGAGGAGCTGATTATTCCCCACCATTTCGCTTCCATGGGGGCAATCGGGGCGGTACTGCTTGCCTCTGAAAATCATTCTTTCACTACTACCTTCCAAGGGGTGGAAGGGTTAGCACACTACCTCTCCTCTTCCTCTCCCAAAGAAAGGAAAGGATTAAAACCACTGGAACCTCAAGGCCATAGTACTATTAGTGATACCCATAGGAGCACCTCTCTTCCAACCACCGGTGAGAAAACCAAGGTGTATCTCGGTGTTGACGTGGGTTCCATTAGCACCAATGTGGTAGTAATCGATGATCACAATAGAGTGCTCTCAAAGCAATACTTAATGACTGCAGGAAGGCCGCTTGAAGCAATCACCAAAGGGCTCAAAGAAGTAGGGGAGGAGGTTGGCAATAGGGTCGATGTCGTGGCAGTTGGCACCACCGGATCCGGCCGTTACCTGACGGGAGATTTCATCGGGGCTGATGTAGTGAAAAATGAGATTACCACTCAGGCCACCGCAGCCATTGCCATTGACCCCAAGGTAGACACCATCTTTGAGATAGGGGGACAGGATTCGAAATATATAAGCCTCTCTCACCAGGCTATCGTTGATTTCGAAATGAACAAAGTGTGTGCTGCCGGAACGGGCTCCTTTTTAGAAGAGCAGGCTGAAAAACTGGGCATCTCTATTAAGGATGAATTCAGCACGCTAGCCCTTGCCGCACCCACACCAGTCTCGCTGGGCGAGAGGTGCACAGTATTCATGGAATCTGATTTAGTCCACCATCAGCAGCAGGGAGTGGGTAAGGCTGACCTCGTTGCCGGATTAAGCTACTCCATCGTGTTAAACTATCTCCATAAAGTGGTGGGAGACAAACGGATTGGGGATCATATCTTCTTTCAAGGGGGAACTGCTTTCAACCGGGGGGTAGTGGCTGCCTTTGAAAAGGTACTGGAAAAACAGATTACGGTACCGGAACACCATGAGGTTACCGGTGCTCTGGGAGCTGCCATTCTCGCCCGTGAGGGAAAAGGGAGTGGAAAGAGTAACTTCAAGGGGTTTGATTTAAGTAAAAGAGATTATGCGCTCAGCTCCTTTGAATGTAAGAGCTGTCCCAATCGATGCGAGCTAAAAAGGCTTAAGATAAAAGGAGAGCGGGCACTCATCTATGGAAGTCGTTGTGAACGATTCGAGATTAAGCGCGGTAAAAAGGGGGGTGAGCTCCCGGACCTTTTTGCTGAAAGAGAACGGTTACTACAGCACGTGTATCAAGAAAGTTCCCCTTGCCCTGAAGATGCCCCTCTCATTGGTTTACCTCAATGCATGTTCTATCACGAACTCCTCCCCCTCTTTTATACCTATTTCAGGGAATTGGGTTTCAAGGTGGTTCTTTCAGATAAAACTAACAAAATAATTATCCACCAAGGGCTTGGGAGTGTGGTCTCTGAAACCTGCGTCCCCATTAAGGTGGCACACGGTCATATTCTCAACCTCCTAAATAAGGGCGTAGCTAAAATCTTCTTTCCTAGCATTATCGATATGGAAAAAATGCACCCCGAGGTTGACCGAAGTCACCTATGCCCTTACGTTCAGGCACTCCCCTATACATTAAGGTCTGCGTTCAATTTTGAAAAGCGAGAGGTAGAGCTGATCAGCCCCGTCCTCTACTTTGGGGATGGCAAAGCCCAGGTGGTAAAAGAGCTGAGTAAGGTTGGAAGGAGATTTGACAAAAAGCCTAAAGAAATCACCCGCGCGATAGCAAGAGCCTTTGATGCTCAAAATCACTTCTACCACTCTATTAAAAAACGAGGAAAGGAAATTTTACAATACCTCAAGGAAGATCATCCGGTTATGGTGGTGGTGAGCAGACCGTACAACGGTTGTGACCAGGGTATTAATCTTAACCTCCCACGGAAGATCTTAGATTTAGGTGTGCTTGCCCTCCCCATGGATTATCTCCCTCTCGAGGAGAGTGGTCTTGTTAAAGAGTGGCAACAGATGTACTGGAAGTCTGGCCAAAAAATTCTGGCAACCACCCACTTCCTTAAATCTCACCCCTCCCTCCATGCTGTCTACCTCACTAACTTCGGTTGTGGACCTGATTCCTTTATCTCGCACTTTTTTAAAAAGAAAATGAAGGGGTTCCCCTACCTTACCATAGAGATTGATGAGCATAGCTCCGATGTGGGTATTATAACCCGCCTGGAGGCGTACCTGGACAGTCTTAAAAACACTCGCTCACCGGGAGCGAGAGAAACTATTACACCCCTTAGCCAGAAAGCACCTTTTAGCAGAAAGAAAGAGATTTATCTTCCCAACATGTCAGACCATAGTTTCGCAGTCGCAGCTGCCTTCGAGGCCTGTGGCCTTAACGCCACTGTTTTGCCAGAATCGGACGAGGAAACCCTCAGGTGGGGAAGAAAACTGACCTCGGGAAGAGAGTGCTACCCTTGCATTTTAACTACCGGCGATCTGGTTAAAATGACTCAGAGGGCAGATTTTAATCCCGATCGAGCAGCCTTCTTCATGCTCTCCGGAGGAGGCCCGTGCCGATTTGGACTGTATCATCGATTTCACCGTCTGGTACTCGATGAAATAGGACTCCCCCAAGTTCCCATCCTTGCCCCTCACCAAGATGATAATCTCTATCAAGAGATGGGAGACCTGGGGAAGGGCTTTTCCAAACTAGCCTGGAGAGGGGTTGTCTCGGTAGATCTCCTCCAGAAAAGGTTAAGAACGGTTCGCCCCCAGGAAAGACATGCAGGAGAAAGCGAGAGAGTGTATCGCTACTATTTAGAAAAGATATGTGAAGCAATAAGAAACCGGCAGAGGGTCTCCTCGGTACTCAAGTATGCTCATACTGATTTTGGTTCCATTGAACTCCTCCGGGATCAGAGAAAACCTATTGTAGGAGTTGTGGGTGAGATATATATTCGCTCCAACCGATTTGGTAACGAAGATCTTATCAGCACCATCGAACGGCTGGGGGCAGAGGTGTGGCTACCACCTCTTGCGGAATGGATGCTGTATACCAACTATACCAGTATCCGGAGGAGCTTACGAAGGAGAAGCTACGGCAGGTATCTCACGACCTTCCTCACCAACCAGCTACAGAGAGCACTTGAACACCGTTTAACCAGAAGTTTTTCAAACTCTTCCAAGATATCCTTTGAACCCGCCATAGAAGAGATTATTCGACACGCCGCTCCCTATCTCCACCCCACTTTTGAAGGAGAAGCTATCCTGAGTATAGGCAAGACCGTTGATTTTATCCTCAAGGGTGCATGTGGTATTATTAACACCATGCCCTTCAGCTGTATGCCTGGAACCATTGTGCACGGGGTATTGAAACGATGCCAAGAGATTCACCATAACGTTCCTCTCCTCACTATTGCGTATGATGGACAAAAGGAGAGCAATACCATAACCAGGCTTGAGGCATTTATGTATCAAGTGCGGCAGTATCAGGAGAGGTCGCAGCTTCCTTCTGCCTAGGGGCCTGTCGGAATACCCACTTGTATGGAGGATGCTGAAAAATGTTCAGATGCAAGGCGCATGAAAGCCTGAGGAATGAGGCGTACTTGTGCAGTACGCTGGCTTGGCCGAGCGCAGCCAGGCAATGACGAAGGATGAGTGCAACACAGCAGATGGACGTTTTTCAACAGCTTCCTAGGGATAGCACTATGACTATTATCAGCTCCTACATATCTCGGGAATTCATAAAACACTTCCTCTTGTGTCTGGGAGCTTGTGTGGGGTTATTCTTCGTCATCGACCTCTCCGTGCAGTATCTTGACAACTTTAGTAAATACAATCCCCCTTTTCTCCTCACCGTGCTTTTTTGCTCATATAAAATCCCGCAGATGTTCTCCTGGATGTGTCCCATGGCCATTCTGCTCTCACTTTTTCTCACCCTCGCCCTCCTTTCTAGAAATAATGAGATTACTGCGATGAAGGCCAGTGGCATCAGTGTCTATACCATTATCTCCCCCCTCCTTGTCCTCAGCAGCTGTATCGCGCTCACTTCCTTTGGTAATCAAGAGCTCATCCTGCCCTATGCGAGCCGTAAGGCAGAGCATATTGAAAATATTAAAATCAAGCATAAAAAAGAACCCAATTTATTAAAACAAGATAGATTCTGGTATCGCAGTGAAAACGCTATTTGCAATATTGAGCTCTTTGAATATCAGACCAACACGCTCCAGGGCATCACTATCTATTTCTTTGATCACCAATTCAGATTGTTTCAAAGAGTGGACGCTAAGTCAGCCAAGTGGATAGACAACCAATGGCACTTCTACAACCTCATCACCAGAACATTCAATCCGGACGGAACGATGACCTTAGAGAACGCCAAAGAAAAGGTCATGTCTTTAAAAGAGACTCCCAATGACTTTAAGGTCGCGAGAAAGGAACCTGAGGAAATGAGCTATGGTGAACTTAAAAACTATATTGATAAAATTGAAAAGGCAGGTTATCAGATTCCAGAATACATCCCCTACCTCCATGCCAAGCTCTCCTTCCCCTTCATCTGCATCATCATGCCCATCCTCGCCATCCCCTTCGCCTTGCGGATAGGCAGGGGGGGAGGTATTGCCCGAGGGATTGGTATGAGTGTGATGATCGGTTTCATCTATTTTGTTTTCTATAACTTCAGCCTTACCCTGGGGAAGGGAGGCATACTGCCTCCCCTTGTCTCTGCGTGGGTAGCAAATATTCTTTTTGGCTCGCTTGGAACCTATCTGCTTTTGAAGGTAAGACAATAAATTTTTGATCTCTCGTAAAAACCCTCACACCCTTCCGCCTCACCATCGGGGAAGTACTGCCTGGTTGTGGTGGGGGGATTACTATTGACAAAATAATACTTATTAGATTAATATCTCACCCTTAATGCACTCTGTGTCTTGGTAGTATCAGGCTAACTCAAAAGATGGTCAACCCTTATGAAGGCCTCAATTTCTGAGCAATTAATTTCTTATATCAGAAACTTCCCGCAGGCAAAAACCCTGGTAATAGGAGATCTGATGATTGATGAGTTTATCTATGGCCGGGCAGAACGCATCTCTCCCGAGGCCCCCGTTCCGGTAATTAACGTGGTCGAAAAGATCTGCCGCCTAGGAGGAGCAGCCAATGTACTAGTCAACATTAGTGCCCTCAAAGGTGAGGGGTTCCTCTGCGGGGTAGTGGGAAACGATGAAATGGGGGATAAGTTCAAAAGTGAACTACACCACCTGCACACCCATGGCAGTGGGATTATCGTGGAGGGCAATCGACCGACGACGGTAAAAACAAGAATTATCGCTGATCAGCGCCAGCAGGTGGTGCGTTTTGATCATGAGGTGAAGAGAGACATATCCCCAGGGAGTAGAACAAAGATAGTATCGTATCTTAAAGAGAAGGCACCTGAGGTAGATGCCCTCATCATTTCGGATTATGAAAAAGGGGTTATTTCCTCCCCGCTTCTCAAGGAAGCGCTCCCTCTGGCCAAACGGAGGAAATTGATTGTGTGCGTTGATCATCCCAAAGTTCATAACCACACCCTCTACAAAAAACACGCACACATTATAACGCCCAATAAAAAAGAAGCGGCTCGGGTGAGCGGTATCGAAATCGACACAGAAAAAGATCTGGTGGAGGCAGGCAAAAAACTACTTACCACCCTAGGGTGTGGCGCGGTGCTCATCACCAGGGGAGAAGAAGGGATGACACTCTTCGAACGAGGAAATGGCAGGATCACCCACATTCCTACTAAGGCAAAAGAGGTGTATGACGTTACCGGTGCCGGTGACACCGTAATTGCTACCCTCACCTTGGCCTTGGCGGTAGGTGCTTCTTATGAGGAAGCGGCGAGAATTGCCAATCATGCTGCAGGAATAGTAGTAAGCAAGCTCGGGACTGCGACCGTAACTCCCGCAGAGCTTATCGATAACATAATCTCAGATCCTTTTTAAACAGATGAGTGATCCCCTACCCCCCACATCGGTAAAATTGCTGGTGGGCTTTATTCTGAGAGACACAAGTCTTTTCACCCCCGTTTTCCAGGAATATGCTCACGCGTACGGCACCATAGATTTTATGAGTACTTTCATCCCCTTCACTACTACCACCTACTATCAGGCAGAGATGGGCGCGCCTCTCCTGAGGCGATTTATTACCTTTGAGAAACTGATTGATCCCGGTATACTTCCTCAGGTCAAACGCTGGACCCATGAGCTTGAATCGAAGTACAAGGACAGCGAGGGGAAAAGGATGGTTAACGGAGACCCCGGGTATCTATCGCTTAATCATTTGATTTTAGCCACCCACAAAAAACACTCGCATCGACCTTACCTGAGGGATGGAATCTACGCCGACCTAACCCTCCTCTATCAAAGGAAAAGCTTCCACCCCCTCCCCTGGACGTATCCAGACTATGGTTCAGCTCAGATTATAGACATTATGAACCGGGTGAGAGAACATTACAAAATGCAGCTCAGAGAAGAGTGTGAGGCGAGCGCATAAGTGAGAAAGCACGAGAGGAAGCGTTGATGATCAGAAGCATGACTGGTTATGGAAGGGCAGAGGCGGTGGTGGGAAAGCAAAAGATTGTCGTTGAGATAAGATCAACCAATCACCGATACAGTGACATCTGCGTGCGCATTTCTCCAAAATATTCCTCCTGTGAAAACGAAATAAAAAGACTCGTGCTGTCCCGACTGAGCAGAGGGAGAATTGACCTCTTCATTCAGTGTGAAAACGAGGAAGAAGAAACGCTCACCCTCGACTTAAACCTCTCTCTGGCAGAGCGTTACTACGCTCTCTTGAAACAGCTTAAAGAGAGTTTACAGCTGCCGGGGGAGATAACCCTCTCATCTATTCTTGCTCAGAAAGATGTGGTCGTCCCTCGTCTCACCCCCTCTGAACAGGCGCATGAGTGGGGAATCTTGAAAGCCCCTCTCTCCGCTGCCCTCGACGATCTCCTGAATATGCGGTGCGCAGAAGGCAGAGTGCTCAAAGAAGATTTTATATCACGGGTAGAGAAAATTGGGCATTTACTTAGTCAGATCCAATTACTCTCTCTCTCAGCGCTGCAAGAGTATCAGAAGCATCTGCGAGAAAAGATCCAGGCCCTCTCTAAGCACATCGAGATTGATGACGCAAGGCTCGCTCAGGAGGTAGCCTATCTTGTCGAAAAAAGTGATACTACAGAAGAATTGGTGAGGGCTCAAAGTCATCTACTTCAGTTTAAGAGCTGGCTAGAGGCCGAAGAGGCCGTGGGGAGGAAGCTTGACTTTTTAATCCAGGAACTTCATCGAGAAGTGAATACCATCGGCTCCAAATCCTGCCATGCTGAAATATCACTCAAGGTGGTAGAAATCAAAAATGAGCTAGAAAAGATTCGAGAACAAGTGCAAAACATTGAGTAGTATTCCTCCCTGAACTTACTATGGGGAGAAGGAATTTCAATCGGGGGAACAAGGGGTGAGTTCAAAATTGCTCAACATCGGTTTCGGGAATACGGTGGTAGCTTCTCGTGTGGTTGCTATTGTCACTCCCAGTTCCGCTCCTATGAAAAGGCTGATCGAGGGCTCGAGAGAAGACGGGAAGCTCGTTGATGCAACGCAGGGGAGAAAAACTCGTTCCATCATTATCACTGACAGTGACCACCTCATACTCTCCGCACTTCAGGCAGAAACCATTGCCCAGCGGTTTGAGGGTAAAGAGTACTCTACCACTGATGGTGAGCACTAACTATGGGGAGTAAGTCGCTTTTATTCATAGTTTCCGCACCCTCGGGGGCGGGGAAAACCTCTCTCTGCCGAGAGGTACTCTCTCTTCTCCCTGATCTCCACTTCTCCGTCTCTCACACCACCAGACCACCTCGACAGCACGAGAGAGACGGTATCGATTACTACTTTGTATCACCTGAAGAATTTAAGAGGATGATTGAGAGTGGTCGGTTCGTAGAGTGGGCCGAGATTTATGGCAATCTCTACGGGACCTCACGAACATCCGTTGAGGCACTGAAAGCTAAAGGGGTGGACATTATTTTTGATATTGATCATCGGGGAGCAAAACAGATAAAAACCATCTACCGTGACAGTATCACTATCTTTATCCTTCCCCCCTCATCTCAAGAATTAGAGGAGCGATTGAAACAGCGGGGCACCGATGACGTCTCCGTCATCACCCGTCGCCTCACCAAAGCCAAAGAAGAAATGGAGCAGTCGAGCTGGTATCACTATCAGATCGTGAATGACGATCTCACGCGCGCCGTTGAGCAACTGAAGGAAATAATTACCACCGAACGCGTGAAGAGAAAAAACTAACCCACTCAATATCACCACCAGAAGGAGGAGTGAATACCTATGGCACGAATAACGGTTGAGGATTGCTTAGAGAAGGTAGATAATAGATTTTCCCTGGTAATGCTCGCTGCCAAGCGAACCAAACAATTGCTCAGGGGTTCTTCACCCTTGGTTAAGTCAGATAACAAAGATGGGGTAATCGCGCTACGGGAGATTGCAGCAGGGAAAGTTACCTCCCCGCGCCCTTTAAAAAAGTAGTGCTACTTTACCCTAAACGCCTTTCCCTTTAAGGAGCATTGTGAAGACCCTCTCCTCTGGGAAAATTATCTTAGCCCTCGATGTAGAAAGCTTTAAAGAGGCTGAGAAGTTTGTCACCCTGCTCAGGGACTACATAGATATCTTTAAGGTTGGTAAACAGCTCTTTACCCACTGCGGTCCTAAAATGGTGGAGATGGTTCACCACCACGGGGGAAAGGTTTTTCTTGATCTAAAATTCCATGATATTCCCCATACGGTAGCACGTGCTGTTGAGGAGGCCTGCAAGCTTAAGGTCTTCATGCTCACCCTCCACGCCATGGGTGGCCAGAGCATGATGCGAGAGGCTGTTGAGGCGAGCACCACCATGGCTAAAAAACTCTCCTTGAATCCACCCCTCATTCTCGCAGTCACCGTACTCACGAGCCTCCTTGAAGAAGATCTCAAGGAGATCGGTATCCTTTCCTCCCTGGAAGATACGGTAGTGCGCTTGGCTCAGCTTTCCCAGCACGCAGGTGTTCAGGGAGCAGTCGCATCAGCGAGGGAAGCAGCACTCATTCGTGCTGCCTGTGGAGAGTGTTTCACCATCGTTACCCCAGGCATTAGACCAAAGGGGATAGCTTCCCATGATCAAAGGCGCACCCTCACCCCCAAAGAAGCCCTCTCGGCAGGCGCTCACTACCTTGTGGTAGGTCGCCCCCTCCTTGAGGCACCCGACCCAGTAGCGGTAGCAAGGCAGATGATCAAGGAGCTCACCGACTGATTGCAGCCCAAGAGGCGTTAAAGGTGTCCACTATAATCTACGGCAAAAATCCCGTCATCGAGACCCTCAAGAAGAGACCATCTCAAATTATAAAGATCATCATTGCGAAAGAGAAGGATGATGCAACTACTAGAACGTTGCGCGAGCTTGCGGAAAGGCAAAAAGTTTCCCTAGCCTATGAACCACGACAGGCACTGGATCAACTCGCCGGCAGCGCTCACCACCAAGGGGTACTGGCAATCGTTTCACCATTTGAAGAAGCTACTATTGATGAAATTATCAAAAGGTGGCAGCGCTCTGGGGAGAAGCTTTTAGCGCTGGTGGTAGATGGCATTCAAGATCCCCAAAACTTAGGAGCACTCATCCGCACTGCCTGCGCCTGCGGTGTGCATGGGGTAATTGTTCCAAAAGATAGGTCAGCTTCTATTACGGCAGCCGTTTTTAAGGCATCGGCAGGGGCGATAGAACACGTCCCCATCGCCCGGGAGGTAAACATCGCACGCACCCTAGATTACTTTAAAAAAAAGGGTGCCTGGATTGTGGGAACTGATGCTCAAAGCTCTATGAGCCTCTACGATTTAGACGGTTCTCTCGATCTGGCCCTGGTGATAGGAAGCGAGGGGAGGGGGATAAGGCCGCTGGTGAAGAAGAAGTGTGATGTTATCGTTCACATCCCTTTGAGGGGAGCCATTTCCTCACTTAACGCATCGGCAGCCGGGGCGGTTGCCCTCTATGAGATAGTAAGGCAGCGTTACTACCCTAAGGAAAAGGAATTGACAAAATAGAGGAATTTAATGATAATACATTTATATCTGAGGCTTTGACCATCTGAACATTTGAATTGTAGTCAATTATTTCTGATTTCGCCTGCCCGGTTAAACGAGTTTGTTTTTGTTTAACTCAGGGTGCTGCTTATTTCGGACTTTATAATACAAGTGGGGCTGTGGCTCAGTTGGGAGAGCGTTTGACTGGCAGTCAAAAGGTCGTGGGTTCGAATCCCATCAGCTCCACCAGAAATTACAAAGAGTTAGAGGTTATTTTAAGTAGTAAACCGTTCCTTGATTGTACCTTCAATTGCACCTGTGGGACATTTTCTGGCACAGGCACCACATCCAATGCAGTCATCACTTATCTCGTATGCCATATGCCATGGGAATCATTTGCAACATTACTCGCTTCTCGCCCTTATTTGTT
>Ga0315285_10002033_pt1 | contig 21235 bp, 20 predicted proteins | sample YL17G09_36_MG_FD_203698 | JGI IMG/M metagenome (GOLD analysis project Ga0315285, IMG submission 203698) | Sediment microbial communities from Yellowstone Lake, YNP, Wyoming, USA - YL17G09_36 | ecosystem: Environmental > Aquatic > Freshwater > Lake > Sediment | place: USA: Wyoming | collected...
TGCATACGCATAACAATAGCGAGGGCTGGCTCGATAACGGGCCTTAGGAGGATTGATAAAACATGGCATGGAACATGAATGATCCCGCAGGGTTACAGCTTCCAAACTTCACCTACGGCGCTACCATACCCATCTGGGCCCTGAGCCCCGCGTTCGTGGAAATGGTTCGGATGTGGGATTCAAAGTGGCAACCGGTCCTTTCGACGGTGATGCGACGCATCCGGGCCCCGGGTGGTGGTGCCAGCAGGTTTGGTTGGCCCCTGACAGCAGATCCGCAGCCCGTCTCCAACATGTACTCCCCGTACGCTCGGACGGAAGACTACCTGAGCCTCGGAGCGGACATGGAGACGTGGTGGAGCCGGATGACAAAAATTGGCTTCATGATGGAGCCAGAAGAGTTCTTGATGGAATTCACTCCCCAGTTCAACTTCGGAACCGACGTGCGCATGCAGCGCCTCACGCAAATGTGCGTGCGTGCAATCGAGCGGCGGGTCGAGCTGGAACTAGTGAACTATCTCTGGGGTAATCCCACGGCCATCGCGAACTTCAGCAACCAGTCGGCAGCGCGGCAACCGCATTTCGACTTGACGGTGGCCGCGAACGGCATGATCGGGTCGGCGTGGAATAACTACACGCTCAGCGACCCGTTCCGGGACATGGACAACGCGGTAGAACTGCAGGAGTCACTTGGAGACCAGCCCTTGAATAACATGTTCATCGGCTCGAAGACCGCCAAGGTGCTCAAGAACCACCGGGTGATCATCGAGCGGCTTAAATACGTCCGCGATCTCTCTGGTGGCACGCTACAGGCGTTCTACGCGGGCCTGGATAATGGCATGAAGATCCACAAGGTAGTCGCCCACACGTACAAGGAGGAAGCGGCGAGCGTCGGCACCATTGGCTCACCTAACAACCTTGGAGACACTGCAGTGGCGGAGTGGGGCAACGACAACAAGTACTGGTTCATGAGGGCGAATGGGTACGAGTTCGCGTTCCTGGCGAATGACAACCTCGGGTTCACCTTCACGAGCCGCTGCAACCAGATGCATAACGGCGACGGCTTCTACCAGTACTCGTGGGTAGATCACGACCCCCACATCGCCCGGACGCGCTTCGAGTTCAAGTTCGCACCCGGCGTGGAGGACTTCGCCAACATGGTTCGGTTGGATAATGTATGCCCAGTAACAGCATAGGAGAGACAAGTAGTGGCCACCATCCCCACCGTAGATGAAGTACTCGAGATGCTCGAGTACGCGGACCTCGACATCACGACAGCGCACGTGCCGGCAGTGCTGACAAAGCTCATCACGGCCCGCATATGCGGGTTTATCGAAGAGAAGCTGATCGTGGCGTTCGATAGCCTCGCGGATCTCGAGGATACCAAGTTCTACATCTGGGGGGCGGGGATGTGCCTTTATTTAGAATTTTTGTCCATGCGGGGCCAGGTGCATTGGAACTCGGGTGACGTGCATTCCCAGCAAGTGGGGGATGTTAAGACCGAGTACCAGCGCTGGGCCCCGATGTTTTTCTTCGCCCAGGGGAACGCCCCTGGCTTCTATGAGCTCCTACCACACGACTCATATCGCATGATGGCCTTCGAGCTGATCAGGAAATGGCAGCGACACTACTTCAAGCATGAGAAGCCCACGGAGATAGCGTTCGGCACCAGGTCAGCCTACTTCGACATGGGAGAGAACGCGTGGAAGATCCGCGCGTCTGGAGGCGAGATCTCGTGGGAATCGTGAGTGACTTCCAGCTCGTCCAGTTAGACAACGAGCGAAATAAGGGCAACCCAGTGATAGTGGAAGTCCTTGGTACCCAAGAGAGATTGGCAGGAGGGAAGCACGTTTCCACGACTACCAATATCATTGGTAGAGTACGTGGGGTGGCAGTTACGAATAGGGGGACCAGGAACATGAAACCTGGCGAGGATGGAATCAGGTTTGCTGGTACCAGGGAGTTCCAGGTGAGGAAGAAAGACCTAGTCGCGCTGGGGATAACTGATCGTGATGAGAAGAACATGAGGGTGTACCATTCTAACATGGTATATCGGGTTACTGGCCAGAGCTGGTTGGACAGGGAGAAGATCGTCCGGCTGTTCACGGAAAGGACAAGGGATGATTACCCTGTTTTCACGGCAAAGTGGGATTTTGAGGGTGATACGGTAGGCGTGGCACCTGCTAATTGCACGGTGACGGTTCCTACTGGAACCACTGCGGCGGTGGCTACTGATGGGGCAACGAAAGTAGTTGCCATGACAAACGCGGCTACTTTATGTCCTCAGGTATCAGTGGACGTGCTAGACGTGATCGAGGGACCAGCAATTACAATTGGATTTGACTTTAAGATAACAGGAGCGATTGCGGACGATATGGTTGGCGCTATATTATTGGGGGGGATAACTGACATTGCCAACATCGATTCAAACGTGCTCCTTTACATGGTAATCGAACGGGTGGCAGGGGTGCTTCACCTCAAGGACTTGACGGGGGCCATCTTCGATACCACTTTCACTGCATCCTCCTGGGTGCGTGTTGACGTGCTAATCAATGCAAGAACTCACATTTTATCAATAGTGGTTGATGACGTTGTTCTCGTGGATGATCTTGATGTATCTGCGATTACTGCCGTGGTTAAGCACGTGCTCTTCGTCGGGCACGCGGCTAGTGCTGCTACTATTAAATTTGATAACGTGGAGGTTGATTGCATTGCTCGATGAGACATGCTTCGAGAAGCTCGTGGACGACCTCAACTCACTCGCTATCTCCGTAAATGGCAAGAATGACGAGGGGGTTATAGTGGCGAAGACGTTCACTATTAAATCATTCCCTGGTGATGAGTTCGCCGACGAGGAGGTACCAACGGCGGTCGTGGCAATATACGACCACAAGGCTGGCTACGGGGGGATGAGCAATCTCTCGAAGATCGTGGATAATGTCCATCATTTCTCTCGGGAGTTTATAGCAGATGTGGAGATACGGATGCACGCCAGGGAGCTCAAGAAGGGCTCGGTGATGATACATCCAAGGGATATAACAGGATCTATACTCGCGGCCATAAAGAAACGTGTGAGGGCGTCGTGGGATAGAATACTCATAGATTACTACGGCTCGGTGATAGATGATTCGTTACACGCCGAGCGGGATTACCAGGACTTTGTACAGGGAACGACGGAGTCCATGCGGCTGCTCAGGTTCCAGGTGCGATACGAGGAGCACTGGACAAAGCTGCTGGACGCCGAGATCCCGGAAGGTGGCGATATAGAGGCCATCGAGTTCAGCGTGAAGGATATCGGCGGTACCGACACGCCTACTACCGTGAAGAATTAGGAGGAAAATACAAATGGCAGACATGTACATAAGGGTGAGCTCGCGAGCACCTATACCAGGAAGGGTAGGCGTTGGAAAATGCAACGTGGGCGTGATTGGATATGACACGGCCAATGATGCGAAGTTCCTATCAGCGAGCGGTACCCGTTTCGATCCTACCAATTGGCAGGGATACAAGATAAGCAAGCTAGCGGACTTCCTAGCCCTATATAATTCGGAACCTGGTAACACGGCGCTAGTGAAGTGGATGAACACGTATTTCACGGAGCTTGATAGGCAAGCTGATCCGGCGAGCGTGTTATTCTACCGGTATGGTGGAGAGGGGGCTGGAACGTACACGCTCCAGGTAGCGATTCCGGCGGGGGGAGTGAAGGAATGGCGTACCATGTACTCGCCAGTGAGCGCGATTACATTGGTTAAGGTACACTATGCCGCTGGATATGAGGGAACGGATGAAACCGTCGAGCAGGACGTGGCTGGATACACGCTGCAATCAGACGACTCTGGGAAGTACACGGGTAAGATAACGTTCGCTGCCGGCTACCCGAGGAACAGTGGTGCCGTGGAACAGGACGTGAGTCTCTCCGCGGACAGCGTGCTCATCAGCTACACGACGGCAATTCTTGCAGAAGCACTCAAGGTGTTCAATAACCAGGACGTTCAGCTCATGGCGCTTGCATACGATCCGGGCAAGATGAGTGGATCGGGGTCAGGGCAAGGCATTTATGGAGGAATATCTTTCATAGATGACATGAAGATCGTGCTGACGCACTGCAACTCCAGGACCTCTTCCGGGAGAGCCAGGCAACTCTGCTGCGGTCTCCCAGCTAATCAACACATGACTGACCCTACCATTAGTTATGGAGGGCCAGGGGGAGAGTATTGGAGCGGGTTCAGGGCCAACGAGCTCGGCCAGGCAAGGAACGTGATGGTCATGGGCGAGCCGCACACGCTGGCGACTAGTGGCTATTATGGGGAACGGGATACGAGTGCCATGATAGCAGCGGCCGTGAGAAAGAGTCGAGTGAGGGATACACTAACCGGATTCGTTCCTACTACTGCCGTTACTGCGCTGGAGAACGAGTCGGAGATGGAGGCGTACAAGACGGCCCAGATCATGACGTGGGTGAAGATATCACATCTACGGGTGGAACCGTTCATTAACTTCGGCTTCACGTTCGGGGTGGGGCGGGACGCGAGGGAGAATCACGTGCGATGCATCAACCAGATCAAGCACGCCCTCTCGACGGCACTTCTCCAGCTCGTGCTCTCTCCTGATCTAAAGTATGATCTTAATGGAACACGAAAGATCAAGTCAGTAATATCGGCAGTGATACGAGAATGCGAGATGAATAACTGGTGCGATGGCATCGTGTCCATCATCATTCCTATAGATGAATATCTTGCCATACCGGTAGCGAAACGCACCGATGAAGATCAGGTAATCGTGACGAACGCGCAAGATAGCGCGATAGTTGACAATATCGAAGTGACGATCCTCTGGGGCCCGAACCCCGAGACAATAGTGATCAGCGCGCTGGGTGATATCTAACATGCCAATGGAAACCGCCAAGAAAGCCTGGAACGACCGGATGAAATGTACCATCTCTTACCCTTCGGTGAGAGATGGGGGATCGGGTGCGACCCAGGTGATACTCGCCATCGCCGATGCAGTCGAGATAAGTGGCATCGGCTACAACCACACCTTGAGGGGGGGCCTCTCCGTCTGGAACCAGGTCATGGTTACCACCCGCAACGAGGGGCAATCCGGCAGGATCGCCATATCACAGGCAGAGCCCGCATACGCCATGATCATGTGGCTCGCCATGCATGATCAGTTCTTCGACATATACCTTGACGAGATACCTTCCGAGCAGAACGCTGGCCAGGGCCAGCTTGTATATGGACAAAGGGCCCTATTCGGATGCAAGGCTAATCCCATGGACGAGCGCTGGGATGGAGACCTCCCAATGCTCGCAGTGCCATTTAGTTGGTTGAACTATGGATACGTGACCGCGACCGGGTATGAACTCATAGGAGATGGCAAGTTCACTCCACCTGGAACGGTTCCAACAGAGGCAACAGAGCAAGGCACGTGAGCGGCCATGGCCGACCTCATCGACGCCATCCTGGACGGGATCAAGGTCCACTCTTTTTTTTATTCCCAGTACTACGGTGCGATAGAATATAGGCCACTAACACTAAAGGAAGTGGAGGATTGCTACGCAAGGTCGTTCAAGGGCCACTCCATGGAAGCCGTTAACCTGATCACCGCGCACAGGCTCGGGGACAAGATGGCCCCCCTGGACGCCGTGGAGCTCGCCATCGAGGTCAACGGGATACGATCGGACGTTAACGCCTGGATAGTATATCACGCAGCCAAGGACTTCCAGCCCCCTAGATGGAGGCAGGAGGATGGAGGCCTTCCTCTCGGGATGCACGCCCTGAGAGAAGACGCGTGTGCGCTCGAGATAGATGGCTTTGCGACCGCGGTGCTCGATTTGAGCACGTGCCCGAGAGGAAAGATGGAGAGTTTCCTATCTACAAATGATGGGAAGGTCGTTGGGATGGCAACTTGGAAACTGGACATGCCACTCATAGAGAACCTAGGGGACGTGACGGAACTACAATTGAAATTCCTTTCAACGAGCCTGGACATGTACACCAGCAAGTGGAAGGCCGAGCAGAGTGATAGCACCACAGAGGCGCTCAAGAAGCTCAAGTTCAAGCCGGCCGTGAAATATGATGAGGGGCAGCTAGACATCATCAAGCGGCTCGATGAGGCAAAGAAAGCCAAGGGGGTAAAGAAATGAGCCTGGATGACATCTCCGTGAAGATCGGGATAAAAGACGTTGGTAGCCTGCGCGATGCAAAAGAGATGATGGAAAGGGTGCAATCCCTCTCGGGAGGGGTGATAGCAGCCATGGCGGCGGCATCCACGGGAGTGGACAGCCTGGGGGCGAAGCTCTCGGCCGTCAATGCCAGCTCGCCACAGCTAATGGGAGTGATAAACGTGTTCGCGCAGGCATTCAAGCAAGTGGTGATGCAATGGAAGGGCCTGGACCAGATGGCTAGTAACGAGGTAACGGTGATGAGGGCCGAAGTGTCTGGGATGGTGGAAGAGCTCAAGAGCGCCACCACCACGTTAAAGGGGCAGTTCGATGCACTCAGGAATGACCCGTCACTGGAGAACATATCAGCTAAAATGACAGGAATATTGGAGCAATCGCAGCGCGTGGCATCGATGCAGGTAGCATTGGAGCAGATGGCAGCCACCAGGGCCGCAGGGACTCCGGGGGAGGCAGGTACTCCAGACGTGGCGGGGGCGGTGACGAAGGCCGTCGGGGAGGCAATAGGGCCGGCGCTGCAAGAGTTAGGGGGAAGGATAGATGCATACATGCAGGCCGCTGGAGGGGTGGCTACACAGGCCGTGGGGGCGGTGAGTGTCGCCGTCGGGGAGATGAAAAAGGTTATCGGGGCGGCGAGGGCCGTGGACGCGGGTATAGACACCGCCAGGATAGTCATGGAGATAGTAGGGGCTCTCCAGGCCGTGATGCAATCGCAACAAGTGGCATCAGCAGCCCCAGCGAGTGCTAGGAGATCGAGGGAGGACAAGCACATGGAGGATGCACTCGGGAGGGTGGATCTCTTCTTCCAGAGCGAATGGAAGCTGTTCTCCGACCGGTTCGGCGGAACCATGGATAAAGTTGATGATATATTCAATAACACCAACGGGCTTAGTGAGAAGATGGAGAAGCTCAAGGATGCAGTCAGGGGATTGATGTCCTCTTATAGGAAAGGAGGGGCGAGCTCGAATAAAATGGTCGCCGGAGGGGGACAGAACGTGGGACCAGGGGAAGAGGACTCCAAGGATATAAAGACAAGGGCCGCTGGGGATGCTGCGAAGAGGCCGAGGGCTACCTACAAAAAGATCAGGGATAAGGTGTGATGATAGATGGTAACAAACATAGCGGGGATACTCGCGAATGCCAAGGGCGCCATGACCGGCGGGTACAGTCTCAACAAGGCGTCCGCGAAGGAGATGGTGGAGCAGAGGTTCGGCATCGCCTCGCAGACCGCGGAGTTCATGGCACTGGCAGCCAGTGGCGTGGAGCCGGACGTGCTTCTCGGGTTCTTCCCTATATACCTGGTGACAGACCTGGAGGCGGGGAAGTCCAGCAAATCCCTGCGGTTCAGGGGGATAGGCGGGCACCTACTAGCGTTCAACAAGGGAGAGGGTAACACGCTTATTATCAAATTCTCGCTCGTAGGGCCGCTGGCGCCACTGTATCTGCAGCTACTGGACATGACATATTACTATGGGGCGGAGAAGGCAAAAACCAGGCCTATCGACTTGGCTGGCCTTGTAGGTGGGGTGGCCATGCCTGGTACTGACGTTGTCACCATGTCAAACAACTCCCAGTGCTTGAGGTTCGGCCAAATATCCGACCAGGGCGCGAGGGGAACGTTCAACAATCAAATGAACACTGGTGGGAGCCAGATACTTCCTAACGATATAGAAACTACAAAGGTGGCGGACCCCAGCGTTGATATGAATGAGATGGAGATTTCTGATAGGAATATACAGGAGTATGATGTGGGAGATGCCCATAGTAGTAATATAGCCATTGATACGAATGACTGGGAGATCATCGCCAGCAGGAGGACCTTCAATGTCATCACTAAGAACGAGATTTACACCAGGATGTATATAGAGACCATGTTGCACGCGGAGCGGAAGGACATGGCCCTTGGTGAGATAGAGGTCGATCTCCTGCTCAGGAAGTTCGTGGACCCTCCTCCAAAGACCAGGTACATTTTACAGGAGGCAGGTATCAAGGAAGTGGCCGTTGACAAGAGGGCCATTAATGATGCTAGTAATGGACTCTCCAAGGAGGAGAAGAAGAAGTTCAAGAGCGAGGGAAGTAACGTGCTCAAGAATTCGTATATGAAGAAGACCCCCTTGGAGAGGATGTCTATTGACATGGACATAGGTTCTGCACAGGCAACCCTGGCATCGATGGAGAAGCCCAGGACGAAGTACACGGCAGGCGCTGGCACCACGAAGTGGAAGCAGATCACGGGGATACAATCATGTGATATCGTGGACCAGGGCGCCGTGTCGATGATGTTCAACCTCGGGTGGAGGGCCGTGGGAATCGCCACGCGACTCATATTCATGCCTGCGCCGTTCGCCATGGACCCGATGATCGGGAGACTCGCGGCGGCGTCCGACTACACCAAGGCGAACTCCAGGGCGGGCGAGAAGGAGGTGGCAGGGAGTAGCACGCTACTATCGATTGCGGCACACGTCGTGGAACCAGATGACGACAGCGTGCCGATCGCGCCGCACCAGTCGCCGTCCATAAACAATGGTAGCGCATCGTCCACGACATATCAACAAGGGGTGACGTTCGTTACCGACCCGACACTCGTGTCGGTAACTCTCAATGGAAAGACGGGTGTTACAGAATACAACACGCCAATAGTGGCCTGGAAAGACTTCCTGGATTTCCTTGGTGAAGATAACACGGTAGATGACATCATAGACGTGCTGGCATGCACTCCAACGCTAAAGCAAGCCGACATGGAGAGCACCATCTCAAACGGGTGCAATCTCTACAAGCTCTCTGGTGCAATTCCACATGATGGATCACTGGCGTTCTCCGTTCCAGTGGGATGCTCATTACGCATGGAGATCCAGCAGAACCTTGGGGCCGAGCAATTCACGCCCAAGATGAATGCAGCGGGGTCGGAGTTCACCGTCCAGCCCGGCCTCGTCTACTTCTTGGGTACGGGGGCCGTGCCGTCATGGGCACTGGACCCGGACGACGGGATGGTGCATGTCAACAAGAGCGTGCTTGATGAGATATACTTCTACTGCAAGAACATCGTCCTTGCGGGCGATCATTTCATGTTAACGGGGTTTTTCTTCTATCCAATGTTAGGGGTGTAAAAGATGAGACTTGACTATAGCGATTTTGTTGGTGCTGTCACCGTCGCCATCCCCATGAGGGGGTTTAGCGGGGAGTATGTTGGGTATAATAATATATCGAACAGTGACACGGAGATCCAGATATTCTCGTCTTTCGGGAAAGAGGGCACGACTATAGAGGTGTGCATATACGTGATCGACCCGGTCACGGCCAACAAGGCAAAGCCTTTTATAGGGGACCTGATGTATGTGTGGATAAAGGGCGTGAGGAGGGGACGAATTGGGTTCGTGGTATCGGAAGTGCGGCTAGAGGATACCAATGGGGATGAAAACTGGAGGCTCCAGATAACGGGGGAGGTGCCACTGTTCTATGTACTGCGCCACTGCGAAATGAATGGCACCATAGACCTGGGGAAGTCCACGAACTATGGGAATGCCATCGCCAAGATGATAAAAACAGGGCTGGATCAGCATGGCCTCCATGACGAGGAGTTCAGGGTGGTATATAATGGCGATAAGGCCCCGAAGACGTTCGACTCCCTGTTCTGCTTCAACGAGTCCGTAGCCAAGGTTATAGACCATATCGCCCATGAGATGGGCCTGGAATACTACTACTCGCCATTCGCAAGCGAGCTGTACATGGGGGCCCCTACCCCGTCGGATGAGAATAACGACATCGGAGGGGTAGATGCCCTGGCCGCGACGGGCCACCACTGCCGGTACGGGGTGAAGGGGCCCGACGGGAAGATCATCGACGTGTACGATGTCGTGATGCCTGGGCAGTTGATCATACTGCCTGGGGCCATGGTGGGCCTGAACGACGGCTTCTTGTACAAGGCTGTAGAGGCGTCCTACTACGCTAACGGGAATAATGAGCGGGAGCAGCATGTGAAGCTCGTGAAGTCGGAATTCATATGTGACGATATATTCATGGCGCTACTCAACGACCAGGCTATACACTCGTCGTACCCGGCGGTTAACGAGCTTGTGAAGGTCGTGGACGTGTTCCCTAATGATAAGAGTGACAGGGACCCGTCGCATGGGAAGTACATGGCATACGTGGCCCCGAAGGACACGAGCAAGCAGGATTCAGGAGCGTGGGACTTCTCCGACGAGATATTGATGTCCCCACTCACCAGGACGACGCCATATGCAGGGGATGGTGTCGGACTCCTGTTCCCAAAGGTTACAAAGTCCAGGGCGCTCGTGTTCACTCCAAACAAGCATTTCAACCATTCCTACGTGGGCCCCATGACCTGGAAGGAAGGGGAAGGTGCCCACGTGGTGCCCAACTGCGGTGATAAAGACTTTCTCCTGAGGTTATCGGACGGGTACTTGTACTTCGACGAGGCTAACAAGACATGGCTGCTAAGGGCGGAGCACGTCAAGATGGAGGGGGCGGCTCCGGTGGCAGCTGGCACGAAGCCGGACACGACCCCTGCGAGCGGCACGTACATCAAGGTTAATAATGATGGCAGCGTGGTGGTACATGGTACGACCGTGAACGTCCAGACGGAGAACATCGGGTCCATAAACTTGGGGGGCAACGCCGCAAAGAAGATAGCGCTCGCGGATCACGTCCACGTGATAACGGTGCCTATAATAGGCCCAGGAGGGACTACCACGGGAACATGCGGGGCCCCGAACTCGGTTACGACAAAAACGATGGCGGAATGACATGGGATTCGGATCAACAAGCAACCCGTACAACGGGCCTGAAGGGGTAAACGATCATAACGATCTCACGGCACGTGGTATAAAGACACACGACCAGCTGGACGTGGACACCGACATACATGGACAGACACTAAAGTCGTCTCCGGTAGCAGATGACGAGGTGATGATCGAGGACAGCGAGGCATTGTGGGCCAAGAAGAAGGTGAAGGCGTCCACGCTTGCAGGAGCTGGTGCGAGCGACCATGGGAGCTTGAGCGGCCTTGGTGATGATGACCACTCGCAGTACCACAACAACACGAGAGGGGATGCAAGGTACGCTCCCGTTGCGAAGGGCGTGACCAGTGGGGATGGGCACATCCACGTTAGTGGTGATGGAGGCCAGATGTACCATTCCTATCTACATGGAGTGTCACCAGTGCAGCACCATGATAACGCGTACGATCCCACGCCCTCCCAAAAGGCGGCGTTTGACGGGACGCATGGTACACCATCTGGCTTGAATAAGTTCGTCACCGATACAGACCCGAGGAATTCGGATGCCAGGGAACCATTGCCACATGAGCACGATGATTTTCCACCACCAAACACGGTGTTTTCGTATGTTGACGGTGTTTTAACAACGATAACGTTTTCCAGTGGCAGGGTGGTTAATTTGGATTATGCTGATGGCATTCTAACTTCATTGGTAGATGTTGGCGTGCGAACGGGAACATTTAGTTACGCTGATGGATTATTATCAAGTATCTCGTGGGTGGAAGCATGAATCAACAAATATTAGATATTAACGGGAAGGAGCGTACCATCATGCGTGCACGCGTTGTAAAGCACAAGAGGTTGGACGCCGTTCTTGGTGAGGTGTTCGTTAGGTATATAGAAGTGTTGATTGTTGGCAAGGAGAAGAAATGGATAGAGTGGTATCCATTCAAGGAGTTCATGGAACAGAATCCAGGGTGCAAGATAGATGATTGAAGGAGACATAATCAAGCTGAACGACGAGGAGGCAGGAGTCTATCCTTTCCTCGCAGGAAAGGAATGTGAAGTCGTGTTAATGTGTGATGAGAAGCCTACAGACCAACATGTGGGTTACGTGAGGATTGTCGGCCATGCAAAAGAATACCGTGTCGAGCTTGTTAAATTCTCCAAGGTATAAGCGACTTGGGGAGTGCAACAAGTGCGGGAATTGCTGCGTCGCAGAGGACTGCGAGCTGTTCGATAGCGTGAGCAGGCTCTGCAAGGATTACGAACACAGGTTCCCAAGGTGTAGGAACCTCCCAGCGGCTCCACCCATCATGGTGGAAGGATGTAGTTACAAGTTCAAGGAATTGGAAACAGGTAGGATACTAGGGGTGAAGCAGATATGACAATAGCAGTCACGAAGCTGGACTACTCGCTCATAGACGTGTGTACCACGGCGGCCAACTGGACTGGCTCCACGCCCGCAGCGGTGACAGACTTCCCAAAAGAGGGTACTACCTGCATTGGATTTACCATGAAGACGAGCGGCACGAACGACTCGTACTTGTCTGGAACCTGGAACTTGGCTGGCAAGCACCTTCACTTGTGGTTCATGACAGCGGCACTAAAGGAAATGTCAAGCGTGCAAATATCATTATACGACGGCACGAACACGGGATACTACACTATACTAACGACCACCACGTACCCAGGTGGATGGTTCAACGCTGTCATCAACTGCGACATGACGCCAAGCTCTGGCACGCAACCAACACTCACGGCCATCACCCGCATTGGAATACGAATGACGCTTTCAATCGCTGCGAAGAACCAGCAGAACACGTGGGTTGACCACGTTTACACTGGAACTGGATTGCAGATAAGCAGCGATACCACGTTCACGCTTGCCGATATTCTATCTTGGGATGAGAACACGACGAATGGCATGGGAATGATCCGCCGCATCGGAGGTGTCTACTATCTCGTTGGAAGCCTGGTGTTTGGCGTGGCAACCGGCACGACGGCCTGCACGTTCGCTGACACGAGCCAGGTAATCGTGTTTGAAGATAGGCCGGTATCAACAAGCGTGTACAAGATAGAGGTTCTTGACAATGGTACTGGCACGACATCATTTACTCTTGGGTCACTGTCTGGAACCACTGGAATATCTGGATGTATCGTGCGAGTCCAGTCGCTCACGCAGACGGCAAAGTATGATCTGGTATTCAACAACACAAATGTTGACAACGTGAAGTTGTATGGTTCCACGTTCTTGGATGCAGATAGTACCACGCTTCCAGCAGATGCTACGAACGTCAAGGTGCTGAACTGCAACTTCGAGTCGTGTGGAACAGTTGAATGCAACACAGCGAGCTTCGAGTATTGTAACTTCATCTCCGCTAATAGCATAGGTGCGAAACTGACAACCGCATCACACAAGCTAAAGAATAGCAACTTCATATCGTGCGCGTATGGTATAGAGATTACCATTTCGAGCACGAGTTTCCCGCTGGACAACGTGAAGTTCTCCAGCAACACCAAGGACATCTACTACACCGCAGCAACAGGAAACCTCACCATTGGACTCACGAACGGCGCCAATGCGAGCACGTTCACCGCCACTGGCACTGGAACCGTGTACTTCAGCAATGACATCGCCGTGAAGGTGTACGTGTACAACCAGGCTGGCGCCGTGATAGTAGGAGCAAATGTTGCGGTGTACAAGACGAGTGATAGCACCGAGATAATGAACGAGGCCACGGATTCTGGAGGCCTCGCGGAGACGACGTACAACCTTTCTGGTGATACTCCAGTGGTGATACGTATTCGCAAATCGTCCACTGGAGGAACACGGTACTTCCCTGCGGAAACCTCGCAGACATTGACGGGTAACTTTAGATTGGACTGGACATTACAGAGTGACCAAATAGCGAGTGCATAGAAATGACAATAGCGACAGAGTTCTTGATAGACTACACCAACAAGCGTATCTACCACGATGCGGCTGTTGGAACTACAGTCTACTCGGTGAACGCGCTCTACTCGATGTTGATGGATACCTTCGACGAGTTAGGGCAAATGGACGACAAGGAGCCAATGTCCGCGCAGACGCCTACCGCGTACACGATGATCAATGGCTGGTTCCTGGACTGTGGCGAGGGTTCTTATGCCCACAAATATCTAAACGGTGGTGCTATCAAGACCCTTGGTTACGCTCTTCCCACGTATTCTCCAGGCATCAGGCTGTTGAAGATGAGCGCCACATCGTGGCACACGATGATCGCGGGAGACATCGGCAAGGCAGTGGTTTACAACGACGGGACGCCCACCGACACGGGTACTGTGGTGGGATACGACAACACGCTCCATTATATTTGGGTGCGGACGGCAAACGATTTCTCCACGCTGGAAGCCCTCAAGGTGGATGGCAGCGCTACTTCGGCATTGCTATCAGCGGGTATTACCGGAGAGGAATTGTGGGCGAACGTGTACACGCTGGGTTCTATCGAGTCAGCCCCATATGCACAAATCTACATCTTCCAGAACAGCGAACGTGTTGGTGAGTGGAGTTCTCTTACCAATTTCGATAGGGGCCACATCGACATTCTCATAGAAGTAAAGCAGATGGGCACGGAGATTGACGGAGCAAACATCACCGTCTTCAACAGGCAAAGCGGTGACCTCTACGCGCACTATACCATCGACCTCACGGACGGTGGCCGCAACGCAGTACCACTGGCAACTGGCGCAGACGGCAACCAAACCACGGGTGAACATTACCTCTTGTACGATGGAGAAGTGGCCGCCCCAGTTGTTGGTGACATCATAGTTGGTGCCACCAGCGGCGCGTATGGCGAGTTGGTTGCTATCACGGACTGGGGTTCATCTGGCTTGCTCACGTTCAAGGGCGTGCGAGGCGCATTCACGGATGGAGAGAACCTCCAGGTGAGTAGTGTTACCAAGTGTGTTGCCAATGGCACACTAGGAGACACGTACCTCGTGTACGATGCCAGCACGGTAACACCTTCTACTCTTGGGCAAGTGATGACAGGCGGAACGTCCACAGCTAAGAGACTTCTCAGGGGGATACAACACGATGCTCCTGGCGGCAAGATGGTTTGTCAAGTAGATGATAGTGTATTTACCACGACCCGGAAGGCACATCACCGTACCTTTACCGACAACGAGTTAGTGACTGGTGCGACGACTGGAAGCGTCACGTTAAGTGCAGATTCAATAACGCTCGTGTCCGGGTATAGCGACATCACGGTGGCGTTTGTCAATGGAACCATCACGACTGGTGGTATCACTGGCACGTACATTATTGGAGAACGGGTAACATGGAACACCTCGCAGCATGCTTACGTTGTCAAGGTGAGTGGGATCACGCTGACGCTTGCCAATGCAACATCAACAACGATTAACACGTATGCGGTTGTTGGGGACCTGAGTGGAGCGACGGCTACTGCCTCACAGAACTTGCAGTCTGCTTACTACGCGGGATTCGCCTTCACGCAGCAAGCAGAGTATAACTATAGCGTGTTCGTCCAGGGTGGTAGTATCTACAACGATACGAGTGCTGGTCGTAGTCTCTTGCAGATATACAACTACCTCAAGTACATCACGAGAGATGGTAGCACGTTCCCAATGTACACCGTCGTGGCTGGTGTAATCACGCAACTCGATGGGCAGGAGTACATCCAAGCGTACACGGGCTTCACGCCTATCGTGGCAGCGCCATTCGGTACATACGCGGGTGGTAGTTTCTACGGTGCACAGGGCGTTTGGATACAAGGCATGTTGGCGGCTAACGCAAACAACGTCACGTTCAGGGACACTGGATACACGGAGCGCACGCCATACCAGAGCATCGTCATCTCGGTTGGTTCGCTCGTGTCTGGAGATAGGGTGCTCGTCGTGCAGGCAGTATCAAGCGTCATAACAACCAACATGTACACGTCTGACAACACGGCAAACGTGGCTGGTGATAACACGTTTGTTCTCACGGAGGACATCGACATCGACATCCCATCTGATGGAACGATTCGTGTTCGACACGTGGAGGGTCACGAGTACAGGTACAGGTACGTCAGCTGGTCTGGAAAGACGTTCACGTTCCCCACGGAGAAGAGTGCACAGGCGGACGCCGGTGGTTCTGGAACGTTACTCATCGATGCAGCGGCCACGTTCCTCACTGACGACATCGAGTACGGTGACATCATCCGCAACGAGACGGACGGCTCATGGGCCTACGTGGTTAGCGTGGACTCTAACACGCAGATAACCACGACGCAGCTCCAAGGTGGTGGTGATAACACGTGGAGCGCAGGTGACACGTTTAGCACCAATACGATACAGGAAACCTGTGTTGTCGCTGATACCGTGTACGTTCCCTACATTGATGCAATGTCTGCGGGAACAAGTGTGAGCGTCAACGTGCTCTACGACGCAACCAAGGAAGTCCTCGTGCGAGTACGCAAGAAGGGTATTCAACCATTCGAGACCCCATCCTCGGTCTCCACAGCTGGAATGACAGTATCGGCTATCAGAACACCGGATACAATCGTGCAATAGGTGGAACCATGATAACCTTCGACAAACTAAACAAGTACGTTATTATTTCTATTGGCGTTACCCAAATCACTATCCAGGAGATATACGATGCCATACGGGACTTCGAGGACGAGATAACCAACATCGAAACTCCCAAGATAGCAGATTGTTATGGCAAGCAAGAACTGGGTGGTGGCGTGCTTGTTGGACTGACGCTCGTGCTCTACGAATGGGCAATAAAGTTTGCCGATAGGCCTGGTCCTACTTGGGAGATATGCACGATTCGTGGTGGTAACCTGGTCGCCTATGATGCGGATGGGTACGGTATTTCTCCCATCACGCCATCTTCTTTTATCACCACCAACATGACAAGCAGTAGCTCGGCTACCATCAACGAGCTTGGCCTTACCGACTTGAAGTATCGCATCGAGTCCCTGAGGTCTGGTGGCTCCGGGTTTGGTAGAACGTGGTACGTCAACACCGACACCGGACTCGATCAAAGTTCTGGTGAATCCCCAGACGCTCCATTAAAGACATTGGAACACGCTCTCATCCATGCGAATCATGGTGACGTTATCGTGTTCCTAGACGCTGGCCCCATAACCACGCCGCTCGTCGTCACGAAGAGTGGCATTCACCTGAGAGGAAACGGCGCTGGAACACTTATAAGCACGCCATCTGGGGTGGGTATAACCATAGAAGGCGTTCAAGAAGTGAGCGTGGAAGACTTCAATTTTTATGGATGCCTACAAGGAATAAAGATAAAGAACACATCAAACGTGTTCTTAAAGGACTTAATCGCACAATCCACGTCCACGTTCTTCTTGGAGATAGACGCGGGCACGAACGTCAGATGCGACACATTGTATTCACAGATAACCGGGCTATGCGCGTTTGATATAAAAGGAGCCTCGCTTGGTATCACGATGGAAAACTGCATTGCTTTCGGTTCTGCAAAATCCGGCATCCATGTGGTTCAAGGAACTGGCATTACTATACAAAAGAGTGCAGCCGTGGCATGCCAAGAATATGGTTTTAGAATAGAAGCGGGTGCCGCATACTGTGCTATTCATGGAGGTTCTGTCTTGTACTCCAACGTTCTAGGTAACTATCTCGACAATGGCATTGCGACATATATCGGTTCGGACCTCAGCGATGTCAGGTTAGCCTCCACGGTAGACGCGTTGAGAAAGATAGCAATAGCCACGCAAGGCATCGCCGCTGCGGGGTTGAAATAACATGGTGTACATAACAGCATTCTTCCAGGACGTGGGCATACCAGCCACGGGTCTCTCACCAACGATAACCATATACAGGGTTGACACGAACGGGATCGTGGTGAACGCGGCGCCCATGGCAGAGATAGCGGGAGGCCACTACAAGTATGACTTCTCCACGTTCAACATGGTACTGGACTACTGCTGGACCATAGACGCAGGTGGCGACCTGGCCCAGTGTGACAGGTACAAGTTCGGTAACAGTAACGAGCTCTTGTGGGTACTAGATATCGTGACTGCCATAAGAAGGGGATGAGATTAACATGGACAAAAGAACAGCGCTTGATAGGGCCACAGCTACAGTGGGGTGGATGTTGTGGATAGGTATATACATGCTAGGTATAGGGGCATTTCTCGTGGTGTTAGAATGGGTGAGCCCGGTAGAGAACTGGCGGCCACTGACGTGGGGGGTAGGGACGTGGCTACTATCCATATCTATAACCATAATAGGAACTATAGGATATACGCTTGTAATGCTACTTCTCGTGTATGGTGTCAAAATAATGATTGCGAAATGGGGGGCGAAGCTACAGCCCGCTACTAATATTAAACGTGAGGTTAATAAAGATGCCAAGCAATCCAGTTGATTTTGGGAAGGGCGTCCTCCAGGATCAGAGAACCGGGGACGTGTATATCAACAAGGACGGGAACCTGGTGACCATAGAGGATGTGAGCCTCGCCCTGCAGGAATGTGTCGTGGCGCTCAAGACGATCATCGGCGAGGAGGCGTTCGATGCTGACTGGGGGCTGGATCTCTTTTCCATCATAAGGAACCCTTTCCTGGTGGAGCCCACGATACTCATAACAAATGCCGTGATGGCATGCCTCGACCCAGGAAAGATACCATACATCAACGAGGCATTGGTTACAAAAGTGGAGCAATCAGACGACGATGACAATCCTAACGAGTTCTACGTGGACGTGAACATAACTACTTTAAATGGGAACCGCATACAATTAGCAACTAATATAGGTGAATGAAAACGAGCTATGGATTCACTATAAACGGGTACGTGGTCAAGCCACTGGCGGTAGTGCTGGAGGAGGCGTTCTCCAGGCTTCATGCCATAGACCCTAGGGTTTCCACGACAAAGGGCACGTGGATATGGCAGGTGTACAAGAGCAAAGCCTTGGAATATAACGAGCTCGATAAGGCCATAGGATCGCTGGCGGACATCATCAACTTTGATAACGCGGCAGACTGGTCGCTCGAATCATGGGGTAACTCGATGGGCGTGCATAAGAAGAATGCCACGAGGGCCACTCTCGTGCTCAAGTGCACGGGGCCGGCCTCTGGTTATTCCATCCCGTCGGGGAGCATTTTCTCCACCAGGACTGGCATATCATACCAGACCACCACCACGAAGGCCATCCCATCGATCATCAGGGTACGGAAGGGCGCGCCATCGGGTGTGGACAACATCCCATGGCCATATTCTGACGTGACGAGCATCTCGTGGATAAACTCTTCCCCCAATCAATTAGGGGATGTATATGATGAGACGACTGACTGGACGTTCATTTCCGACCAGATAACATGGCTTGGTGTTGATGAGCCAGCCGAGGGCACGTATTACTACATGGGGCTAGATGCCACGGAGAACGTGTCGGTTTCCATTGCTTCCATAGCTATACTGGCTGGAGCCACGAGTAGCGTGAGCGAGGGCCAGATCACGGAGAACACCGGAGGCCTAGGTGGCGTGTCGGCCGTCACGAACGAGTACGCCTCCATAGGAGGCGCCGATATAGAGTCAAACTCCGCATATAGGCGTCGTATAAAATCCACGGTTAACACGCAGTTCGGGTACCAGAAGATCGCCCAGTTAACGGGCGAGCTTGACGCCGTGAGGGCTGCGAAATGCTTCCAGACGGTAGGAGTTGACGTGGCGTTTCCAGCAGCCGCATGGGACGTGGCTGGTACATGGACGACATTCGAGACGATGTCCATGCATGGCGGGGATGACGTGGTCTATGGACAGACATTCGTTCCCACCGGATCCAGGCATACGATAAAGTATATCACGCTCCACGCCCAGAAGATCGGCTCTCCCCCTCCACTCAGGCTGAAGCTCTACATGTGGCACACCGACTATGCAACTACCGTGGCCAATTCCCCCATCAGTAACAAGGTTTTCTCCGAGGATAATGTCAACCCTGACTATCCAGATGATTGGCAGGAGATCCAGGTCCCTTGTAGGTTCGGCGGCCAGGACCCGACGCATACCTACCTCTTCACGTTCGAGAACGACGACGCCACCGCCGACGTGGACAATCATTGGAAGTTCAAGTACCAGTCAGCTGGTGACGAGTATGCAGATGGACTGATGTACATAGAAGGGTCGTCACAGGCCAACTCCGACATCGCGTTCAAGACCAACTGGGGCGGCGCATCATACAATCTCATAGTTTCCATGATGCCAGGCTACGAACTATATGACTACACCGGCCAGATAGAGGCAATGATCATAGATTTCAACAGGAAGTGCTACTCACCTATCTGCATCCAGGGTAACGTCATAGAGGCCACAATGGCATGCATTAACGTCACTGGCATCGTGTTCATTGACCCGTCCCAGGATTGGGATAACGTGATCGCCAGCGTTAATGAAGCAGTCAGTTCCTACATCAACGGCCTCGGCCCAGGCGATAACGTCGTGTTCTCGCAGGTGGAATACGTTATCATGCACACCACTGGCGTCATCAAGTTGCTAAACTGCACGATAAAGAGGAACGCTGACAGTGCTATAACAAAGGCCCTGGAGCTAGATGTGATCGTAGGCGAACTCGAGATAGCAGAACTGGACGCCGGCATATACGGGCCGGGCACCAACTTCACGCAAGGAAGTAATTAAGATGGAGAGATACAGCATACAAACGTTCACGTCCGCATGGTCGAGATACTACGCCGCATCTATAAAGGGATCGTGGATACCAAACATGGGAACGTGGCTGCGCGGCGCGTGGCACCCATCAACAAACGTGCTCATTGACGGCGTCATCATCAACCCATCTCCCATGTTCCTCCTGGTACAAGAACGCACCCGAGAGGTAGCGCTAAGCGTGGAGATACATTATAAAACTGCACTGCCTTCTTCTTGGGTACAAGAGATAAAGAACGGGTTCAGGCAGGACTTCCCGGTTTATGAGTTTGATGATGATAAGGAATGCACGATAATAGTACCTGCGCACTCCGACCCGGAGACCATATACATGCTTCCAGGAAATAACATCTACCAGATAGATAGCGTGGTGGTTACTGGTGGTGCTGGGAGGGACCAGGAGAAGTTCTCGATACTGGCGCTCGCCAGCCCGAGCCCCAGGATATTGTATGGGCTGGGGGCGAATGACCTGGAGCAGAATTTACTCAGGGTAAAGCGAGGGCTGTTCCCTCAGCCAGAGTTCTGCATGACGTGCATGGGAACCAAGGAATACCCGGAGGGGGTAACATGCCCTGAATGTGAAGGGTATGGGTTCGCTGGGCCGAATGCCGTGTATCCACTACTCGACTT
>Ga0315285_10002035_pt1 | contig 21232 bp, 21 predicted proteins | sample YL17G09_36_MG_FD_203698 | JGI IMG/M metagenome (GOLD analysis project Ga0315285, IMG submission 203698) | Sediment microbial communities from Yellowstone Lake, YNP, Wyoming, USA - YL17G09_36 | ecosystem: Environmental > Aquatic > Freshwater > Lake > Sediment | place: USA: Wyoming | collected...
TCGGAAGATTATTTTCCATATTTTCCTTTTCTCATATAAGTTGGAAGATCAATTTCATCAATGAGGATTCCTCCGCCGGGGAGTTTGATTGCTTCGAGTTTCTTCTGCCAGATCCAACGATAGATCGTCATTTTATTCTTGCCGAGACGCTTGGCGACTTCTTTGACAGTGAGCAAATTAGGCGACATAAACTTATCTAAGGTTATCATGTTTATACTGTATATCTAATATACATCTATAATAAGGTAGGTGTCAAGGACTTTTCTTAAATCCCATAACCTGATCCTTAAAATCCTCGGTTTGACTAATAAGAACAAAGTGGCAAGGATGTTTAACTTTCCCTTCAAAAGGTAGATTAAAATTCTCCCAAAAGTCATGGTATCGGCAAACACCGGCAATATGAAGCATCTTTTCCGGCAGATCCACTTTGCAAAAGACATAAATATCCATCGGTTTGTTTTTTTCCTCGTCTTTGATAAGAACCCTTGATTTGGGATAGACAACTGTAATAGGCGTTCCATCTGGAAACTTACCAATCGGCGAACCTTTAATATCATATTTTAATCCCCGGAGCATAAAATCATATTCATCCTGATGGATACTGGCATCAAAAAAGGGAGTTTTAACCTCCGGCTCGATTCCCCATTCGCTCATTTTCCTAAAAACTCCATTATGGGCAATACTTCCCCAAAAAACCATTCGTTTATTCAAAACTAAAGTGGTTGGATTATTTTTCCCTTTTTGGTCAAGCATTTTTTTTTCATCCTCAAAGGCTTGAGCAATCAAATCATCATCAATCTTCAAATGAACACACTGGCGGATACATTTTTCTCCAACAACTATCTTTAAGTCTTTCATCCTATCCTCACAAATTCCCTTGCTCCATCACATTTCCAGCAAAAAAGCATCTTTTGATGTCCTTTTTTCCTTTGGCGCAACCTTCTCCCGGCGGTGAGTCTCCAGACTGGAAACCTGTTTCCGCAAACCGGGCAAGCGTATATTTCTTTTTTTCCCGGTATCCTCATATTCCCAACTTCTTCTTTAATTCCTCAATTTGCCGGCCGTTTGGATTATGCTTCCTGATCCAAACCAAAACTTGAAAAACTTTTGAAATCTTCGCCCCACTCGCCCACTCACTTAATCCAAATGACTCAAGGAGTAATCTTTGTTTGTTTGAGATTAGTTCTGTCATTTTTATTTACCGGCGCACCAATATAATAATCCGGATGTTTCGCTTCCTTCTTAAACTTATTAGGGAAAACACAAACCCTTTTCAAAATATCCTCTTTATAGACCATATCAAAAAAATCATCATCAAATCTCAAAGAAATGTACTCCTTACCACCTTTACTTGTATTATTCCAACCAGCACCAACCTTTCCAAAAGAATGTTCGATCTTTATCACCCCTTCCTTATATTATATATAATATATAATCCCTATATTATATATAATATATAATCCCTTTCTTCTTACTAGGTTTTGCACCACCCATTAGACTTTTTAAAGAAGTCCTCCTATCCGTTGCAGGTACTAGGGACTTCGCCTTATTCTTGGTATTAAGTCCGGGAAACCGCTTGTTTCAGACTACCAAGATCGGGTGCGGTGGTCGTTGCTATTCCACAACTGCTTTATCCCTTAAACTTCTTCTTCGTGAAATGCCGTCAAAGCACGAAGCAGATCCTTTTGGTTCTCGTAATCTCCGTCATTATGGAATCCGTATCCGTAATCAACTTTGAGATAGACTCTTGAAATGCGATTCTGCCAATTAAGTAGGCGTATCCTATTGGAAATTCGTCTAATAAAGTGGGAAAAGGTAGATTGGATCATCTTGTTGTTTTTATCATAAACTTTGAAACGATAGATTCGACTGGCAGTCATATTAAAAGATTAAACTATTGGGGAAGGGGGCATCTTTTAGACTTTCGTCTAAATTATCGCTTGCAAAACCCACTTTCGTAGTGCCGAATCAGTATCTCTACTGGCTCTGTTTCCTACTTATCTTCCCCAATTTTAAAAGACTAAAAAGAGGTATCCTCGACTGTGAGTTGCTTCTTGTGCCGAAAATACCTCTTTGCAACTCACTAAGTTATCATAAAACTTTCAGAAAAACAAATGCAAGTCCCCAAAACAAGCCAAAATGGCCAGAATTACCGTAGGTTGGAGCGAGGAAGGCGGTAAAACCTCTTTGACTCCAGAGCCTCACAAATTATTCTGGCCAGTTCGGGCAGCGATCCAATGACCGCCATCCTGAAAAACTATAAAATCTTTAGGTATATCGTTATCTTTAAGGAATTTGGTGAATTTGAATTTCAGATAGGGAATGTTGAGACTTTGGTCGTGGTGGCAAATCATAAAGGCGACAATCTGGCCGTTGATTTTGGCGATTCTGATATGTTGGTAATTCTGGACGATCCTTTTTTTGAGTTGGCAATAGAAACAATCCGGGAGTTGGCTTTTGACCAAGACGGCGTTTGACAATTCTTGATCTTGCAAGAGGTCTCCGTTCAGTTTTGTTTCCTCCCATTATCAGCAAACTCTAAATCTTTGATATCAACTAGCAAATCCACTATTCTCCTCCCCTCAATTTGCTTGACAAGACCTTCCGAAATGATTTCGGCATCGTAACCATCCTCCGCACGATCCCATTTTTCGAGTCTGCCTTTATGGATGGTGTTGTTGTCCAGAATGATATAAACATCGATTTCTCTTATATTTTCTCCTTTGGGACTAAGACTAGTTTGCCCGGATTCCATAAATGGTATTCAAACTTTTGTTGTCCGGGTTCTTCGTGTTTGGGGTTGAGACTTCTGACGAGGTAATTGCCTCCGTTGCCTTTGATCCTGACCTCCCAAATCCTTCCTGTTAAGTCTTGGACTTTGAAGGCCGGCATCAAATCAAGTGAGCCGATGGTGACGATCTTTTCCTCCTCGCCGGATTTCCGTAGGTTTTTCTCCATAAATCTCCCGGCGATACCTCGTTCGTAAGGATGAAGATTATTTAGATCGTCTCTTTCAATGACCATTACTTTGCCACATTGATTCTGTCGGCTACTGTTACGACTCCTGACGCTGCGATACCGACTAATGTTCCGGTTAGTGGCGTTAGATCATAAAGTCCGGCAAATCCGGCTGCAAGACCTAATAATGCTGCCACAATCGGCGTTACAACTCCGGCGACTTTCGGTGCTAGTTGTTTAATGAAAGCGGTTACTGCGATAATTGCTGCTGTTAATACTCCATAAGATTCCATAAATCCACCCCCTCTCGTTTAAATCTTTTTAATCCTTTTCCTGCATAAGTATCTGTTTTTTTATGACATTCAAAACATAAAGTTCTTCCATTGTTTAAATCAAATCTAAGATCTGGATAATGTGCAAAAGGTTTAATGTGATCTGCATTAAGATAATCTCCTACTTTCCCACATATTTGACAAGTATAATTATCTCTTTCAAATACTGATTTACGCCATTCTTCATATTCCAAAGAGTTTCTAATCGCTTTATTTATTGGTGTTATTCCACCTTTCCAAAAATGACAATTAGATCCACTAAATTGAGGGAATTTTCTACCTTTATTCCACGGCGTGCATCCTTTATTCTTTTCTCTAATTGCTTTACATTTGCATTCTTCAGAACAAGTCTTTCTTTTTTGTCTCCATTTATTGTCTGTAGGACAAAATAATTTACCGCAGGTTAAGCAAAATTCTGTAATCTTTTTACCCTTATTCCAAGGGATATGTCCTTTAAATGCCATACTCACCTCCTTTTATCGAAAAATTATTCCAAGTGCGATCAGTAAGATTATCCCTATAGGTAAAACTAAGTACCAAAATATCTTCTCCGACAATCTCTCGATTTCTTTCCAGTATCGGATTTCGACTCGTTTCTTCTTGATTTTTATTTCACTAGGTTCTTGATCCATAGAATAAGTGTCCGAAGTGCTGCCTCAATGACAGACGGCTTCTCGACAACTACTTCTGGTGGCGTAGTCCCTAATTGGGCGGTCAAAGTTTCAATTTGCCCGACTTGCGACTTAATCCTCGCCTTTTGGTCATTTAATTCTGACCGAACCTTCTGGAGTTCCATATCTCCCCACTCTCCACCGAGAGGGATTAAAGTTTGGTCGTTCATTTCTCGCTCCTTTCTAATTTTTAATGCTAAAGCGATGATGTAATCGAGATCCAGAGTGCCGGGACATTGAGTGGGTGAAATCTCCCGGTGGCCTTTAATAAAATCTCTTGAAAGTGGAATGTTATATCGGGTGCAAATATCCTCAATTAAAATGGCGCTGGTTTGATAAGTGGCTTCCGAGGCATTTTGGGTGGTGGTAGCATCATGTTCGATGTTTATACACTGTTGGTTCATCGGATAATTACCGCATCCCCAACTCACGCAATCGTCCTTTACCCATTGGTAAATTGTATCGTTAGAAATTCCGTAGTGGGCGGATGCTCTTGCTACTGGGTTTTGGAATCTTGCATCGGCGGAGTCTAGTGTGCCGATCCCAAACCAATGGAGCACTAGGTATCTTACAGGCTTTCTAAATGTTTGGTCATCGTAATTGGGACTTCCCTTCCAAATAATATTCACTTTACTATTCCTCTCGTCTGTGGTATAATAATTTTATGGACAAAAGACTTCTTAAAGGAAAAGATAGTGCTCATTGGAGAGGTGGATGGAGAAATCGTTTGCCCTTTTGCAAATGTGGTAAAAAGTTGACTAGTTTCACTTATAAACAATGTTTTAGTTGTTACCAAAAATCTCGTTATAAAGGCGGTTTTACTATCAATAATTGGGGATACAAACGAGATAATAAAACTGGGAAGTTTGTCCACGTACTTGTTCTTGAGAAAAAACTTGGAAGAAAACTTAAATCGTTTGAACGTACCCATCACATTAACGGAGATACTTTGGATAATCGTCCAGAAAATCTTGTAACTATAACTATTGCCGAGCATAATGCTATTCATAAACCTTGGCTTGGCAGAAAACCAATACGAGATTCCCAAACTGGAAGATATATTGGTTAGTACATACTTGACCGACTTCCGAAAAGTCGAGTCGTCAAAGTTAGGCGAACCTTTCCAAGTTATATTCATTTCTTAGGTATCAACTTGCCGTTTAAGGCTCTAAAAAAAGTGTTTAATTCTTTTATTGCGGATGAAAGATCGGAAGTTACGGCTGTGTTTTTATTTACCATCTTGGTACTCTCTTGAATTAAAGTAGTTTGCCTATCCATGTGGGAGCAAAACCATTTAACGACAAAGGAAAGTAACGCCACTACGGCTAAACATAAAGCAATTAAACCTCCCATAATTGTTTCAACATTCACAATAATTTAATTAAAGCGATTTAAACTAGTTTAAGTCAATTTATGGGTACGGATCTTCGGCCTCAATCATGTAAAACTGTCCCCGACTTCCCTGCAAACTAAGTCCTGCGCCGTCCCGGAACAGAAGGGCAAAAATCGAATAAGCAACCGAAAAAAGAAGAATTAGAATGAGGATTGTAGCAATTATATTACCAACTATCTTTTCAAATTCGGCATAGGCAGTCTTTGTTTTCATTTCTCGTTTAAGATATCTAACGCCTGATTGGCAAGATCTACCTTCAATTTACTCACATCGGTTATTTTGATTCTCTTTTCCTCCGGCGTAAGATCCCTGTCTTGCCTTATTTGGGTAATAATCTTGTTCATATCACTAAAGTTTGAAACGATATTATTTAAGAGAGGAGTATTGGCAATCTCTGGATGGTCTTTAAGATAGGCTTCGGCTTTCTCATCTTCGCCATTATCGGTAAGTCTTTTGAAGTTTGTATATTCTGCCGTGGTTTTGGCATAGATAACATAAATTCGGTTGACACTTTCGGGACTAGAGACAATCGGGTTTCTAATCATAAACGCCCTCAAAACCGGTGTATCGGCCAGTTCGGGAGCGACCGGCGAAGGTGGAGTAGTAATGTTAGTTCCAACCAAAATCTTGTCTATTCCCTCGGTTGCATATCTCCCTAATCCGCCAGAGTAGCCGTAAATCAAATTATCAATTTTAGCAGGAGAGTATTTAAGTACCTTACCTGCCAATCTTGCCAGTTCGGATGTGTAAGTTCCAGTCTGTTCTTCGGGAGGCAATCCTTCTGCGCCTCTTGAGACAATCGGCCTTCCCAAAAACATACTGTAATTCGAGATATTTTCCCATATTGGAAGAATAGCCGTTGGGAAAAATCCGGGTGTGAATCCTTGCACAACATTATTCCTCAATTCATTAAAGACTTCCGGATTCCCGGTATCTATCACTTCCATAATTCTTTCCGGGATACTGCCAAAGATAATCCCAAGTTCAAAAGGTTTAGGTATTCGGTAAATTCCATATTTGAACATATTTGTTAGTTTTAACCTATCCTTTTTTTCGGCCTCTGATAAAGTATCCCAATCGGCATCATCCGAACCAAAAACTATCCAAAATAAATCTTTATTCCATTGAGGGATCTCTTTCCACCTTTTGTCATCCCGATTAACAAGATAGAGAAGGATGGATGGCAGGGTTATTGCCAGAAGGGTTTTAAATAAAGTTTTGAATGGTCGGTATCTAAAATTGCGGATCATTGTATCCGTGCCTTGATTATTGGCATTGAAAAAGGCAATTTGGGTGTTTATTGCTTTTGCCCAAGATCCTATCCTGCCAAAGTCCAGTGTCACATTCCGGCTGGAAAATACTGCTTCGATTGGATCTGCTTTTGCCCGGAGTCCTTGACGAAACTCCCCTAGTCTTGTCCCGGCCTCTCCATACTCCGAAATAATTTGCAGAAGTTTTAATGGGTGTTTCAGAAGATTCCAACCAACTGCGCCTTTGCCTTGTAAGACTTCATCCAGATTCCTTTGTAAATACTCACGATCCAAAGAAACCATCATGGCGTGTTCCCCACCACCGGCTTTCCATAAAAGGTAGGCATTATCTTGGCGAAACAAAGACCACATCCCCCGAATTAGATCAATCCCCGGAATGAATCCGTATTTGGAATAACAAAAGGCAGTAAATTGGTCTCGAAGTGGATTCCTAACTGAAAAGTCTGGCGAAAGAGTCGCACCGGCACGCAACCATTTTGCCGGATAAGCAAGAAGTTTGATGATTATTGCAATATCCTCGGCGTTCAACCCTTGAATTGCTTTAAACAGATCTGGATCTACTTGGAAAACCAGTTGTTTGTCTCCGGCATTAACATTGAGCATATTCGCTCCTCGGTCTTGAGTCGGCCGGAAAAGAGTCACCAATTCCGTCCCCAAATCTTCTGGAATATCCTCGGTATCAAGTCCCGAACCTTGAAGTGCTTTAGTCAAGACTTCCTCAACATTAACAGTAATTGGTTTCATCGGCCTATCTACTTTTTCAAAAAGCCTTCCGAGTTCGTAATTCTTGCTGGCAACATTGGCCATCGCAATCCCAACATTATTCCGTTCGGCTGCATTGATGATTGCATAAGTATCTTTGACATCGCTTTCAAACGGATCAATAATCTCTCGTTCCGATCCTTTGATCCTTTTAATTGGACTTCCTAGATTACCGGCAAGTTTGGATTTACCTAAAAACTTTACTCCTGATTCTTCCATCACCCGATAAAAAGGCACATGGAATTTGTTGAGTTCTTTGATCTTTACCAATCCTTCTTTACCAACCAGTCCGTTTTGTTCAGCGAAATCCAATAGTCGGTCTTTATATGCTCGTCTTTCGGCTGCAACTTTCTCAAATTCCGGGTTTTTAGTGCCGAGTTCTTGAAGTGCTGCCCTCGCATCGGCAATAGAAATACCAGTTTTGATTCCTCTCGGAGCAAGGTCATTGATGATCCTTTGGGAAACAACATAAACTCTAAATTCATTCAATTTGCCGGCATCCTCGATTGGTTTCATTATCTCCGAGTAACTTTTGCCGTTGAAATTCATTACAGTCTGGCCTTTTTCGTTAGTTTTCCAAAAGGTCTTGCCGAAAGTCCCTTTGTTCAAAAAGAGATCCGCCTTGCCAACCCATCCTCGGAGGTTTCTGGCCAAGACATAAGGATCTACTTTAGCCGGAGTTTCTATCCCTTGCCTTCTGGCCAACGCCATATATTCTGAAAGCGGATGTAAATCATCCAATGCGCCGGTATAAATATCATGAACTTTATTGGCGATCCGATCTCTAAGTGATCCTTTATTTTGAGATCCGATTGAGATCTGACTAAGGACTTTGGCAGTTGCCGGTTGTTCGTTCCACCTCTTGAAATCAACAGTTGCGGTATCAATTACTTCTTTGACCTCCGGCATCTTTGAAATCTTCTCATTAAAAACTTTGTCAAAGTTCGGCGACCACATCTTTATCTTTTCAGTTTGGCCAGTCATTTTTAACCGCAGATATTCCGCAAATGCTTCTTTCCTTTGTTTCCCGGCCTGTCCTGTGTATGTAAATCCATATTCCTGCATCAACGCCTTGCGTTCTTCAATCTTTATATCGTCACTGAATCCAATGGTGTCATCTAAGTAATGGCCGACTTCGTGGAAGATCGTCCGAATCCCACCGGCTTTTATCCTGACAGTTTTTGGTTTGGGTTTGTAAAGACCTATTGCTCCGGCGTGTTGGAACTTGCCTCTCCTGATTGGGACATTCAATTTCTCGCTTAGATTCTTGGCGATCTCACTTTGCCTGACAAGTTTGGCTAATTCCTCGTCTGCTTTTGGAGAGCCGGGATCTTCTAAATTCTTTGGATTATATCCGAGATCTGCCTCGGTTGGTTTCTTGACTGGTTCTGCCGGGATAACTACCTCAACTTTCCCCACTGCACCTCGGACAGTCTTTTCGGGAGTATCTGAAATGTGCATTGGCAATAAAGCGGTTTTCTTATCAAGATAAAGATTCTCTCCGGCAAAAATTGATCTTGCATCCTCAAGGTATCTGATATTGAAAGCGGATTTGTTATCTGTTGTTGCTTCGACTCCTTGAAGTCGGACTGGCATCACGATTGCACCATTCATAACTGTTTCGGAAATAGTTTCAGTTTTCTTAATCGGAATTGAGACAGTTTTTATGGCTTCTTCCTGTCCACCCGAAGCGATGATCTCTTTTTCTTTAAATTCAAGTTTGACAATCCCGGCAGTTTCTTTGGTATAAGGAACAATTTGTTTGAGTGCATCCCCCAACTCTTTATTTGAAACTTCCACTCTGGTATCAAATTCCGGATAGATCTTATCGCCATCGGGAAACTGGCCATCAAGGATTCTGGTGGTTATTTGAGTTTCACCAGAATTGAAAGAGACCATATCCTCACCCTGTCTGATTTCTACATCCCCTTCGGCAAAAAGTCCTAAAAGTCTTGAAATATCTTTAGTCGGGACAACGATTTCTGCCTTGACCTCTGATTTGGCAGGATAGACTTCTCTAAATAGACGATAACCATCGGTTGCCCTCACGATGATATTTTCTTTACCGATAACCATCTGGACTCCGGTGAGGATCGGCCTTCCCTCATCGGATGAAGTGAATTTTGAAGCATTAGTAAAGATGTCTTGGAAAGTTCCGGCATCAATCTTAGTAATTGGCTTCGGAGTCATTGGAATTGTTGGAAATTCATCTGCCGGAATACTACTTTTATTAAGATCCTCGCCGACAACCGAATACATCCCATCGGGAAGATCAGTTGGGACTGTAACCGCAGTCTCTAAATTAGTGAAGTACAGTTTCCCATCTTTAACTTTACCAAGATTCAAGACAGGCAATCTTCCCCTGCCATTATTGGTGACTGTGCGGTAAATCCTTGCTGGAGTAACTTTGGAAACTTTTACCGGTTTTACTGTCGGTACTGTCGGTTTTGTTGGTGGTTTAACTCCCTCTACTCCTAAAGGTTGAGTTTTTAATTCATTTTTAATATCTTCTAAATAATTAACAATGTAACTAGCATCCATACCCTCTTTCGCCGGCCTAATTGGTTGCCCCAATTTTTTGAGTGCTTCTGTAGGTTTATCAATTAAATATCTTTGCCAAACTTCTATCTCCCCAACATTCGCCAAAGGTTTTGCTGAAAGATCAATTATTTTCTTTAAATAAGGGGTTTCTTGAATCTTTTTTTCAAGATCAATTATTTCTGTAGGTTTGGCCGGTGGTACTGTCGGTTTTACTGTCGGTACTGTCGGTTGTTGAATTTTTTTCCAAGCACCTTCCTTAATTAGATTTCTGACAGTTGATCGGGATGTTCCTGAAAAATCAGTACCTTCGGCATCTGTAAAATACAGACTATTCCCTTTTACTTCTCTTATCGTGACTGGAGATTTCATATTTGAATGTCCTTGTGTATCTATAACATCTCCGACCTTAAACTCCTCTGATACTTTAGTAACTGGTGGTTTCTCAACCGGTGGGACTTCGGTTGGCTTCTCGACTGGTTTCTCAACTTCGGTGACAATTTTAAGTTCAGTTTTTGGTGTAAGTTCGGGGACTGCTGATTTAGGAGGTAATCCGCCAAGTCCTTCTTCTCCAGTCCAAGAATAAGTCGGAATTTTACCATCTACTTCCGAACCAGCAATAATAACTTTGTGACTGTATTCGGGCATTGTCGGATGATCCCATTGATACACCTCACCAATCTCATATTTCCCTGTCCCCACTTTGACTTTCGCCATAACTTCTTCAACTGATAGGCGTTTCACTTCGGTTGGGACAACTGGTTTTTCAGTTGGTACTTCGACTGGTTTGACTTCTTCAACCGGCGCAGTTGGCAATTCCGCTCGCTTTGCAACCAATTCAACATTAACTGAAATTCCCTCTGGTGTTTTGAGTCCTAACGCCTTCGCCGTCAATGACCTTTTCCCGGCAACGCCGGTAATCTTCATATCCATCCCTTGAGTCTCTGCCTCAAAAGATTGTTTGAGGATCTCTTTGCCAAGTGGCGTTCCTTCTAATTCCGTTCCAATTACTTTGTTTCTGGCTTCTTGGGGAGTAACAATAATCTCCCCGGTCTTAATTTTGCTTTTCAATAATTCTCGGCCAACCAATCCTGACGAACTGGCTGCAATATAAAGTAGTCCACCGATAACTGCCATCTTTGCTGCCGACTTTGCTGCTTCTTCGGGAGGCAATCCTTCAATTAAACTATCCACGAATGTTTGCCCGGCAAGAATTGATGCTGATCCACCAAGTCCTTTTAGATTTTGGACACTGACAATCTTCTTAGAGACTGGTAATTTTGAGAATAACCAGCCAGTAACCGCATCCACTGGCGCTTTTTCAATCCTTTGGGTGACTGTAGCATCGGTTGAAGTTGATGTTTGCCCTAAAGTTGTAAATAAAACTGGCAAAGTGGCTTTTCCAAAACCTAATCCTTTAATTATTTCCCCACCTGCCCAATAGGCTGCAACTGTCCCGACAATTTCTCCAACTGTGTATTTGGCTTTGCCAACAAAAGTAACTGGTTGGTCAACTTTTTTGGTAAAAACTTCTGAAACCCTTTTTGAATCTCCGAGGTAAGTTTGGGCGACTCCTCTTTGGATTCCCCTAATCGTTTCATCACTTTCAAACACTGGCTCAATGATTTTTTCTTGGACAAAGGCGAGAGGTTTAGTTATTTTTATATTTTCTGGTTTTGCCAACTGCTCACCTGCCCAATCAATCGCCTTGTCGGGAATTTTAAATACCTGATCTATAAAGTTTCCTACTTTTGGTGCAACTGTTTTCGTAATGAAACCGGCGAGAGGTTTTGTTATAAATTCACCGGGTGGATGAGTGATCGTTTGAACGGCTGCCTGTTTCAAGATATTTGGCTGCGGTTGAGGAGTTGGAGTTGGAGTAATAACTTGAGCCGGACGAGATAAAATCTGTTGTCTATTTGCTTCAAAACTGCTAAATCCCGAAGAAGTGGGAGTAGGGGAAGAAACTTGTTCTCTCCCTAATGTTTGATTTCTTCTTGCTTCAAAAGTCGGATCATAATAGGCCATGTTTTATTAAGGTTGTAATTTAACCCCATATTTTTTGGATAATGTTAGTCTGCTTTCTCCGGCTGCCCCCCACTTACTGTTGGAGTTATAAAGTAGCAAAATATCATCCGGAGAAATATAACCTGAATAAATAGTAAAAATATCATCCAGATATACACCATTTCTAGCATCGGTTCGGAGTTGATTCTTATAATAATCCAACTTCTCTGCTTCGGTTGCTTTTGCCCCCTGTTGGACATTCCCGATTGATCCAAGACTGGTTTGTTTAATTACTTCGCCGGTTTTGGTATTAACAACGCTAACAGTAACTACTCCGGCATCGTTGGTTGATTGAATTACTGAAGTTGTGACATCCTTTGCCTTATTGGCGTTGATTGCACTTTGGATCATCGTACTTGAAATCCCGGTTGCTCTGGTAACATTGGCAATATCCTCACCAGTTGCGTTATCAAACGCTCCAAGTGACATAAGAGTATTGAATTGAGCCAATGCTTGTTGCGCTGCCTGTGAATTGATGTCAAACTGTTTGGTCTGCAAATTCAGTTGAGTTTCGATGTCGGCTTTTTTGGTGGCAATATCACTTCTCAAATTGGCGGTTCTTTCATTAAATAATGTTTCAAGTTTGGCAATCCGGCCAACTCTTGTTGCCTCTGATAAGAATGGGTTATCGTTTATTTTACCTTTGGTTTCAGTAAAGGTTTTAGTCTGATCCGCAAGTTGGGTTTCTAAATCCTTGATTCCGGAACTAGAATAAAGACTCTCATATATCTGCGGAAGGTTGATTGTCGCCGGAGCGACCAAATTCGGCATGGCAGCCGTCTCCGGTGCGGTTGGTTGACCGGCGGTGACAGGAGTCGGTGTGCCGATTGGTGTGACTTTTGCTCCGGCCGTCCTTTGCTGTTGTAAATAGGATTCAAGTTGTTGTGGCGAAACACCCTGTGCTACTGCTGATTGGGCGTTGACCTCGGCCGAAACTGCCTGACCAGCGCCTTGCTGGTTTGACTGCGGATGGATAACACCCGGATCTGATAAAGTGCCGTCCCAAAACTGACGGCCTTGATACCAGTTGCCGACCTGAAATCCACCTGTCGGTGATTTTATTCCTAATGATTCTGGACTATAGACATTCGCCATTAAAAGTCTCCAATCTTAATTACCTCATTATCCCCGAATAGGTCTGGTACATCAAAAAATGGTTTAGATACCTGATATTTGCCTTGTTCCTCACGGACTTTATTCCAAGCGACAACGCAAATCTGTTTTGCCTCGACAGAAAGCATTTCTCCGCCTTTTCGATCCTCGCCCTTGCTTTGAAGGATCGCAACCGCCTCCAAGACGATCGCCTCGTTACATTCCGGCATATCATAGGAAAAGATCGTCAAATCAGTATCCCAAACCAAGTCAACGATGGCGACCTGCCCCCATACTGAAATGTTGTATTCGCCATCGGCGGTTGGAATGGGATGGATGAAAAATCTCCGCCATTGACTTGCCCAAAGATAATCCCTACCGGAAGGAACATCGTTCTCAACCTCATAAAGATAATCCTTAAAGATTAAAGGTTCACCATAATCCTGACCATCGACTGTTATTTTCCAGATCGAGTCCGGTTTCCATTCATCGGGATAATCATAGTATTCCTGACCGGCTTTTGCACAAGTCTTTTTGGCATCCTCGGTCTCCGGCCACTTAAACAAAGCACCGATCTTATGATACGCCCGGATGATCGCCAATTTGACTGCGTTTAATGGGAAAAGACTACTTTCATCCCCAATCGTTAGATCCGATTGGACTGCCGTTATCAAATCCAAAAAGGTTATCATCCCCGGCCGGTAGGGCGAAGGTGAGGGTGACGATGATGGTGAAGCGGACAAAGACGGACTCAAAGAGATTGAGGCACTAGGCGATATGGATTCAGAGACCGATTCGCTGACTGATCCAGATGCACTTGGCGAAACCGAGGCGCTAGGTGATCGGGACTCCGAGGCGGATGGTGAGATACTGGCCGATCCTGAAACCGATGGGGATCGGGATTCGGAAAAAGACGGACTGGTTGACTTTGAGGCGCTTGGACTCAACGATTCGGATCGGGATTCTGAAACCGATGGGGAAAGTGATAGTGAAAGACTTGGACTTAGAGATTCCGATGGGACGAATGGATTATCTTTGGCTGCAAACCAATGATAGACATTTCCACTTGCCGAACTGTTGCCGACAGTACCGACTTGGAATCCATCTGGTTGCATCGCCTGAATGATGTCTGTTTGAGACATGGCGTTCCAATACCACGACTTATCACCAGTTGTTGCCCATCTCCCTTGAAATTGTGATGCTCCGGGATTTACTGCGAGCCAAACAGACAATGGTTCAAAACCAACACCTGTTATGTCTCGGTCGTCTGTTCCAGTTCCAGCATAAGTGCCAAAGTTTATAAATCCAGCATTTGTCTTGAAGGCAATCCAATTATAAGTCTCTCCATTGGCATTAACATCATTATGAGTGCCAACTTGAAATCCATCGGCTAAAAATGATTGGATGGAGTTTGCCTGTATTCCGCCGGTCTGGTTGATAAAGGTATTGTCCCCGGCCAAAGTCGAAGGATGATACATCGTAAATCTGTTGTCGGATGATCCTTTAATCAACACCGCATCTGGTTGGAAACCCAATCCGGTTATGTTTCGACTATCAACTCCGTTGCCGGTATAAGTACCGACATTAAAATCACCAATGTTGCCTTTCTTGAAAGCAACCCAATAATAGGTAAGACCAGTTTGGTTGACTTGATTATCCGATCCAATCTGGAATCCATCGGCCTCAAGTGCTTGAATCCCATTAGCAAAAGCGGGGGTATTATTTGCTGTGCAAGTGGTATCGCCAACCATCGCTGAAGATCGCCAGACAACCGAGGTTGCCGATCCGCCGGTGTCCCATCGAAGCATCACTAAATCTGGTTGGAAACCAACACCACCAATCGAGCGATTGTCCAATCCATTTCCTGTATATGATCCGACTGCCATTCTCATTCCCTGTGGTGCTGGACTTGAGGACGGAGATACTGATGGTGATCGTGACTCCGAAACCGAGACTGTCTCATAAACGCCAGTAAAGAATGGTTTTCTTCCTGATGCTGCGCCACTCATATCTAAATAAGGCCGGTTCATGCCGGTTGGCGCTACATTGTCAACATCCCGACTGTTTCTTATACAGAAGGTTAAATATCCACCTACGGCAGCAGTCGCCCAACCATAACCTGTCGCATTGAGGGTATATTCGTGACTGTCGCCGTCATGATTCCAATCCTCGTTCGGACATCTTGCATTTGATCCTTCGGGTGGAGAGTTTAGGGTGATCTGGTCAAAATCGGCCATTACCATATTTGTTGGATCAGCCGGAGTTGCTTTGGTCAAAACCAAGTCCATCGCATTGATATTACTTGAGGGATCAACAGTACCACTTGTGAAGTGTTTGAAAGTTCCTGCCGAGAAAACGGCACTAGGCGGAATGGCAGATAAGTCTATCGGGAAAAATGCTCTGGTCAAAGCACTATATTCCCCACCCCCAAAATCGCAATACATCGCTGCGTATGATGGCGCTGCTGCACTAATCACATCTGCCGAAGTCGCTTCCCTTTGCGATGCCCAACTTCCTGCTGCATCAATACGCATTGACTTATCGTAACTTGGAATAAGGTTGCCGGTATCAGTCAATAAGACAAAAGGAAATCGATTGTCTTTCAGAAGTCCGGCGTAATTTAGTAATCCTTTATAGGTTGACAGTTTTGCGTATTCGTCAATCTTTTTGAATGGCGACTTGAGGATATCTACCGCCGAGAGTGGGAATCGCAGTCTTTGGGCAAACTCGTCTGCACAAAACGCTTTGACTTTGAATTTGTTACCAAACTTGGCGACATAAAGATTCGGGGTTAGTTGGATTATCTTGTCTTTTTCCTCAATCCCCAAGAATTTACGACCAAAACGATTATTGGCAAGTCTAAGTAAAGGTTTCTGATATTCTTTGAACAATCTGTTCATATCTAAAGACTAAATGTTAAAACTATTTAAAGGCAATCTATTTGCCCAAGACCACATACCCCAAGATCTTCTTATTAGTCGAAATCGATCCTGTTCCTCCATTGACCTTATACATCAGTTTGATTGTATGCGCCCCGGTAGCGACAGTCTCGATTGTTTGGGTAGATCCTGTCATAAACAAAACCCCTCCTGACCATTGGTAGCCGGGTAATATAAGTTCGCTGGCAATCTGAACATTATCTAGCATCAATCCCACCAAAATTGCATAACCGGAATTGGGTAGGTTTCCGCCGGAAGCACCGGCAAAGATTAAGACTTTTGATTGTTTTGCCAGTGTGAAATTCAAAATCATGTCGGGCATATCAACAAAGATAGTTGATGATGTGGTTAAGGCATTGTTGTTGGAAACAATACCACTTGGGAAATTCCCGATATTTAGGCCGGAGGAATCAATAATGACCGAATCGGTCTCATCCTTGACTGTAATCTTGCCCCCATCAACAACAATCCCATCCTTATCCAATCTGACCTTCTCGACTCCTGTCTCATCCAAGACACTCATCAATCCACTTTCATTGTCCGCACCACCGATTGTTATCTCGCCGGTATAAAAAGAATTAGTAATGATACTTCCGGCCATGATTGTCCCTTTGAAAGTGGCATCCCCGGTCGTACCATCAATCGCAAAGGTTATAATTCCTGCTAAATCTCTAGCAGTCAAACCATCGGGAGTTATTCTCAAGTCTCCTGATACGCCGTTTATGTATTTGCCTATCTGCAACGCTCCACTTTCGGTGAAAGTATATTCGGCAAGGATTGTCCTTGATTTGGTATTTAATGAAGCGCCGATTGTCTCATGGGCGATCAGTTTGGAAGGAAGGCGATTATCGGCGATCTTCTCGGCACTGGTTACTCCGCCGGTTGTAGGTTGAGACACGCCAAGATCTACAGTCTGCTCACTTGGTAGCGGATTGTCGGTTATTTCCTCTGGATGATAAACCTTTTCTTCGTCAGTCATTTTGATCGAAATAAACCCTTAAACGATGGATTTCCGGGCAAGTATTTCCGTATGGATTCAAAACTAGTCGTGGTTCAAAGATTTCTCCTTCTGCCACGATCCTGAAAACCGCTTTCTTTGCACCGGTGACTGTAAAAGATGAATTGCCATCTGCCGTTTTTGCTTGAATGAAACTGCCGGTTTTATTGACTCTATACCAAAATTCAACCGATGTGCCGATTGGAAGTGGTTTCATAAAGATCTCGGCACTATTCCATCTGGTAATTTTCATTGGGATCTTGACTGGCGCTCTGAAATCCAATCCTTCATAGACTCCGGTTGCTTTATTAAAAGGATCAACCGCTTTCACGCCAAAATCCGTTCCATCCCGATAACTTGCCAAAGTTATTCCGGCAACATTGGTCAATGCACCAATTTCATCGACATCCAAAAGATACTCAAGGTTTAGGACTGTCGGATGGTTTTTATTCTTCCGGCCATAAGAATAGATCCCATTCTTTCCTGTCTCGGCATTAAAGACTCCAAAAAGTGGCAGATTGCCGACTGTTTGTTTATCAATCCAAGAAAGTGCCGTTTCTTCCCAATCAAAGAAGTTTGCTTGTTCGATTTCATTAGTCACTCCGCCCGGATTGACTATCCCACCACCGGGGAATCTTTTGATCGGCATCGAGGAGGTCATGTCGGCATAGTAAATATCTCCGTCATCTCCCACTTGGGCGAGCGGAAACTCGGCATCAATGGCTGCGTTCACTCCTCTAGTGGGATCTGCCTTCTTAAAAGTACCAATGACCGCTCTTGCGCTTCTTTCCACGATCGTCTTTGCGATATTGCCCGGAATTAAATCAAGTGCCTCATTAGTATAGGAATCGTCATATCCAACCAAAGCGATCCAAGAATCGTTGGCGATCTTTAATGCCCCACCGATCTGTTTCATTGTGTGCCAGTCAGCAGAAGTTAAATTGGTGGCGATTGTCTCAACATCACTCCAATTTGTTGCCCCCGGAATTTCTTTTCTTTTTAGTGTCTTGTCTGTTGCCCAATAAAGATAGGTTTTTGTGGCAGATGGTTTCTCCTCTGCCCCCTTGATCGCCCCATCCGGATCGGTATGGATTCTTTGCCAAAAAGCATCTACATCCCGGCGATAAATCCTGCCGGTATTGCCAAATCCATAAGTATATCCATCGGTGCATTTGACAAACCATCGGATCAAGTCGTCAAAGACAGTCACTCCCGGTGTTGGTGACGGACTCGGACTTACCGAGGCCGATGGTGATCCAGAGGCGCTTGGACTTAGACTGCCACTAATTGATTCCGAGATCGAAGGTGATAATGAGATCGAGCCGGAAGGTGATGGTGATCCCGAGGGTGAAAGACTTGGACTTCGGGATTCCGATAAGGAAGGACTCGCTGACTCCGATGCCGATTCACTAAGTGATTCAGAAATACTTGGCGAGGGCGATTCGGAGATGGATTCAGATACCGAGGGTGATCGAGATTCAGATACCGAGGGTGATCGAGATTCCGAGAGAGATTCAGAAATACTTGGCGATCTGGATTCGGATGCCGATGGGGATCGAGACTCCGAGGCGGAAGGTGAAAAACTTAATGATGGGGATCGAGACTCCGAGGCGGAAGGACTTAAAGATAAGGATCGAGATTCCGATGCTGACGGAGATGGACTTAATGACGGCGATCGGGATTCCGAGGCACTTGGAGATGGTGAGGCACTAGGTGATCTGGATTCAGATGCCGAGGGACTTGAGACTTCATATTCAATAACCAGTTTCGGTTTGTTACTTCCTGCCTCGGCCATAGTCGTTTGAATCCAAGAATTACCGGCGTTCCAACTAGGGGTAGTATTGTCAATATCTTCTGTCCATCTAGTAGCAAGTTTGGTAATTCCTCCGGGGACGATTGCTGCCTTGCCGGCAGAATTAAAAACCCAATCGTTGTAGGCAAAGATTGTGATCGAGGAGAGAGGTTTATCAGTTGACAGTTTGGTTGATCCATAATGTGTAACATTCAAGTCGCCGACAACAAGTGCAGTATTGGTTGCCGGATTGGAAGTCGTGATGTTGATACTTAGGGTGTGGTCAAATGCTTTGTCTTGGACATACAAACTCAAAGTGGCAGAAAGAATAGTTGCGCCAACCGGGATTGCGGATGTATCAAAAAGTAGAATTCCTCTGGCGATAGCATCCCATTTGCCACTTGTCACACCGCCACTTATAGAAACAGTATAGTTTGGAGTCGTGATGTAATCTACACCAGTCCCCGGAGTTAATGCCCTCAAAACCGCCCAAGTATTCTCGGCCATTATGGCAACAACTCTGCCATCAACCGAGGTAGTCTCTGGATGGGCGTTAGGATAGACAGTTATCGTTGACATAATCTAAGATTAGAAGATAAAACTATTTAAAGGCAATCGAAGCGATTGTTCCCACGATCATCTCTTTTAAAGCAGTTTCCAGATCTTCAACGCAGTTTGGATTATCAATCATCACTCCCATTTCGGGATCGGTCACTTGGTAATAAGTCCCATCATTCACCATAATCGGTGGATCTCGGAAAAGGAGAGGATTATTAATCGGCAATTCAATTCCGTCTTTTGTGGCTTTGACGGAGACTCTTAGGAGATCATCTTCAACCGATGGCGCTTCAAGAATCTCAATATCATATCCGTTAAGGGAAAAATCTTCCAAAGGGATTTGGGCAAATGCTTCGGCCTTAATGAGACATCTTTCCTCGGCCGTGACATTTTGGATTGCCAAACCGACTTCTTTCAATTCAAATCGTTTTTCTTGGGTATAGACTCGTGCCATATCTAAAGATTAAATGATAAAACTATCGGAAGGCAATCAACCAACCGAAGCGCTTGGCGACCGGGAAGGTGATCTCGACACTGACGAGGATGGTGATGGTGAGAATGATGGCGATCTTGACTCCGACACTGATTCTGATGCGGATGGCGAGACCGAGGAAGATGGAGAATGACTGGCCGGGATTCCCTCATCCACTAAATCTTGATTGCAACTTATTGAATCAACGACTTTTCTGACATCAAGACCTGATCCGAATTTAAAAGCGCCGGGGATTCCTTTGTCCTCATAATCGGAGATTGCCCCCCGGAATTGTTTGACTTCATAGACCGGCATTAGTATGACTCCTCGTATTTTTTACTTGTCCAGATAGTATATTTTGGAATATAGGCCGGTGACGGACTTGGACTGGCCGAGGGTGATCGGGATGGTGACGGACTTGGACTGGCCGAGGGCGATAGCGAAAGACTTTCAGATAATGAGACTGATACCGATTCTGATCTGGATTCCGATGCTGATCCACTAACCGATGGTGATAAGGATTCTGATAAAGATTCGGAAACCGATGGCGAAAGTGACTCGGATACTGACTCGCTCAAGGATTCCGAAATACTCTCCGATAATGATTCACTAATTGACTCGCTGGCGCTAGGTGATTCGCTGGCGGACTCGCTGACTGATTCCGATAAGGATTCCGACAAAGACTCTGACACCGATGGCGATAGGGATTCACTCACCGATTCGCTGGCTGATGGCGATAATGATTCCGAAACACTCGGCGAAAGAGATTCGGAAACACTTTCCGAGACCGATTCGCTTACCGACTCGGAAGCCGAAGGAGATTCGCTTGCCGATTCGCTGACCGATTCACTAAGAGACGGCGAAAGTGAAACTGAAACGGAAGGTGATCGAGACTCCGAAACAGATGGACTCAATGACTCCGATACACTCTCTGAAACCGAAGGTGATAGTGAAACTGACACACTTGGCGATCGTGACTCACTTACCGATGGCGATAGTGAAATCGATCGTGACTCACTCACCGATTCTGATGCGGAAGGCGATTCACTTGCGGATTCTGATACGGATTCTGATAAAGATTCAGACAAGGAAACCGAAACGGATGGTGAAAGCGATTCAGAAACCGATTCCGATAGAGATCCCGAAATGGAAGGACTTAGTGACTCGGATACTGACTCCGAAACGGATGGTGAAAGCGATTCAGAGACACTTTCAGAGATCGATTCTGATGCACTAGGAGATTCGCTGGCCGATTCTGACACCGATTCGGACAATGACTCGCTGATTGATTCGCTGACCGATTCGGACACACTAGGCGACAAGGAGACACTAATTGAAGGACTTAGTGACTCGGAAACCGATTCGGAAATGCTTTCTGATAAGGATTCTG
>Ga0315285_10002037_pt1 | contig 21223 bp, 23 predicted proteins | sample YL17G09_36_MG_FD_203698 | JGI IMG/M metagenome (GOLD analysis project Ga0315285, IMG submission 203698) | Sediment microbial communities from Yellowstone Lake, YNP, Wyoming, USA - YL17G09_36 | ecosystem: Environmental > Aquatic > Freshwater > Lake > Sediment | place: USA: Wyoming | collected...
GTCGGTCCGGGCGTCCCGCCCGCCGCCCTGCGGAAGCTGAAGGTGCTTCGGCGGGGCGCGAGCATCATCGGAGGCGAGGGGTGACCGAACTTGCGGGCGTGGTCGACTTCCTGCGGCGCACGGGGAAGTTCATCATCACGGCGCACGAGACGCCCGACGGCGATGCGATCGGCAGCGAGTGCGCGATGCTGCGCGTTCTGCGGGGCATGGGCAAGACCGCGGCGATCTTCAACGCGGATCCCACGCCGCGCAAGTTCAGGTTCCTCGACGCCGACGGCCTGATCGGGGTGCTCTCCTCCGAGGCGGACCTGCCGGCGGACATCGCCGAGTATGCCCTGCTCATGCTCGATACCAGCGACGTGCACAACATCGGCCAGGTCGCCTCCCTGGTCCTCCCCCGGGTCCGCGAGCACTTCATCATCGACCACCACGAGCAGGAGGAGGACCTGCTGGCGGGCAACTTCATCCAGAAAAGCTCCTCCTCGACGGCAGAGATCCTCTACCAGATCTTCCGCGAGCTCGGCGTCGAAATCGACTTCCCAACCGCCCAGGCGCTGTACACGGCGATCGTGTACGACACGGGCTCCTTCATCTATCCCAAGACCACGGCGTTCACCTTCGAGATCGCGCGCGACCTGGTCTCCCGGGGCGTGCAGCCCAACTCGGTGTACGCGAACGTCTACGAGAGCAATTCCATCTCCGCGCTGGTCCTCCAGTCCAGGGTCCTCTCCACCCTCGAGCTCGTGCACGGCAACGCCGTCGCGATCCTCACCATGCGCGCCGCGATGATCAGGGAGTCGGGCGCCTTCTACGAGGAGGCCGACCAGCTCATCAACATTCCGCTCAAGAGCGAGGATATCCGGGTGTCCATTTTCTTCAAGGAGAATCTCGAAGGCCTCGTCCGCTGCTCGATGCGCTCCAAGGGGGCCATCAATGTCGCGGAAATCGCCCAATCCTTCGGCGGCGGCGGCCACCGCACGGCCGCGGGATTCAAGTGCAGCGGCTCCATCGCTTCGACCCGCGCAGCGGTCCTGGAAAGGCTTGCCCCGTGGTTCGCCTGATCGCGCCCCTGCTCGCCCTCATTCTCCTTGCCGGATGCCCGCGCCAGGGGACGACGCCGCCGCGACAGGCCGGGAGGATCGTTCCGCGGGGGCCCCGCATCTCCGCCCCCGCCGGGGAGGCTGCGCCGGCAGGCGAGGCTCGCGCCGATGCGGAGGCGATGAAACCGCGCATCGCGCTCGACACCCAGGACGTCGTGCTGCAGGTGGCGAGCGCGAACCTCGACGTCGACCCCGAGGAGGAGCAGGTCATCGCGGTGAAGAGGCGGGACGACCTCGAGGCGCCCATCCGAGTGATCGTCGTGGACTCCGACCCCGCTCAGGGACAGTACTTCTTCCAGAGCTGGGAGGCGCCGACGAACGCGACCAACGCGCGCATCCTCGACCTGTCGGTGAAGGACCTCCTCGGCGACCATGGACGGGAGATCGTCCTGAGCGGCATGAACCGCGACGGCCGGCTCACCCTCGACGTGTTCCGACCCTCGCCTCCCCCCCTGGGCAAGGGGCTCGCCTTCCGGCCGGTCTGCCAGATCGCGGCCGTCGAGATCCGCATCGAGGAGTCCGAGAGGGACGAGGCGTACACGTACGGCGGCAGGAACGGGGAGAGTTTTCCCATCGTCTCGTACCTGCGCGACCCGCAGTCCGAGAACGTCATGGACCTGATCCGCATCACCTACACCTGGAAGTACAACGAAGGCCGCTACGTGCCCGGGCCGCCCGAGAAGATCCCCGGGGAGAGAGTCGAGCAGAAGCAGCTCGAGAAGCTTTTCACCACGGGGACGGTCGCCGCCTTCGAGGAGTTCCTCTCCGGCTCGTGGGTGCAGCTCTCCCTCACGCCGACGGGGGACAAGATCGGGGCCATCGTCGACTTCCAGCCCCAGTCGCGAAGGGTTTCCATCTCTTCGGGGGACACGCAGGAGGTGTACATCTGGCGGGACACCCTGCGCACCATCTACAACCGGGTGATCCTCGTCGGAGAGAACGAGGCGGTGCCAAAGATCACCAAGACATTCTCGATCAGCGTCGAGTCGGTCTCATCCATCGCCGTGAGCATCCAGGGCAGCGACCTGGGAGACTTCCCCCTCGCGACGTACACGAAGGTCTCCGACGAGATCCAGTCACGGCTGCTCGGCGACGGCGGCGTCGCGGTCACCCTCGACGCACCGGAGCTGAGCGGCGCGTACAAGGGGGCCTCCAATCTCGTGGTCGATTTCGCGAACCCCCGCCTGACCTGGACGGAGGGGGGGAAGTCCCGCGACGGCTCGTACGTGCTGTTCTCGCTTCAGGGGCGAAAGATGCTCGGCGTGCGCCTGCTCACCGACAGCCCGACCTCCTCGGAAAGCAGGTCGTACCTCGCTGAGTTCAAGGAGAAGAGGGAGGCGAGCCGGGTCGTCCGCACGCTCGTTCTCACGCCGGTGCTTGTGACGGTGAAGGGGTACGAGGAGACCGTCGGCGAGCCGTTGACCCTCGCGCAGACCCAGGACCTGCCGAAGAAGTGAGCGCGATCGACAGGGAGGAGACGCGGAGGACCCTCCGGCTGATCATCCGCATCCGTTTCTTCATCGTGCCTGCCGTGCTCGTGCTGCTGGGGGCATCGGCTTTCGTGGGCTTTGCGCGCAGCGCCGCCTTCACGGCGGGAAGCCTTCCGCTGCATGCGGTGAACGCGGCGGTCGTGATCGGCCTCAATGCCCTGTGTCTGCTCCTGGTCGGGAGGGTGCGGGACCTGCGCCCCCTCGTCCTGTTCCAGCTCGCCATCGACGCGCTGAACTTCACCTTCACCGTCTACAAGACAGGGGGGGTCGCGAGCCCCCTCGCGTTCCTCTACTACGGGGTGATCTTCGCCGCGGGCCTCCTGCTCGGCGCCCGTGGAACCTTCCTTGTCGCGGGGGTCTGCGCGGCGCTGTACCTTGGCATCGTCGGCCTCGAGCTCCTCCACCTCATCCCTCACCAGAGCTACTTCGTGCCCCTCGCGGGGCTGCACCTCATCCCCGCCTATGTCGCGCTCAGCGTGCTGTTCACACTGTTCTCCCTTGCCCTCATCGCCTTCCTCGCCTCCTACCTTTCCGCGGAGCTGCGCAGGCGCAACAAGAGCTACAGGCAGGCCAACGCGCGCCTGTCCAAGAAGATCGCCACCCTCCAGCTGCTCCAGCGGGCGACAGAGGCGCTCAATTCCTCGCGCCGGGTCAGAGACGTAGCGGATGCGATTCTCGGGGAGCTGCTGGAGTTCCTGCGCCTCGACCGGGCGCTCCTGTACCTGAACAGGGATGGCAGGACGCTGCGCCTTTTCATGGTGAAATACCGGTCAGGCTCGGCTGCTGCCGGGCGGCGGTCTCCCCGCATTTCCATTCCACTGCGCGAGGGGGCGGGCTTGACCGCGCGCGTGGCCATCCGCCGCACGGCGATGAACGTGCGCCGGCCGCAGGACTCTCCCTTCATCAACAGGGAGCTGCAGAAACGGATCGGGACGAACCCGTTCGCCATCGCGCCGCTCGTGGTGAGGGACAGGCTGATCGGCGTTCTGGGCGTCGATCGCAGCCTGGTCTCGGGCGAGATCAGCGACGAGGAGTTCCAGGTCCTGAAGATCTTCGCGGGCCAGGCCGCGATCGCGATCAGCGGGCTTCGGAAATGACGAACCCCGCGTAGCCCGCCTTGCGGAGGTTCTCCGCGAGCGATACCGCCGCATCCCGATCCATTCCGACCCCCGCGTAAAGCTTGAAGAGCGTCTTTCCATCGCGCGTCTCCTGGCGGACGACGGGCGCGAAACCCTTCTTCGAGAGGTCGGCCGCAAGCTCATCGGCGTTCTCCCGCGTCGCGAAGGAGCCGGCCTGGACAGCATAGGAACCGGTCTGCACCGCAGCGGAGGCTGCCTGCGCCGAGGGGGAGCCGTCCTGCACTGCGGCAGCGGCCTGCCCCACAGACGGGGCCGCGAACTGGGCCGGATTCGGCCAGGGGCTCGCGCGGCCGGCGGCAAGGGCTTCTTCTGGCGAACCGGGAAACCGCCTTCCGATCCCTGCTGCGGCTGCTGCCATTCCCCCTGCATCTCCAGACCTTCTGGAGCACTCGTACAGGCCCCACAGCGCTGCAAGGGCGATCCGGGGATTGTCGGAGCCTTCCGCGGCTCGGCCGAGTGTCTCGCGGCACCGGTCCCATTGCTCGGCGGCGAGGTCGCTGTACCCGTCGACCAGGTTCGCCCAAGCTTCTCCATGCGCCCGCAGGACATCGAGCGCCCCCGTGGCCGCGGCGGCGTCGTTCATCTCGAGGGCGAGCAGGGCGTATGCGACGAGAGCCTCGGCGCCGCCGCCCCCCTTCCACGCCCTTTCAGAAAGCGCCCGCGCCTCCTCAGATCGGCCGGACATCTCGGCGAGCTTCGAAAGGGCGAGCAGCGGCTGGGGCCCGAGGCCGGGTGTCGCGGAAAGCTCGAGAAGCTCGCTGAGGTTCGGCTCCAGCCGGAACAGCGCGGCAAAAACCGTGTCGACCCGCGCGGGGTCCTCCGTGTTGTCCTTGAGCCATGCGCGGTATATGCGGATCGCTCCCTCGGAATCCCCAGCCTGCTCCAGGCGCGCTGCCTCCGCCAGCAGAGGCGCTTCCGCCGGAAACGCGGATATCGCCGACACGCAGAGCAGGGCCGCGGCAAGAACCGCCGTCACGGCCCTTCGGCGCGGAGCTCTCTCAGGCGAGCGAAGCCCTGTAGGTGTTGCCGGAAAGGGAGCGAAGCGTGACATCAGCGAAGTCCCCGATGAGAGAATGATCGCCCGGGAAAACGGCCATGGCATTCCATTCCGTGCGAGCCAGCAGCTCGGCCGGGTCCTTCCTGGAGACACCTTCGACGAGAACGGGCACGCGGCGGCCCAGCCTCTCGGCGGCCCTGCTCTTCGAGATGCGCCTCTGCGTCTCGATGACGAGCGAAAGGCGCTCCAGCTTGAGCTCATCCGGCAGGGCGTCCTCCATGGTGAACGCGGGAGTCCCCTCGCGCGGGTTGTAGTAGTACATGAACGCTTCATCGAAGCCGACCGTCTCCATCAGGGAAATGGTGTCGCGGAAATCCCTCTCAGTCTCTCCGGGGAACCCAATCAGAATATCGGTCGTGACTGCGGCGTCGCTGAGCGCCTGCCGGATCCGCCGGACCCTTTGCAGGTAGCTCTCGGCGGTGTATCCCCGGTTCATTCGCGCGAGCACCGCATCAGAACCGCTCTGCACGGGGAGATGGACGTGGCGGCAGAACCGGCTGTCAGACGCCATGGCCTCGATGATGCCGTCGGAGAGATCGCCGGGGTGGGAGGTGAGGAACCTGATCCAGCGGATCGTCCCCGCTTCGACCGCCACCATTCTCAGCAGGCCCTCGAAGTCCAGCGGCGCACCCCCGCCGGAATGCCGGTACGAGTTCACGTTCTGGCCCAGCAGCGTGATCTCGCGCGCCCCCCGCGCCTCGAGAGCCCGCACCTCGGCCAGGACCTCCTCGGGAGGTCGCGACACCTCGCGGCCACGGACATAGGGGACCACGCAGTAGGAGCAGAAGTTGTCGCAGCCGTGCATGATGGGGACAAACGCCCGGGCGCCGCCCGTGGAATGCAGCGCAGCGAATCCGTACTCGGCCTCCTCGGCGCGGAGCACGGGGGCGCGCCTGTCCCCCGCTTCCCTGACCGCCGCCAGGAGGTCCTTCTTGTGGAAGGTCCCCAGAACGACGTCGATCTCGGGATGCTCTGCCGAGAGCGTCCCCTTCAGCCGCTCGGCCATGCAGCCCGTGAGAACGAGGGTGAACGAGCGGCCCCGCTTGGCGCTGCGGTAGAAGGCGAGCCGGCCTCGGATGCGCTCCTCCGCCGTCTCCCGCACCGAACACGTGTTGAGGATGACGAGGTCCGCCTCCTTTTCCGATCTGGCGGCCGACCAGCCGTCGCTCGCGAGGTCCAGCAGGAGCGCCTCTGACTCGGCCTTGTTCATCTGGCAGCCGTAGGTCTCCAGCCAGACCCTCTTCGCCTCCATCGCCGACGGCGGTCTCTACGACCTTTTCTTGAGGTTCTTGAAGAACCGGTACAGGAGAACCGCGCCGCCGCCCAGCAGGACGATGCCCCCGGCCCTCATGAGCCAGAGCAGGAGGGGCAGCTGAAAAATCCCTGTCACGAGGGTCGCGGCGCCCACGCCTGCCGTCACGAGACCGACCGTGCGGTCAGATTTGCCCCCGCTCAGGGCGAGTCCGGCAACGCCGAGAATGCCTCCTGCGATGATGCTGAAGAGGCCGTGGCCCGCGAGGGCGATCAGGGCGATTCCGCCGCCGGCCGCCCCGATCCCCATCATGGCCTGCTTCGTGAGCTGGCCGCGCGGAACGATGTCGCTCATGCCTCACCTCCAATTTCGATGCAATGTACATCCGCCGCTGCGGTGCGTCTACAGCTGGGCTCTCGCAGGTCCCCTCGGGCGGCAGCAGCGCGACGCCAAGCCGAGTTGACACCGGGGAGCCAATCCCTCTAGAGTGACCCCATGCATCCTCTGACCAAGAGGATCGGCCTTCTGGTCTCGCTGTTCTGCCTCGCCATAGGGCTGTTCCTGCTGGGCTACAACCTCAGCCTCATCACGGAGAATGCCACCGCTGTCGCCCTGAACCTCTGGCCCGTCCTGCTCGTCGTCGCGGGCATCATGCTGGTAGTGGATTCAACGAAGAAGCGCATGTTCACGCGCTCGACCGGCATCGAAACCCGCGAGCACACCCTTGCGGCCCCGTCCGGCGCCCGCGAGCTTTCCTGCAGCGTCCAGTTCTCCTACGGGAGGCTCTTCATCGACGGTGCGGAAGGCGCTTCGCACTTGCGCACCGAGCAGGTGGGCGCCGCGTCCGTGCCGGCGATCTCCTCCGAGATGATGGGCAGCGCGGCGAGCCTCTCCATCACGATGAGCCAGCCCATCTTCCCCGCCCACTTCCAGCTGCGCAACACCTGGCGTCTCGCCCTCGAGCGCTCGCTCCCCCTGCGCCTCGCGCTCGACCTGCATGAGGCGAGCCTGTTCCTCGACCTTCGCGACCTGCCTGTCGACTCTCTTGAGATGAGGGCCGACACGGGGCGGCAGGAGATCTTCTTCGGCCGCAGGCCGCGCAAGGTCACCGCCCGGCTGTACTCCTCGAGCGGCGACCTGACCATCGTGCTGCCTGCGCGCGCCTTCATCCGTGTGCGCCTGCTCAACCCCTTCTGTCGGGTCGATTATCCCCAGGGCGACCTCGAGAAGCGGGAGGACGGCTCGCTCGTGTCGACGGCGGCGGACGAATCCGCGGGGAACATCGACATTGAGCTCGACGGACCCATCAAGAACCTCGTCCTCGACGTGGACGAACCCGCCGCGGCCCGGGAAACTTGAAATAAGCCCCTCGACGTGGTAGCATTCCCAGCAACCAGACAGGGAGCATCACCGTGAACAAGCGTTTCCTCTCCATCTTCATCGCAGCGGTTCTCATCATGTGCGTCCTCGCGCCCCTCGCCGCCCAGGACGAGCAGGACAAACAGGGCAAGCCGAAGGAGCCGCCTCCGCAGTACACCCTTGGCGACCAGACCCTGTCGATCAATGCCGGGCTGTTCGTTCCCCTGTTCTTCCTCACGTATCAGTTCGCGGCGGCCTCGACTCACCTGACCGTCGGCGGCGCCGGCTCCCTGAACTGGATGGCGTACGTGAACAGCTGGCTGCGGGTCGGAATCGAGGTCGGGGGCATGTTCGCCTTCTCTCCCAACGGCAACACCCTCCTCTCGCTTCCTATCACCGCGAAGGCGTCGTATATCCTTTCCTCCTATCCGTTCGAGATCCCCTTCTCGCTCGGAGTCGGAATGAACGTGGTGAAGTACATCGACAAGTCGATGATCGACCTCATTTTGAAGCCGGGGGTCTCGGGGCTGTGGGCGTACAATGCGTCGTGGTCCTTCGGCCTGAACGCGACGTACTGGTGGAGCATGCAATTCTCAAAGACGGCTGACCAGGGTCGGATCGGGAACTTCCTCGAGCTATCCCTGTGCGCGCTGTATCACTATTAGGGGTCCCCAGATGAAAGCACGAATCGCCATTGTCCTCCTCGTCATGATCTCGTTCCTCTCGGGCTGCCCGGAAGGCGGCATTTACTACACCCTGGAGAAGGAGACGCCAACCACGGACAACACGCTGAAAAACGGCATCCCGATCCATGGCGTCGCGAAGTTGGTCCCGGCTTACTACGTCGCGGCGGGAAGCGTCTGGAAAGGCACGCTGACCCCTGCGCCGGTCGCTTGGGACACGTCGACGCCGATCACCCCTCCCGTCGACGGCGCTCTTTGCACGGCACTCGTCGCGTTTGATCCTGGTCCTGGTCTGGATCTGTACGGCGGGTTCATCACGCAGAGCGGAAACGTCGGCCTGTACAAGGCAGCCGGACCCTCGCCGACCACTTTTGTGGGAGGGCAGATCACCGATCCCCTCGTGGTCGACAAGCAGGTCGCACTCCTTGAGGTCCTGAACGGGGGAGCCGAGCTGGTCATCTCTACGGTATCGCCGGGGGATCCCTTCAGCTACGGCCTGGTCCTCTTCGATGGGACAACCTACTCCACCCTCTTTCCAGATACCGCGACGAAGCCATTCACGGGGGTGGCTTTCACCTCGACTCCCGGCACCTACTGGGCTGTTTCCGGCACCTCGCTGTACTCAGGCGCGGCCGGCGCTCTAGTCGTGGAGCCCAGACTTACGAAGTCGGCCACCGAGGAGGTCCTCACGTCGGTGTTCAGCGACAACGGGACCCGCCTCTTCGTGACATCGAACCTCGGGTACGTGTACTACTCTGCCGATGAGGGTGCGACGTGGACGCCGAACGCTTCTGCCATGAAGGTGAGCGACACGGTCGTGAGCTTCCTCACGGTCGCTGGCGGCCCGAACCAGAGCAAGATGCTCGTCGGCTCGGACGGGTACGGGTACTATGTTCTCGACACCGCTGTGACCCCGCCAACCCTCGCGCGATTCGCCGACAGCACCATCGGGTTGTACACGGCCTCTATAAGCAGGTTCCTCATCGACGAGAACCGTCTCTTCGCGTGCACACTGAAAGGCCTCTGGCGCACCGAATCGTTCGACGCGACCGACTGTTCGGTGGAGAGTTGGATCCAGGAATAGAGTGAGCCGCGCCTATGGAGCGCCGCCGAAGCTGAGGTCCACGTCGGAGTAGTACTTTTTCTTCTCCTCTTCGGTCAAACCCACCAGCTCGTGGCTGAGGTAGTGGATCCAGAAATCGTTGTCGGGCGAGGCGAGATCGTGGAACCGGCACCAGTAGTCGGGCTGCACGGGAAGCTGGGTCTCGAGGTAGCGGCGCAGCTTGTAGTCATGAACGGCGACCCGCACATCCTCGCGCGGGATGCCCTTGTCCATGATGATCTCCACCAGGGCGTTCACCGTGCGGCCTGAATCGAAGATGTCGTCCACGAGAAGGACCTTGTCCCCCGTTCGCAGGTACTCGGGGTCATAGGTCCACCCATCCACCCGCACCCTGTCCTGCAGGCCTATGTCGTGGTAGGAACGGGCAACGACGGCGGCGTAGTAGGCCGGACGGGTCCCGCGCCGCACGAGCTTGAAGAACTCGCTGATGACGTTGCCCATGTACGCCCCGCCCCTCAGCGACACGTAGATCACGTCGGGGACGAAGCCCTCGCGGTTGATCCTTGCCGCCAGGGCGATTGCGTTGTTGCGGACGGTCTCGTACGGGAGAAACTCCTTGCGCATGCGGCTCCGATTCTACTCGATCAAGGTGAGAATTTCCATTCCATCTTCGCGCACCGCGACCGTGTGCTCGAAGTGGGCCGAATCGGCGCCATCCGCCGTCACGACCGTCCACCCGTCCTCCAGCAGCTCGATATCGCCCGTCCCCGCGTTGATCATGGGCTCGATGGCGAGGACCATGCCAGGCTTCAGGCGCGGGTTGGCGCCCGTCCCCACGTAGTTGGGGACCTGGGGGTCCTCGTGGGGCGCGAAGCCCACCCCGTGCCCGCAGTACTCGCGCACGACGCCGCACGATCTGCCCACCGCGTGCTCGTAGACCGCCCGCGATATGTCGCTCACCCTTTTGCCGGGCTGGGCCTGCGCGACCGCCCTCGCGAGACACTCGCGGGTCACCTCCAGGAGCCTCCGCCGGGCCTCCGACACCCGGCCCACGGGAAGGCTCACGGCGGCGTCCGAGAAGTACCCGTTCAGTTCGACGCCCAGATCGAGGCTGACGATGTCACCCGCGCGCAGCCGTCTCGAGCCGGGGATGCCATGGATGACCTCGTTGTTGATGGAGACGCACAGAGAGGCGGGGTAGTTCATGTAGCCCAGAAAAGACGGCCGCCCGCCCCGGGCCGTGATAAAGGAGCGCGCGAAGGCGTCCAGCTCCTGCGTGGGCGTCCCGTCAGCGACCATGCGAGAGAGCTCCGCGAGAGCCGCCGCGAGCAGGCGAGCGGATGCGCGGATACCGCCGAGCTCCCGCTCGTTCTTGAGACGGATCATGGCGGGGCTTATTTGCCCGCCTCCTCCTTCTCGCGGTTTCTCTCCTTGCGCTTTTCCTTGACGATGGAGGTGAAGGCCTCCTCGGTCTCGGTGCCGAAGGAATCCTCGATGAGCTTCTTCGTGTCCTCGGCCTGGCCCGAGGTGATCGTCACCTTGCCCTCGGTGATGACGCCGGGCTCCACGGTCAGGCGGGGGGTGGAGATGTTGCCGAGGACCTTTCCCGTGTGAAGGAGGTTCACCTCCTCCGAGGCGACGATGTTCCCGATCAAGGTGCCGGCAATGGTCACCCGCCGGGCGACGATGTCGGTCTTCACCTTCCCCGTCGGCCCCACGACGAGCTGGTCGTCGGTCTTGATGTCGCCCTGGAACTTGCCCTCGATCAGGATCGATCCGTTCACGTAGAACCGGCCGTCGAAGATCGACCCCTCACCGATGACGCAGTTGCTTGTCTCGTTCTTGCTCGGCATGGCTTCTCCCCTCGCGAATGATATCACCGCTTCTCCCCTGCTGCAAGGTTGCCCTTGCGCACGGCGTCCAGCACGCCGTTGACGAACCGGTAGGAATCCTCCGTCCCGAAGCTCTTCGAAATGTCGACCGCCTCGTCGATCGTCACGGTCGGCGGGATGTCGGGCTGGAAGAGGAGGCAGTACACGCTCATGCGGAGAATGGCAAGGTCGACCTTGTTCAGTCGGGAGAAATCCCAGTTCTCGAGCTGTGCGCGGATGGCCTCGTCGATGCGGGGCAGGTTCTCGAGGGTCCCCTGGATCAGCAGCCGCGCGAACAGCAGCGCATCTTCTGCCGCGGCACCGGGCTTCTCCCCGTCCATCCAGGAGAAGTCGAACAGCTCTTCCAGCCCCGCGCCGGCCACCTCCGCGCGGTACAGCGACTGGAACGCGATGATCCGCCCTTTCCTTCGGGCTCCCATTCGACCTCTCCCGCCGCGACCGCCGTCACCAGGCGAGGTTCTCCTCGGTGGTCTTGACCTCGGCCTGCTTGCGCAGGTCCTTCACGATCTCCTCGAGGGCCTTTGTCAGGGCGGTGCTGGCCTCCTGGGCGGCGAGGTTCTGACGGATGAAATCCTTCACGGTGTACTGCATGGCGGGGGGAACCTTCTCATCGAACCCGAGGAGCTTCGCGTCGAACCGATCCTCGGCGCGCACGATGTGGTACCCGATGTTCGACTGCAGCGCGCCGCTGGTGTCGCCCTTCTTCAGGCGGAAGATGGCGTCGAAGAAGTCCTTCCCCAGCAGCTGCTTCCTCTGCTCGTCGGCCCGGGAAACATACCCGTAGTCGCCCTGGCGGTATTTCGTGGCCCCGTCGTCGGAGTACTTGAGGACCAGGTCGTCAAACGAGGCGCCTCCCCGCAGCTCCTTCACGATGTCATCGGCGCGCTTCGCCGCCTTGTCCCGCTCCTCCTTCGACGTGAGGGCGCGGGTGTCGACGAAGATGTGGCGGATCTTCACGTAGTCGTCGATGAAGAAATCCTTCTTGTTCGCGTCGTAGGAGGCCTTCAGCTCCTCGTCCGTGGGCGGCTTCACCGCATCGAGCATGCTCTTCTTCTTAGCCCGGGCGTAGTTGGCCAGCAGGACCTGGTATTTCATGTTCTTGAGGTAGTCGTCCCAGTTCACGCCGCTCCCCGCGATCATCTGGCGGAGGTCCGCATCGGTGAGGTCGCGCGCCAGCCCGAGGGACTGCGCAGCCGTCTTCTTCATCTGGTCCAGACGCGCGCTCACCTCCGCGTCGGAGGCGTAGACCTTGTCCCGCTCCGCGGCCTGCTCGATGAGCGACTTGGCGACCAGCCCCTCCAGAACGAGCTTGCGCTCCTCCTGGGACAGCGCCCGCTTCACCTGCGCCTCCAGCGGGTCGATCTGCTTGCGCAGCTGGCGCACCGTGATGATCTCCGAGCGCGTCAGCCGGACCGTGGCCACGGTCTTGTCGATGGGGTCGGCGCCGGCCGCGCACAGCCCGGCGCAAAGGAGAACAAGGGAGAAAATGCGAGTTTTCATGCTGGAACAGCGCTCCTCTACGCCCCCGCGAAGGCACCCCGGGAGCGTCGTCAGTTAACCGAAGTGCTCAGGGATTGTCAAGGCATACGGCGCAGCCGATCCTCTCCTTCAGCTTCTTCACGCCCGACAGTTTTCGATCCAATTGTAGCCCCTTTTGCAGATATTCCAAGGCCGCCTCCTGCAGCCCGAGGGAGGCGTACACCTCGGCGAGCTTCTTGCAGAAGAACGCGCTGTCCTTGCGAGAGAAGTCGAGCAGGATCATCTCGTTCAGGCGCGAGATCGCCTCGTGGGGCTGGAGGGTCCCCAGCATCTTGAAGCACAGCAGCGTGCGCAGCCTGTCGACCACCTCCTCGATGAAGTGACGGAAGTAGGGCTGCTCCCGCTCGTAGCTGTACAGCTTCTTGTACAGCTCGTAGGCCTCGGCGAAGTTGCCGCGCGACTCGAACACCTCGGCGAGGAGGAACGCGCAGTCCATGTAGTCCTCGCGCGAAAGGTAGTGCTCCAGGTCGAAACCCCTCGCCACCGTGAGCCGCTCGTACAGCTCCATCGCCTCATCCTGGTGATTGGACAGCAGGTCGTGAAAGATCAGCTTCGACTGGCTGAAGGGGTCATCGCCGCGCTTGCGCAGGAACTCCCGATAGTCGAAGCCCCGGATCGCCGTGACGGGCGGCAGGGTCCTGTCGTACTGCAGGCGCTTCTCGAGGTCGCCGAGCACGCTGTAGGCGGCCAGGAGAAGCCGCATCTGCTCTTCCGTGCGGCCGTCACCGTCGCGCCGGACGTCCGGATGCAATTCTTTGGCCCTGCGCCGAAAGGACTTCTTGATCTCCTGCGGCGTCGAGCCCCGCGCTATCCCCAGCACATCGTAGTAGTTCGTCATCGCCGAATTATGTCTCGATGATACTATCGAGGGCCTTGAATGTCAAGGCGAGGTGATGGTAAGGTCGGGCATGTTTGGATTCCTCATTACGAAAACCTTCTTCGACATGTGGGACAACATGTTCCGCGTGCTGATCATGAACCTCGGCTTCCTCGCGGTTCTCGCGATCCTGTTCGTGCTGGCTCCCCTGGCCGGCGCGATCCTCCCCCTCGCCATCGCCATCGCTGCCGTGGGGGTCGCGGCCCTTGCCGTCTACGCGGGGGCCGTCAGCCGGATGTGCGCGGACATCGCGGACTACAAGCAGCCCGGGTTCGCTGAGTTCTGGGCATACCTCAGGGAGAGCGTCCCGACGAGCCTCCTGCTCGCCCTCACGGTCGTGCTGTACGTCGTCGTGGTGATCTTCGTCGATTTCCCCTTCTTCGCCAGCGTGAAGAACCTCGCGGCATGGCTTGCTTTCGCCCTGCTGTTCTGGGTGACGGTGGCGTGCGCGCTCGCCCTGCAGTACTTCTTTCCGATCCGCGCCCGGCTGGACAGGAAGTTCCGCAAGCTGATCCGCAAGTCCTTCCTCCTGCTGCTGGACAACCCGGGCCACTCGCTGGGTCTCTTCATCGGAACGCTGCTGATCCTCGTGGTCTCCGCGTTCACCGCGCTGCTGCTCCCCGGCCCCGCCTCGATCCTCCTCTGGTGGAACGCTGCGTTCAAGCTGCGGATGTACAAGTACGACTACCTCGAGGCGAACCCCGATGCGAACAGGCGCAGGATCCCCTGGGACGCCCTGCTCGTCGAGGACAGGGAACGCGTGGGCAAGAGGACGCTGCGGGGGATGATCTTCCCCTGGAAGGAATGAGAGAGGCTCAGCCGATGCGCAGCCGCCGGCCGATCTCCTCGGCTTCCGTGGGCGAACGCAGGATGTCGGAGTTCTTCAGGAACATCCCCTCCCCCTCCATGCACTTCATCAGGCCGGCGAGGGCCTTGGCGGCGCCGAAGGTCGACTTCGCCACGAACGCGTAGCTCTTCCTGCCCGACACGATCCCCGACGCGGCAAGGAAGGTCCTCACGGATTCGGGAATTTTCCCGCCAAGGCCCCCGATCGGCTCCGCCCCGATGGCGACGTACTGGTAGATCGTCAGCTTGACGTTCAGGTCCTTCGCCCCGTCGAACACGTCGACCGTGTTTCCCTGCTTCTCGATGCCGCGGCCGAGGGCCTTGGCGAGGCCCATCATCCTGTCACGATTCCTGCCAGAGAAGAAGACTACCGCCACTCTCATCACTTGTTCTGGCCTCCGTTTCGGGTTCGTCGAAGAGACTCTGCAGTATCATGCGCGTGCGGCTGACGCAGAAGTATGCGGTCAGCACCGCCGCCGAGGTCCGCTGGGCCCTGCCCGACCGGCGCCCCGCGGCGGAGCCTTCCGGCGAGCCCGCTTCCGCCAGCCCCTCCACCTCCGCCCGCTCGAGGCGCAGTGTAGCATACCGGGGCCTTCCCTTTCTACTCTTGACCACCGTCATCTCGAAGAACCGATCGTCCACGGGTTTGAACAGCGGTATCGCCTCGTGGACGACGCTGTTGCGGATCCAGCGGATCTCGTGCGCCAGCAGCAGCAACCGCCCCGACCGGATGGCGCCCTCCGTTTTTGCCAGCTCCAGCATGTCCACCAGCTCCAGATCGAGCAGATCGTGGCGGGTCGCCAGCCACCTCCGCCCTCCGTTCCTGCTGAAGGCGAGGGGCCCCCGCCGCTCGAGCAGCGAGCCCAGGCGATGGATCAGGGCCTGCTCGAGGACCGTCCCCGAGAGGATGCAGGCGCTCTCCGCGAAACCGAAGTAATAGGCGTGGTGCATCTGCGCGAGGAGGAACTTCACCCGACCGCTTCCTGAGCCGGCGCCGATCGCGATGCGCTGGTAGTCGAGGTGAGCGCGGCGGAGCGCCGCCTCGCGCAGCCGCTTCTCTCCGTAGCGGCGCTTCAGGGTCGCGAGGTGCGTCTCTATACACTCCCCGTCCATCCCATTAGTATACGGTTCGCTCAAAATGCTGGTCAAGGCAATCGTTCCCTTTCTTGCAGTTTCCCTGTTTGCGCTCAGCGGCTGTCCCGCTGGCCGTGCGCCCCTTCGGGCGCGCGTCGATTCGCTCGTCATCGCGGCAGGACGGCCCGCGGGGCCGGTCTCGCTTCTGCGCAGCGGCGGCCTCCTCTTTGCCGTCTTCTCGGATAGCGAGACGACGTCCCTTGCCGTGTCCGAGATCCCGATCGGCCCCACGCTGGCCCCGACCGTGGCTCCCCCCCGACTCATCGACAAGATCGATACCGCTCCCCCCGCTTCGCCCTGGTCGGGCGAGCACGCCTGCGCGGCCAGCGGCGGCTCTGTCAGCATCCTGTACCTCGACCGCGAGCGGGAGGACAAGAGCGTGCTCAAGCTCGCCACGAGGACTGCCGGCGCCGTGGCCGCCGTGGGCGCCGTGCAGTGGCGCCTGGACATTCTCGAGCCGGCCGGGCGTCCCGTGGCTCTGCTCGTCCTGCCCGACGGACGCCTGGCAAGCCTCTGGGCCCCGGGCCCTCTTCTGCTGCGGGCCGGGTCGGCGAGTCCAGAGACGCTGCTGGAAGTCTTTCAGCCGGGGAGCAGGGCGCTCGAGTTCACGGCTGGCGACACGCGCGGCTTCACGGTCTTCGACGAGGCCTCGCGGCAGCTGCTGTGGTACAGCTGGACCGCCGGCGCCCCGAGTCGTGGAGTCGTTGCGGATGCGGGGGCCGTCCAGGCACCGACGCTTGACCTGAGCGAGACTGGTGCGCCGCGGCTCGCGGTTGCCTCTTACGACTCATCGCGGCGTCGAATCTACCTCTTTCAGCAGACGCAGGATCCGCAGCGCTTCACGCGCGTGACGGTGACGATGGCGCTCGGAACGACTGCGCTCTTCTGCGCCCCCTGGGCCGGGGGGCATCTGTTCCTGTACGATGAAACCCGCCCTCTCGGCAGGGGGAAGGCAGCCTCTGAGCTGAGCCTCCTCGAGCCGGACGGCGCGCGCTATCGGAAGCAGGTCCTCTCGACGGGGAGCGCTCCCCTGCTCAGCGTTTCGGCGGTGCTCGTCGATAGAGTGCTGTACATTCTCGCTCTCCGACAGGATCTCGCACTGATGCGGGTCGAGCTCTAGAGTTTCCGGTATCTGAACTCGATGTCGGGGTCCTTCACGATGAGGATGGAGCACTTGGAGTTCTTGAGGATCTCGCGGTGCTGCCTGCTCAAGACGTCGCGGAAGCTCCCCTTCTCCTCAAACCCGCCGAGGAGGATGAGGTCGGCCTCGCACTCCTCGGCGGCTCCGATGACCTCGGTTGATACCGCGCCCCGGCGCAGGACCTTCTCGACCGCCACGCCCTTCTTCTGGGCCAGCTCCTCGACGTAGTTCAGGTAGCGCTGACCGTTGTCCTCGAGGCTTTTTTCGTACTCGAAGCTCTCGTCCTCGACAAAGATCTTCGAAATGAGCAGCTCGCGGAGGGTTGCCGTGTCGACGACGTAAACAGCGACCAGCCGGCAGCGGTAGAGCTTCGCCATGGCGATTCCGTACTTCGCAGCTCCGATGGAGGCCTCCGACCCGCTCACGGCGACAACGACGGTCTGGAACAAGGCTTTCATGTTCTCTCCCCCAGAAGACGCGCCTTGAGGATCTTCTGCACGAAGAACACCTCCCTCTCGCGCTCCTCGAGCACTCCCTCGATGAACTTCTTGGTCTCCTCCACGTCGGGAATCACGATCTTCTCCAGCGCATTGACCCTCCGCTGGGTCTTCCGCACCTCCTTGGCGAGGCGCCAGACCATGGTCCTGATCTCGGCCATCCGCGCGATCAGCCTCAGCAGCTCGAAGAACTCGATCATCGTCCTGTCGCAGGTGCCGTGCGTGCCCATGAAGGAGTACTTCAGCTCCATGCGGGGCATCTGCATGTCGATCGTCGGCAGGGGAATGCCCATGAGCCTGCCCTGCTTCTCCCTGACGGCGAACTCGAAGCGGATGCCCGAGCTGATCTCGGCGGCGGTCTGCCTGCCGATCTGCAGGATCATCTTCTTGAGCGAACCGTAGGCGGAGTCAACCCGCCTGTCGAGGTCCCGCTCGAGCAGCTTCACCTCCTCGACCATCCGCATGAGCTCCATGACGAGGATCTCGCGCTTTTGCTCCAGCAGGTCGAAGCCTTCCCGGGCAATCGCGAGCTGCTCTTTGACCGCGAAGAGCGAGGACTTTGTCGGCGGGACATCGGAGCGGGCCATGCTACGCCTTCCGCGCCCCAGCAGCCTGCTTTGGAGCGTCGCCAGCGCGCGCCCCCGCCCGGGCTTCATCGTCCTTGGGGAAATACTTCTCCAGCATCTCTTCCCGTATCCGGTAGAGCTCACTCCGAGGCAGGGCCGTGAGGACCTTCCACCCCAGATCGAGGGTCTGCTCGATGCTGCGGTTCTCCCGCTCCCCCTGGGCGAGGAACTCCCGCTCGAACCTGTCGCCGAAGGTGAGGTAGCTCTTGTCCAGGTCGGACAGCTCCTCCTCACCGATGACGGCGGCGAGCGACCGGATGCTCTTCACCCGTGAGTAGCCGGCGAAAAGCTGCGAGGCGAGCTCCTTGTGGTCCTCGCGCGTCATGCCGGGTCCGATCCCGTCCTTCATGAGCCGCGAGAGGGACGGCAGTCCCGCCACGGGGGGATAGATGCCCTTCTGGAACAGCTCTCGCTCGAGGACGATCTGGCCTTCGGTGATGTACCCCGAGAGGTCGGGGACGGGGTGCGAGATGTCGTCGTTGGGCATCGTGAGCACGGGGATCTGCGTGATCGACCCGTTGGACCCCTCGATCTTGCCCGCCCTTTCGTACAGGGAGGCGAGGTCGGAGTAGAGGTAGCCGGGGTACCCCTTGCGCGAGGGGATCTCCCCTCGGATCGTTGACACCTCGCGCAGCGATTCGCAGTAGTTGGTCATGTCGGTCATGACGACGAGGACGTGCATGTCGCACTGGTAGGCGAGGTACTCCGCGGCGGTGAGGGCGCAGCGGGGAGTGATAAGCCTCTCGATCGAGGGGTCATCGGCGAGGGAGAGGAACATGACCACGTTCGCGAGGACCCCGCTCTGCTCGAAGGTGTCGATGAAGAACCGCGCAACGTCGTACTTCACGCCCATGGCCGCGAAGACCATGACGAAGGGCTCGTCGGAGGTCAGGATCCTGGCCTGGCGGATGATCTGCGCGGCGAGGCGGTTGTGCGGAAGGCCGTTTCCCGAGAAGATGGGCAGCTTCTGTCCCCGGATCAGGGTGTTCATCCCGTCGATGCACGAAAGCCCCGTCTGGATGAAGTCCCGGGGGTATGTACGGGCGTCGGGGTTGATGGGGATGCCGTTCACGTCCAGCTTGAGCGAGCTGAAGGAGGCCGGGTACCCGTCGATGGGCTTGCCCAGACCGTCGAAGATCCTCCCCAGCATGTCGCGCGACACCCGCATCTCCATCGGCGTGCCCCGGAACTCGACGGAGGTGGTCTCCGTGGACAGACCTGTATTCGAGCCGAAGATCTGCACCGCAACGGCGTTCTCGGAGATCTCGATGATGCGCCCCGCCCTCTCGCCGCGCTCCCTGTCGTAGACCACGACCAGCTCGCCGAACCCCACTTCCTCGCTGCGCTGCAGGATGATGATCGGGCCGTCCACCTTCGTGAGGCCCCTCCACTCCAGTCCCTTCATCGCTTGTAGCTCCTCTCGAGCTCGTCCAGCTCCGCCGCCATGAGCGCCCCGATCTCGTTCAGTCCCGCGACATCCTCGTTGCGGACCGAGGATCTGGCCCGCACGATCCTCTCGATGCACGAGAGCTCGCGGATCTTCAGCAGCGGCGCCCCGAGCTGGATGATCGCCAGGGAGCGGGTGTAGAAGTCCATGATCAGCTTCAGGATGCGCACCTGCTTGTCGGGAACGCTGAACATGTCGATGTCGTCGTAGGCGCTCTGCTGGAGGAAGCCGTTCTTGATCATTTCCGCGGCGAGCAGCACGAGGCGCTGGTTGTCCGGCAGGGCGTCCGAACCGATCAGCTTCACGATCTGCGAGAGCCTCTGCTCGCGCTTGAGCAGCTCGATTGCGCTCTCGCGCGCCGCGGCCCAGTCAGGGTTGACCTTCTCCCACCACGGCCTGATCTCGTCGGCGTACTCGCTGTAGGAGTCGATCCAGGAGATTGCGGGGTAGTGGCGGGCATTGGCCAGCTCGCGGTCCAGGGCCCAGAAACAGCGGATGAACCTCTTCGTGTGCTGCGTGACCGGCTCGGAGAAATCCCCGCCGGGAGGCGAGACCGCCCCGATGATCGAGATCGATCCCCGCCTGTCGCCCAGGGTCTTCACCTTGCCGGCGCGCTCGTAGAACTCGGCCAGACGCGTCGGAAGGTAGGCGGGGAAGCCCTCGTCGGCGGGCATCTCCTCCAGGCGCCCCGACAGCTCCCGCAGCGCCTCGGCCCACCGTGAGGTGGAATCGGCCATGACCGCCACGTCGTAGCCCATGTCGCGGTAGTACTCCGCCAGGGTGACACCCGTGTAGATCGAGACCTCGCGGGCGGCCACGGGCATGTTCGAGGTGTTCGCGATGAGGATGGTCCGCTCCATGAGCGGCTTGCCCGTGCGCGGATCCTGGATCTTCGGGAACTCGGTGAGCACGTCGGTCATCTCGTTGCCGCGCTCCCCGCAGCCGATGTACACGATGATGTCCGCGTCGCACCACTTGGCCAGCGCGTGCTGGGTCATGGTCTTCCCCGTCCCGAATCCGCCGGGGATGGCCGCCGTTCCTCCCCGGGAGAGCGGGAAGAACACGTCGATCACCCTTTGACCAGTGATGAGGGGCTCGTCCATCCCCATCTTCTCGATGTAGGGACGGGGCTTGCGGACGGGCCAATAGTGCGAGAGGGCCATCTCGCGTCCACCGGAGAAGCGCGCGACGATCTGCGAGACCGTGTAGTCGCCCTCGGGGGCGATCCATTCGATGGTCGAGGCAGGCATGTCAGGCAGAGCCACGACCCTGTGCATGATCGTGGCGGATTCCTTCACCTCTCCGAGGATCGTGCCGGGCGCCGCTGCCTCGCCCGGCCTGCCACTCGGCGTGAAATGCCACTTCTTGTCGAGCGGAATCGGGGGAATCTTGATCCCTGGGGTGATGTAGCCGCCGGAGGTCTTCTTGATCTCCTCGAGGGGTCGCTGGATCCCGTCGTAGATCTCGCCCAGCAGTCCTGGTCCGAGGTGAACGGCGAGCGGCCTCTCGAGCGACCAGGCGCTCTCCCCCACCCGCATGCCGGTGTTGTCTTCGTAGATCTGGATGGTGGCCGTATCGCCCTCGAGCCTGATGATCTCGCCGATCAGCCTCTTCTCGCCGATCTCCACCACGTCGTACAGGCCGCTCGCCCCGAGGCCGCTCGCCCTGATGATGGGCCCGTTTATCCGGATTACCTTTCCTTCGATCATCTTCTTACGCGTCTTTCCCGAGCAGCGCCGTGACAAGCTCCTCCCGGCGCTCCTCCATGAGAATTGCGGCGATCTCCCTGACGGTGCCGCGGAAGCGCACCCTGCCGTCCGTGGTGGCCACGACGATTCCCTTCCGAGGCAGCTCCGAAGGGCTCCCTCCCGGCTGGCCCGACGGTTCGGCGATCACCTTCTCGACCACGCCGTCGCCGATGCTCTCTCGGACGATCCTCCCCGCAAGCTCGGGCGGAAGCCCTTCGCAGGTGACCGAGAGCCGGGCGCCGCGAAACGCGGAGGCCGCTCTTCCCAGGAGAAGGCCGAGCAGGCGCGCGAGTTCCTGGTCGGGCATCCCGGCGAACATCTCGGCCAGGGCCC
>Ga0315285_10002039_pt1 | contig 21215 bp, 14 predicted proteins | sample YL17G09_36_MG_FD_203698 | JGI IMG/M metagenome (GOLD analysis project Ga0315285, IMG submission 203698) | Sediment microbial communities from Yellowstone Lake, YNP, Wyoming, USA - YL17G09_36 | ecosystem: Environmental > Aquatic > Freshwater > Lake > Sediment | place: USA: Wyoming | collected...
GGACGCGACCTGAGTAGTAATTCATCGAGGTTTCTAGGCCGCTCCCGACTGACTGAGCCATGAGGCGCGGCGGGTTACCTACACCTTACGCCTTGGGTGTACCTAGAAAGCGGAAAGGCCAGGGGTTTTGCCCTGGCCTTTCCGCTAAAACTGCGAGCGATTCGGGAGATCAGCCTGGGTGGGCCGCTGCCACCAAACGGCAGATCCTAAGGTAGTGCTCCTGCGAGAAGACACTCTTCATGCGATTTACGTCCTTGTGGACCCACTGAACATTGCCCTGAACGTACCCCCCACCAGAGTCGATCCGGTCGAGGGAAGCGGTTGTCTCTGCGCCCCTGGCTTTGGTGTTGTAGTTTCCACCCTTGAACCAGATTAACTCACAGGAAAGCGCACAACGACGGTCTTGCTGGAGGAAAAGTTCCCAGAGGTACTCAAGGGTCAGGTTGAAGGGGATTGGGGCGCGACCCCGGCTCCCGTCAGCACCCCTCCGAATGTGGGTGAAGAAGTCTCCATGTATCTCCCCACAACCTGTCCACTGCTTGTGGGTAGGCCCTCGTGGGCGATCACACCCACAAGAGTCTGTGCCCGCGTGAACAAGGTGTGTAGCGAGAAAATCACGTTCCTCCCCACACTCACACCGGCACGCCCACCGGCTGTGACTGTTCCGAGAGTTGCTGACCCTCACTAGGACTGTCAGCTTCCCAAATACGTCCCCAGGGTTGACCGAAGTGGCCCGGCCCTTACGGTGGTGTGGCATAGTTCACATGTACCACACAACCGTAAGGTGATCTATTGTGAAATCATAGCTCGCACAGGCCGCCGACGCACGCGGCCTCCATTGAGCCGTTCCCCTCATCCATCGACTCGTAGAAGGAGAGTTCGTTGAAGTTCACGTCCGGCATCGTGCGGACAGCCTCCAAGTACTCAACCTCCGTGAGTTCGACGTAGGGGGCGAGCTTGTAGTGCCCACCACTGTAGGGCAAGAAGCTGAGGCCCGTGACCTCATCGAAGTGCTCCCACAGCCACTCTCCGACCGGACCCCACTCGTCGTCGCGGACCGAGATCGTCGCGGATTGGTTGTGGCCCTTCTCCCCGCACCAGGAGTTCATGATCTTCAGGTACCGAGCACACTGGTCAAGCGCCCGTTCGTCGTCCCGGACCATCGCCGTCTCAGGTGCCTTCACAGGGAACCTGGCGACCCACACATCCACGTTGTGGTCTTCGAGGTGCTCCTGGCCGTTCTCCTTGAAGACAGGCACGCCCTGGTCCTTGATGAGCCGGAAGAGAGGATCCTTCGCAGAAATCCGAACGTGTCGGAAGTAGAACTTCGAGTGCCGTGGGTGGAAGCCACTGGAGCAATCCACGAACTGCGAGGTGTTCCCGGAAGGCTTGCCACAGGTGATGGCTGCTGGCCGACTGATGCCGAGGGCATCCGCCGCGATGAGAGCCGTAGCCCGTGCCGTAGCGTTCAGGAAGTGCATCGTGTCTTCGTCCCCCGAGAGGGCCGGATGATCGCACTGGCCTGTGATGTCCACCCCGAGGAGCCTGTCCTCCTCGCAGAGTTCCGACCAGGCTGGCCGGAGGTACGGGAAGTAGGTGTAGCTGGATTGAACTGACCCAATCCAGGTTGCAATCTTGACCTTCTCGGCCATCGTCTCCAGCGTGTCGTGCGACCGCATGACGGCTGCTGCAAGATTGCAGAACTGCCCGCCACCACCCTCACCGGTCCACGGGTCGAGAGCCCGCTTGAACCGAAGAAGAATCTCGCCGCAGGGATTGCTCCGGAACTCCCCACCACGCTTCGACTGCTTCTGGTTCGAGGCGATGTAGAAGCCACGCTCACCAGCACCAGAGGCAACGAGCGCACCCCACTCCCGGTCGAACTGCTCCCTGGTGGGCTTCCCTTCATAGACGGCAGAGTTGTTCGACATGTACCGGATCGTCGGGAACTCACCCTTGCTCCAGTCCTTCGCGTGACGCATCTCTGCGTCATCGGGGTCGGAGAACGAGATGAGGCTTGCACGGCGGAAGCCACCGACCATCACGATCTCAGCGATCATGCACATGATGTCGTGAGCTTCGATCGGCTTGAGACGACGGCCAGCAGCCTTCCCAATCGTCTCCTGGGCGAAGTCGAGCACGCGCTTGAGCGGCTCGGGGCCAGAGGCGCGTCCACCCTTGGTCTTGAGGCGAGAACCCTTCGGGCGGATCCTGTCGTAGTGGAACTTGACCCCCTGCCCACGATGGAACGCCGTGATGCCGAAGTAGACGGCGTCCGCCCAGCCCTCAGTCGAGTCCATGATCAGGTAGTCCACCTCGTCACCAGTGGGCATCGCCACGGCGGGGAGGTTGTCCACGAACGTCCGCTCGACTGAGAAGCCAACCCCGGTCCCCTGCATGAGGATGTAGAGCGCCTCACTGAACGCCTTGAGGTTGTCGATCGGGAGGAACGAGCAGTTGTACCCGCATGTGTTGTCGCGGGTCATCGCGTCCCCAGCGCACCACAGAGCACGCATCGAGGGGAGCACGTCGAAGTTCATGATCGCCGCACGAGTCTTCGCGGGGAGATCAGCAGGCACGTTCTTTCCCGAGAAGATGAAATCGACGTAGCGGGTGACCGTCTCAGGCCAGCTTTCGCGACGCTTCTCCGCGTCCAGCCATCGAGCGTAGGTGCGGGTGTAGACAAACTCACTCAGGAGATTCGGGAAAGAAAAACCCTCTTCGCTCATGGGTACCCCCAGCACACGGAATTGATTTCCGGCTGATGCAAATCTCAGCTTCCAGTCTCCCCGCCGTTTGGGAGACCAGACACCGGTCTGAAATTTGGGAGGGGAGGTCGTGTCTCCCGCTCGTAAGAAGTGCTGCCTATCGAAGGAGAAAAAAGAGCCGCGTCAGCCCCTCAAAAAAGCTAGGAAAGAGGCTTCGAGATAGGTAAAGGGGGCAAGCCCACCACGGAAGACCAAGGTCTGCGCTTCCGCCACGATACCGATCAGACGAGCACATCCAGCGACTCTCCAGCGCAATGCGTAGGGGAGGATCTTGTGTTCCCAGTACCAAGGGTTTGCACCCACGGAACCTGCTGCTGCCGCCGCTGGCATCCCGGCCTCTGCGAGATGTGCAGCTTGCAACCAACGTGTCAGTGCAGGGGTGATGATGCGCCCGCACAGTTCAATCGTCGGGTCGCCCCCGCGCGATACTTGATACCTCTGCATCTCTACTGCGAGACGCTTCAGATTCTTCGTGCCGAGCGCCTCAATGATTGAGGTGCCATCTGTCTCAGCGAGCGGAGCGAGCGTCTCTCTCAAGTGGGTTGACGAGATTGCAACACCCGCTCCTGCGAGGAGCCTTACCTTCTGCACCTCGAACGAGAGCACACCAAGATCGGTACCCACACGCTTCACCAGTGAGAGCGCCAATCCTGGGTCGATCTTGCTCCCCAGAGAGGTAAGCTCTGCTTGCACGAACGTCGCAGCGTGCTCCTCAAGCTTGTAGAAGGGCGGGAGTGTGAAGACCTTCACAAACCCCTTAGGCACCAGGTCGAAGATTGGTCCTGATGGCTTGTCACTCTCAGTGATCAGTAGCAGCACAACCTTCGGGTCTGGAGATTGAATGTGGTCTGTCACGACAGACGTGGAGAGCTTCTCTGGATTGGTGACAACACACAGGGTTGACGCCTCAAACATTGAGGACATGGAGAACACACGGTCGAGAGCGTCAGGTTCCTTCCCGTCGATTGGAAGGATGATCCAACCTTCGCTGCGGCGCTTCGCTGCGATCTTGCTGACCAGTCGGCGTCGCTGGTACTCGTCTGAACCACCGACGACGAGAACGGAAGGCTCACTCTTCGCTGTGCTCATGCTGACCTCGTGAGGAACGCAGCAAGAACACGCGCAGGAGTGAGCGGTGCCTCCCGCACACTGAAGAGACTCCGAAGGGAGGTCCACAAGGCAAGGAGGTCTTCCTGGATGGTCTCCTCACCGAGACGAGATTGGAGCACCTCCACGACAGCGAGCAGGACAAACTCCTCGTCGCCCTTGGACTCCTTCAACTCAGTGACGAGGTCGGTCCAGTTCTTCTGGATGTACGCTGAGACGAGCTTCTCTGCATGGTGTCGGCTCGACTCGATTCGATCGTCAACCCCAGGCACGAACTCGTGCAGGCACCGAGACTTGATCGTGGGGGAGACACCACCCAGGTCACGAGCCCACAGGAAAGGACGGAGCCCTCTCGGATTGAACTCCTCCAGCGTCTTGAGGAGCACGTCAGAGACGGCTGCTGAGATCTCATCGAGCGGACCCACAGCCACAGCCCACGCCTTGGAGCCCACAGGCGTCTGATTGAGCAGGGCGACCAAATCACGGGCGTCGTCCTTCTTGAGAACCTCACCTGAGTTCAAGAAGGGCATGACGAGCCCGTGCAGCTTGGCAGCGGTGTGAGCCGCGCCTTCGGCACCGGGTCCGTGGAAGATGACGACGGAGCCCATGGTCGGAACCTTACGCCGCAGGTCAGCGTTCGGTGCTAGTAGTTCGGGGTCCAGGGATCGAACCTGGGTTCACGGTTCCAAAGACCGCTGTCCTGCCGCTAGACGAACCCCGAGTAGTGACCCGTGGGGGAGTTGAACCCCGCCTTGCTGGAGTGAAAATCCAGAGTCCTAACCGATAGACGAACGGGCCAGCGAACCAGAGCCCCAGGTCGGGATTGAACCGACGACCGCCGGTTTACAAAACCGGTGCTCTCCCACTGAGCTACTGAGGCATGTCGTAGAGCCGGTGGCGAGAATCGAACTCGCTTGGTCTTTTTTACGAAAAAAGTGCTCGACCATCGAGCATCACCGGCAGACGGTCCGGGGTGGTTGCCCACCCCGTCCGGTTACAGAGCCTGAGCCGCCTCCATCACGACCGGTGCCTGAGCACGGTCGAACGAAGCCGCCTCGATCTTCTTCACCCAGTGGTCACGCCCGGAGCCCTTGTGGAACTCGGACATGAGGGTGAAGACCTCGTCGGAGAAGCCGCCGACGTTGAGGATGTCCTCGCGGGTCGGAGCCTGACGTGAGCCGTTCGGGGCGAGATCGATGCAGACCATCTTCGCCTTCGGGCTCCTGGTACGGAACGCCTCCCACTCGACCATCGTAGCCGTCGGAGACGACGTGTGGCCGGAGGTGTACGGGTTGTGGGCGACGTGCGGATCCATCCACGACTCGTTGTCCGAGACGTAGACGATGAGGTCCGCCTTCGCCTTCTCGTGGTTCAGGGAGCGAAGCGGGGCCGAGCAGTTGGTGCCGCCGGGTCCAATCTTCGCAATCTGGTCCGCGATCGTCACGATGCTGTCCTTCGGGTTGAAGCGCATCTTGACCACCTCCTCCTTGAAGGGGAGGACCCGAGCACTCGGGTTGCGCCGAAGGATCGTTGCCGCGACCAGGGCCGCCACGTCCCGGCAAGCCACCTGAGTGGTTGCCGACCCGCGCTGACCCGTGACCGGGCTCGCCATGGACCCGGACACGTCCGGGAACACAGCCACGTCACCCTCGATCATCGGGACGTTCCTGGTCGCAATCTCCATCGCGTCCTGGAGGGCGCTCTGGATCTCCATCGGAACTCCCGACGTGTGCCGGTATGCGATGAGAAGCTGGTACGGGAAGACCCGCGCCCGAGCGATCTCGGACTCGTCACGGAGCTTTGCCGCGATCAGCTTGACCATCGCCTTGTCCTCGAAGACCCCGTGCCGGAGGAACGTGTTGAGGTTCATCCGAGCCGTCTGCCAGTTGGCCGACCGGGCGATCGACGCCCACTGAGACTTCGAGAGGTCCGCGTTCGTGAGCATGAGGAACGGCACGTCCGGCACGGGCCGAGACGGGTCCTTCTTCCATGCCTCGTACTCCTGCACGAGCGCATCACACGCCGCGAGGTCGTACTTCCTGCCGATCAGCAGGGCGTAGAGAGCCTTCCGAGCCTCGTTCGACGGCTTCGGGTGGACCATCTTGATCACGTCCGCCAGCGACGGCTTGTCTCCGGTCGCCCGGAAAAGCTGCACGTCGGTGCGAGCCTCGAACCACGCCTCGATCAGCTTCTTCGGGGCGGTGCCGAGGGACTTCCGGCCGACCTTGCCCGAACGCATGATCTGGACGAAGGTCCGGAGCATCTTCGGGTTGTCGATGACGCGGTTGAACGACGCCTTGAGCGCAGCCAGGCCATCCGGACCACGCATGGTCAGGTGAGCGAGCAGGAGCGCCGGGGCGTCCTTCATGAAGGCCGACCGACGCCCATAGACCGCCGCCTTCGCGACGAACTCGGGATCGACCCCTGAAGCGAGCTTCAGGATCTCGTCCAACTGCTCCTCCGCCGAGGCGTAGAAGGTCGCACCGAGGCAGCCGGTCGCGACGTACTGGGCGAGCGCCTCCTTCGGGCCAGCCTTGTAGGCGAGGCCCCCTGCGGAGTTGACGGTGTCGGCCATCGGTGCGACCCGACCAGCCGAAGCGGACGCGAACAGCTTCTTGTTTGCCATGGTGATACCCTCCCTTACACTCTGAACTCTGGGCTCTGAAAACTGAGCAGGACTTCTTCGAGATTGAGAGCGGGTGACTGGGATCGAACCAGCGATCTTTGCGTTGGCAACGCACTGCTCTACCACTGAGCTACACCCGCAAAACACGAGACTCCAGCACCACGGGTCATGAACCTGTGGGTCTGTTTGCGAACCAGTGCCAAACGCCTTGCTTAGAAGCGTTGTCCGCGACGGCTCCGCAGGCTGATCAGTTCCTGCCGCACCGACGTAGAGGCTCGACAGCAACCCGCCTGAGTCTCGTGTAGCGGAAGGAGAGGGAGTTGAACCCCATGCCCTTGCAGGCACCCACCGCTTTCCAAGCGGGGCCGATCCCGGACCGGATCACCTTCCAAACAGACCGCAGCGGAAAACGGAGGTCCCGATCCCCAGTCCTTTCGGACCGCACCGCTTTCAAGGCGGGCTCAGCCCCTGGCTGATTCGTCTTCCAAGTTGAATGACTCGTAGCGGAAGATGGAGGACCCGACCCCCACGCTCTTGCGAGCGCGCACTGCTTTCGAGACAGGCTCGGTGCCATCACCGATTCATCTTCCATTCACAGCGGAAGGAGGAGGTATTGATCCCCACACCCTTGCGGGTGCCCTTCGGTTAGCAACCGAGGCCGGTCCCTGACCGGGTCACCTTCCAAGACAGTTCGATCAGCCTGGCGTGTTGCACACACCTCAACGTCGTTCGTCGCTATCCGGAGTTGAACCAGACCTCCTGGCATCGACCAGGTGTGCTCCACGCACTCTCACGACGGCAACAAAGCGTGGCCTCCTAGCCACGGACTCCAAGCCTCACGAACCTTCGGGCCATGGCCCTAGTCGGGGTGACTGGATTTGAACCAGCAATCCCTCGCCCCCCAGGCGAGTGCTCTAACCAGGTTGAGCCACACCCCGATAGCCCGAGCAGAACTGAGGGGAGCGTCCTCCCCACTGTCTCTTCTCCGAACGAACCGGTTCGTTCGCAGTACGGGCGCTGCTCGGTGCCGCCCGTGAGCCAACCCGAAGATTGGCCAGAAGTCTCTGTCAGCGCCCCCGGTGGGAGTCGAACCCACTCCACTACACCCAAGCCCTCTTGTTAGGAAACGCGCTTCCTTAGCGACCGGGGGACTCCCTGCCATTCAGTGCATCCGCAACCTCTGAGAGCGCCCCACACCCCCTGCCCTCTTCAGGCTCAGGGTAGCAAGTGATGCAGTGCCTTTTACGGCGATCGGCTTCGTTTTTCCGACGTGCTTCCATTACACGACGAGGGCAAGAGAGGGCGGGTCGGACCACCGGTCACCCAGCGATCGTTTCTTCCCACGGACGCCGCCCCACCCGTGCATCTGCCGGTCCATAAACCGTCCAGAAGATTGAAGTTGGAGTCCCCGCCGACGCCGGAAGTTCGGCGTCCAGCGTCGGCGGGGATTTCCCTACCGGATCAGGAGCCCTCTTCGAGGGCACCGTTCCAGTAGATGTACGAGACCCAGGCGTCAGGGACGCTCGTGATCGCGAACCGCATGGTCACGACCGGGAGGTGATCAGGCTTCACCGGCACCTTCCGGAGGGGCATCTTCGCCTGGGCCGGGGTGCGGTTGGCCTTCGCCTCGTTGCACGGGTAGCAGGCCATCACGATGTTCTCCCAGACTGTCCGGCCCCCGTGAGAGCGAGGCAGGACGTGGTCGTAGGTGAGCTTCGAGAGTGGGAGCTTCAGCCCGCAGTACTGACAGGTGAACTTGTCCCTGGTGGCGACGTTGATCCGGGAGAACTTGACCGCCTGCTTCTTCCCCCGCACTCGCTGGAGAAGCCGGACTACGGCGGGCATCTTGATCGTGATCGACACGCTCCGGATGTCCTCGTCGTACTCCTCTACGACCTCGCACTTCCCTTCCCACCACATGCACACCGCTCGCTGCCAACTCACGATGCGGTGAGGCTGGTAGCCCTGGTCCAGAACGAGTGTTTGCAACACGGTCTACCTGCCTTTCTTTGGGTGATGACGTTTGAGGTTGTGGAAGCTGACAGCGAAAGATTGGTGCGGGCGGGGGGAGTCGAACCCCCATGGGTGTTACCCCGCCAGGGTTTGAGCCTGATGCGTCTACCATTCCGCCACGCCCGCATATCACGAAACTGAGTGCCGGGAGAGGGAATCGAACCCTCATGACCACGAAGGGCCGCTGGCTTCTGAGACCAGTGTGTCTGCCTAGTTCCACCACCCCGGCAGGGGTGCAAGAAGTTGTGGGGATGGGGGGAGTCGAACCCCCACGATATTTCTACCACCAGATCCTTAGTCTGGCGCGGCTGCCATTACGCCACATCCCCGAGAACGAACCTGAGTCCAAGATCGAGACACGCTCCTGAGTGACCCCAGGAGCGGTCCCGTCCGGTAGTACCCGGTGAGGATTCCGAGACCTCGACCATCGGCTTGTAGGGCCGCCGCTCTGCCGCTGAGCTAACCGGGCAAGTTGCAATCTAGTAGGACGGGAGGGATTTGAACCCACACCAGCCCTCTTATGAGGAGGGAGTTCTGACCGATTGAACTACCGTCCCATGTCGTAGTCGGGGTGACAGGATTTGAACCTGCGGCCTCACGGTCCCGAACCGTGCGCTCTGCCAGACTGAGCTACACCCCGAGAAACAGTCCCACCGGGCAGACTCGAACTGCACGCGAGCGCGCTTATGAGGCACGTCTCCAGACCCGCTGGTCGGTGGGAAGATAGCGTCTTCGGCAGGACTCGAACCTGCAAACCAACCTTCGGAGGGTTGTGTGATGTCCATTTCACTACGAAGACAGGAACCAATCAGCGTCCTCGGCAGGACTCGAACCTGCATTACGACGTTCGTAGCGTCGCGTGATGATCCATTTCACTACGAGGACAAAACTCAGAGCGCGACCGGCGGGACTCGAACCCACATCATCCAATTACGGTGAACCTGATTAGAAGTCAGGGCCGATACGGTCGCAGAGACGTACATGGGATCAACCCGTACCCCCGAGCCCAACCCCTCACGGCCACGTCACTGACTCCGTATCGTTGACCGATCGCTCTCCATGAGAGAGCCTGGATAAGGCTTATTAGCTCGGCTCGGCTCGGTCTGTCTGCCTTCCGGCTACATTTCCTTGAGCAGAAGGTCTTATTACGAGTAGCCGTCCCGCATTTTGGACATAGTTGGGTAGGTGGTGGCCTCCTCTCTCGGCGTAGAATCGCATGTTCTTTAGCGTGCTCCGAGTTCGTCTCTACCTCCAAGTTGGAAAGCGCATTGTCGCTTCTGTTCTCATTCTTGTGATGGACGTGTTCCCCGACTCCGATCCACCTACCCAACTTGACCGAAGCAAAATGACGGTGGGCGTAAACCTTCCCCTGCCCGTTCGCTAGAGGATGACCCCGATCGAGGAAGTAGGCGTACCCCAGAGTCTTGTCGATCTTGACCGGGACCAGAATCTCATACTCGCTTGGACCCACCCCTTATCTTAGAAGGGAAGGTTCAGGAAGTCTAGCGAAACATTCGAGAGACGCGGGTGAGAGTTGAACTCACCTCAAACAGGGTTGCAATCTGTTGCCTCCAGCCGGGAGGACCGCGTCAAAGAGCCGACAAGGATTGGTCGAGAGTGGGTATCACCAAAGATGTACTCCCGACCGAGTATTCGGCTCACGAATCAGAGCGGGTGATGGGAGTCGAACCCACGACGTTCAGCATGGGAAGCTGATGCTCTACCACTGAGCCACACCCGCAGGAACTTGAACTAGAGCGGGCAGCGAGAATCGAACTCGCGTCTTCGGGTTGGAAGCCCGAGGCCAAGCCACTTGACCATGCCCGCGTACAGAGCCCTCAGTCGGGGTCGAACCGACGACCTCTCCCGTACCGGGGGAGTGCTCTCCCAAACTGAGCTATGAGGGCAGAAATAGGTTGGGGCGTTCGGGCTTGAGGGGAGGCACCTTGTCCACACGAACACCCCCTGATCGTCCCAGTTGCAATCCCTTGCCGGGGGCAAGAACGATCAGTTTAGAGCCGACAGGGGCACTCGAATCCCCTCTCCTGAGTACGAAACAGGTGCGTCGCCATCTACGCTTCGTCGGCAAGAAGTGGAGAGCATGGGAATCGAACCCATCCCACCGACCGTGCAAGGGTCAGTTCCGCCCCAGCGGGCTCCCCGTGAAATCACTTCCGCTGTTGAACCATGCGTTTGTACTCACGGCACGGAGCACAGCGGCACCCCTTTTGGTTGTAGGCGTAGCTTGTGCCGTGGGTCATCCCACCAATCTTACGGGACAACACCCCGTCTCTGGAGCATTTGTTGGAGCAGTAGAACTGCGTGACCCCTTGCTTTGACTTTGCTCTGAGATACCTGGGGGTTCTCTCGAATGTCCGGTTGCACCGACCACAGACCAGAGAGACCGCAGGCACCGGGTTTGAATGAAGTGTTGAGTGCTTGGACAAGGTGATCAGTTCCAGGTTGTCCTGGCGATTGTCCTGCTTGTCCTCGTTCACATGGTGAACGTGCTCATGTGGCTCAGGTGGCCTGCCAAGCCTCTTCTCCATGACGAACCTGTGCTCACGCACGACAGACCCGTCTGAGAGCTTCACCCTCACATAGGGCTCACCTTTGGTGATGTACCGTGAGACCACACTCCGCTCGGACATGAGCGGAGTGTGCCACAGATCTCCCTAGTGAGCTAGTGGAGTTGGCGGGAATCGAACCCGCGATACGACAATGCCATTGTCGTGTGATCCCGCTTCACCACAACCCCAGAACACAGAGCACCAATCGAAGGAATCTTCACCATCACCTGCGCGCCGGACTCGAACCGGAGACCAGACTCGTCTACCTTACCGCCCGCTGTGGAGGCGTCTCGGACAGGTGACAGTGAAGTGGAGCCGGACCCCCAGGGTGTGCTCCCATCCCTGGGCACCCTGGAGGTGGGATTCCGGCGTAGGAGCGGGAACTGGATTTGAACCAGTGTCTCCGGGTTATGAGCCCGACGGGGTGACCTGACTCCCCCATCCCGCATCAGGAACGAATCAGTAACGGGAGGTGGATTTGAACCACCGACCTCCGGGTTATGAGCCCGACGAGCTACCAGACTGCTCTATCCCGCAGTCGTCCAGGTGGGGATCGAACCCACGACCTTCCGCGTGTCGAGCGGATGCTCTTCCCCTGAGCCACTGGACGAGAGAAACGTAGTCGGCGTGGGAGGAATCGAACCTACCAGTCTTTCGGTTATCAGCCGAATGCTTAGACCATTAAGCTACACGCCGGGAAAAGATTGGGGTGATCGAGGAGGATTGAACTCCCACTTCCTGGGCCACAGCCAGGCGTGCAGACCACTACACTACGACCACCATGAGAAGTCGGGCGACAAGAGTTGTGAAGACCGTTTGGTTGCCGGTTGCTCTACCGCTGAGCTACTGCCCATCTAGGATGGACAGGTTGGAGTTGAACCAACGACCCACTGGTTGATGTAGTCCTCACGAGTATTCGCCCTAGCGTCTTCGGCAGGACTCGAACCTGCGATCTTGCGTTTAGGAAACGCCTGCTCTATCCACTGAGCTACGAAGACATGAACTGAGCGTCCCCGACGGGGCTCGAACCCGCAACCTCCGGCGTAGGTCTGAGACTCTCAGGCGGTCTCTTGGAGCCGAAGAGAACCCGGTGCTCTATCCATTTGAGCTACGGGGACATTGAACGGACGACGAGGGATTGCAAAGACAACGTCCTCCGCTCTACCAACTGAGCTACTCCCCCGTAGAAGTGGGGCAGGCTGGACTCGAACCAGCGACGCGAGGTTTTAGGTGTTGTAGTCCTTACGGTATTCGTCCGAGCGTCCCTGCGGGGATTTGAACCCCGGTTTCCGCCTTGAGAGGGCAGCGGCCTAGCCAGCTAGCCGACAGGGACATAGAGGTGAGACAAGAGTGACAGAGATCGGGGCTTGCGCCCCAGTCTGTTCAAGAGATGTAATCCCCGATGTAATCCCCGTCGAGTATTCTCACCAGTGGAGCAAAGAGGGGTTGAACCTCCGACCTTCCGCGTGCGAAGCGGACGCTCTCCCAACTGAGCTACTGCCCCGAAATTGAACGTGTGACGAAAGTGACCGAGACGTTTTCAGGCTTCCTTGCACGCCCCGTAGTAGTGGAGCGTCTGGGAGTCGAACCCAGCATGATCATGTATTAGTTGATGTAGTCCCAATCGAGCATTCACACGAGTCTAGGTGGAGGGATTTGAACCCACGGTCTCCGCGACCCAAACGCGGCGCTCTACCAGCCTGAGCCACACCTAGATAATGGCAAGAGTGCCATAGTGCCCACTGTTGGAATCGAACCAACGCCTTCGGCTTTTCAGACCGACGCTTCCACCAGGTTAGCTTAGCGAGCAGGATCAGCGCCCCGTGTCGGAATCGAACCGGCTTCACCTCTTAGACAGAGAGGCTGCGCTCCAAGCGCATCACGAGGCAGAGTCAGGCGACGAGAGATGTGAAGACGTTAGGCCGCCTTTCAGCAAGCCCATCTGAGTTGGTTAGATGTAGTCCTCACGAGCATTCGCCCTAGCAGGCCACCGAGGAATCGAACCCCGCAGACGGCAAGATTTGGAGTCTCGCCCGGTTACCCAGACCGTGACCTATGAACGTAGTCGGATGACAAGGTGTTTGCTGAGAGAGTTTCTTGAAAGTAGATGTACTCCCAACTTGCATTCATCCTAGCTCCTGAGGGAGGGATCGAACCTCCGGTAGGTCGGTTAACAGCCGACTGCCTTACCACTTGGCTACCCAGGAATGTGAGTGAGGCCCTCTCGTACCCGCGCCCTTGGGAGGCTGTCCGAGTACGAGAGTCCTCGCTCTGCGCCCTTGGGGAGAGCGCCTCGAAGAAATCCTATTCAGTTGTCAGAGAACACGGATCCAGTTCCGGGTCAGGGACTCGAACCCCGATATGCCGCTCCAGAGGCGACAGTCCTGCCATTAGACGAACCCGGATCACGAACACGAACCTGAAAAAGGCGCAGGAGTACCGCCGGAGGGGGTTGAACCCTCGACCTACCGGGTAAGAACCGGCTGCTCTTCCACTGAGCTACGACGGTATGACGAACAGAATCAGTGAGGCCGGTGGGGATTGAACCCACGCGCGTCGGGTTAAAAGCCCGCTGCTCTACCGCTGAGCTACGACCCCAAGCATGTGCTGGGCGTCGGCGGGTTTGAGTTGTGTTCTGAGCATTCGCACCTCACTCGTTTCAGGTATCGGGTAGTGGAGTAGCCAGGAATCGAACCTGATTTCCCCGTGAGAGGAGCGGGGTTACAGTCCGCTTGCGAGGCCACTCGCATCTACTCCGAAATCGATCAGTCGCAGAATCTCCGAAAGTTGAAGCCCCAGAAACGAGAAGAGCCACCCGGTTTCCCTGGGTGGCCCTAGTCGAGTCCTCGGTGAGAGGATGTAGATCTAGGTCACCCGGTGGTACCCGCCTGACGGAGGCTCTCGAACAGATCCGAGCTTCCGACGGACAAGGCGCACCACACCGTATTCGGCTTGGTAGCCGGATACATGTGCGAGAGCGTTGTGGTTTGAATGGGTGAGGGCATGGCCGTTTGGCTGTAGGTGGAGCTAGAGTGTGGAGAGTAAATGAAGCCCTGGAACCTGTCCAGGGGAAATCGACATGAGGTCGATCTTTTTTCTGTGGGCCGGTTTCCGGCCGGAATTCTCAGGGGAAGGACCGTGGGCTGACGAGGTGTTTGTAGAGACGAACTGGTTGGATGTAGTCCCTACGAGCATTCAATCCAAGGGCCGAAGTACCTTACGCCAGGTCAAACTGGTGTGGACCCCCTCAGGATGAAAAATCGACCCTGGTCGCCCAATCTGAGGCGTTCACAGCCGCAAGGAGAGCAGCCTCCACGGTCGTCCTGGTGCTCAGGTTGTTCCAACCCCCCAAGCAGGTCGGAGGCTGCAAGCTCAGGGCAAGTAGGGTCGGAGCAACCACCTCGTCCCAGAACTCCCAGTAGTACCCCACGTCGAACTTCGGGAACACGAAGACGGTGTTGGAGGGTGCTGCTCTACTGCCTAGGGGGAACGAGACGCTCCGCTTCCCCTGGAGGACTTCCCAGCAGTCGTCCACCAACCTGATGAACGAGATGTTCGACCGATAGGGACTCGTCATGAGGTCTCTCGTGAAGAGTCCCTGCCAAACAGGACTCTTCTACCTGGGAGAACCCTATAGGCTCCAATCCCAAGCAGGTACCAATGAGGTGCCATGGCAGACCTCAATCTAGGTCTACCTCACCCGATCCTACTGACCAGCGAGTGTTCTTCCTACACAGACAGGAACTACTACCAGTACGACTACGGGAACAGTGACCAGAGCAGGAACCAGAAGTACGAGAACCAGAAGCAGCAGAACGAGAACAGGAAGCAGGAGAACCAGAAGCAGCAGGGGAGCAGGTACTTGGATGGTTCAGGGGGTGGTTGGTTCCACGATCAGTCAGCTACCTGGGTTCCCTTCTACTTGAACTTGATCCTCCTGGTTGGGAGGGAGTCAGGTAGTTGGATCTCCCTTACGGTGAGATCCTTTTCCTTCTGGTCTGAACCCTGTCAGGGATTGAGACCGCCATCAGGATTGGGAGGTAGTTGTCTGAGGAGGTATGTCCACTGGGGAACTACCTCTGAGAGCCTCATTGCGTAGGCTGACTCGTGCAGTGGTCCTTGTTGGTTCCTTCTGGAGGATGATTCCTCTGAGCAGGAGTTCTTTCGGCAGCGCCTGGTCAGGGTTGGTACTGACCTCTGCAACCCTCTCGGGTCCGAACCCCATGGAGCCCCTTGTTGGTGGGGAGCCCCTCTGACCCCAGGCTATTCGTTTCCTCGGCCTCCTTGCGGGGGACGAGGGGAAGGTGCCAGACCGGGAGGGAATTTCGCGTCCTGGTCCCCTTGTGGGAGGGCCAGGTGAAAGAACCGTCCGAGCTATACGGGAACGCCAGGCGGCTGTCCAGACGGAAAGTGGCCGTCGCGACCACTGGCCGCCCGCAGGAGCCTCCCGGCGTCTCAGAGGACAAAAGGGACAGCCCCAGGGCCGCGATGGCTCCTGGGGCTGTCTGGTGGGTGCCTAGCGGGAGATCAGTCCGATTATATTACCCCAGCAACCAAGAGCCATGAGGGACTTCCGTCATCACCGTAACCGTCAGGCTCGGTGCGCTTCCCTGTCGGGGTGGTCGCGATCCCGTCGCTGGACATCTTCTCCAGGCGCGAGAGGCTCGGCATCTTCGGGTACCCGTCCAGCAGTCGGGTCAGGGCTTCGACCGAGATCTTCACGGGCTTCTCGACCCCCTCGACCGTCACGTCCGCGATGACCGACTCGTTGTACTTGACCTGGGCCACAGCGTCCTTCGCGATGACGGTGCCGCTCTTGAGCTTCACGTCCTTCTTGAACTTGAAGACCTTGGCGGCCTTCTCCAGGCGGGCCAGGTGGCGGGCCGCAATCTTCTTGGCCAGGGCTCCAACCTTGTCGCCGCGTACCTTCCCACGGAGCAGATTGTGGAGGAACTTGGCGTCTGAGAACATGTTCTCCATCTCTTCCTGGGCGTTCGGGTTGTGCTTGAGGTAGCCAGCCATCGACTCGGTGAACACCTTCTTGGTGTTCGACAGGGCTGACGATGACGACCCCAGCGCCTCTGCGGCCTCGGTGTCGGTTCGGACGATGCCCGCCTTCAGGAGTTCCAGGTAGTTGGTGATGAGCCTGGCTCCCTCGCCACGGCGCATGAAGTTGGGGATCTGACTGGTGAGCCAGCCGAAGAACTTCTTGGAAACCGGATTCCCTGGGTTCGCGAACAGGGCGTCGATGACCTGGCCCCAATCTTCGTCCTCAGGCTCCTGATCTCCCATGGACTCGTCCACGATGAGTTCCTGGTTCTCGTGGCGCTTCTTCGCGCGATCGGCTTCCTGGCGGATCACGTCCATCGCCCGGTGGTACGCGAACCTGACCGAGAGCCCAGAAACATCAGACGGAGCCAGCGTTCCGGCAGTAAACTTCTCTGCCTGCTTCGTCCCAACGTCTTTCCCGGCCCGCCAGAAGGGTGACTTGCCACCGAGTTCGATGGTCTCACCCTCTTCGTCCTCCCAGCCAGTCAGGCCCATCATCGACTGGAGGATGTCCGCAGCCTCGACCGCCCGCTCGCCCTTCTGGGCGTGGACAGCCCGATTGACGACGGCATACGCGGTTCGGTACAGCCCTGTGTCGCCCTTGGACAGCCACTCGGGATTGGGTGAGCCCCCAATCTCTGCAAAAGCCCGCTCGATCATCTTCAGGAGTTGGGACTTCCCGGTGGCCCCACGGATCATCCCGAACGGGCGGACGTTCAGGTAGCCCTCGAAGAACTGAGCCCGAGCCAAGACATCCATCTCGTCCCAGCGGCCAGCGAACTTGAAGTTGGGGATCATGTGCGGCGAGGCTCCGAGGAAATGGTGGGTCGCACCCTCTGCAACCCCATCGTTTCATTACCGAGAACGGGCCGGTGAGAAAAGCTCCGAGGGCTGACGAATTCCACTTTACAGCGGGGTCCAGGGTCAGGTAGGCTCCCAGCACCTCACACGACTCAACGTCTCGTGAGGTACCCAAATCGCCCGAAAGTCTTTGACTTCAGGGCCGTACCCGGAGACTCCAAAATGTCACAGCAGCGCGGGGATTCCTCGTTTTTGCACGAGCTACGCAGCACCATCGAGACACTCGGTGGGCAACACACGACCAGCACCTACGGTCAGGCTCTTCAGTCCATCGCAGATGAGATCGAGGCTGATGCGGCACCCGTGAGCATCGGAGACGCTCTCACGGCTCTCGGGGGACGCCACACAACCAGCGTTCTCGGTCAGGCTCTCCTGGCCCTCGCTGACGAGGGGAAGCCCAGGAAGGGCAACCTCACCTCTCAGTGGCTCGCCGCCAACGGTCGCAAGACCCACCAGATGCTCATCGAGCACCTGGCTAACCGGCTCCAGACCTCTCGCCAGATCTCGGTGATTGAGGATCACGTTCAGACGTTCCTGTGCCGCCTCGTAGAGCGCGACCAGCTTGCGTCCTTCCTGGAAGCCGGGAAGCCGATCCAGCCGAGCGTCCTGCGGGTCTGGGCGTACCAGTCTGCCTGCACGGAGATGCGTGGTTGGGGCGTGGACGCCAGCCTCCGGCAGAGCCGTGGAGCCAAGACCCACCGTGACCGTCAGGCGGACGCTGGGAAGCTCCCGATGGTCGCCATCCACTCGACCGAGTGTGCTGTCGAGCACCGCTACGAAGTCGAGAACGGGGAAGTCACCAGCGAGATCTACAGCCCCAACACCATGAGCGCCGAGGAGGCTCTCATCTCGGCAGAGACGATGGCGCGTGCTCGTGCTCTCGTCCTTCGCAAGATTGCGGGGGCCGGTCCTCGCTACGCGGCGCTGTTCGATGCCTTGGTCGATGGGGACAAGCGGACTCCGCTGGCCTCGGAGGCAGGAGTGTCTCGCAATCGGATGGCGTCGATGCTGTCCAGGATCAGGGAAGTCCTGAGGAACGACGACACCCTCGCGTCCTGATCAGCGCCACGAGGGCGGGAGGTCATCCTCGTCTTGAGGTGCCTGGGGGCGTGCTCCGCTCGATAGAGAGCGCCCCTGGACCTCGACGTGACCCTTCTCGCCCACATCCACGATGAAGTCGTTGCCGGGGAACTCGCGGTCAAGAAGCATCTTGACCTCCTTGCGAAGAGGACTCGCGTAGGCGTCCTCCCAGCCCTCTTCGTCCCAGCCGTCGCCGTCGTTCCCGTAGTGATCGAGCCTCTGACGATTCTGCGGCTCTGCACCCACAGATCCGTGATCAAGCTCCACGGAGCGGAAGCGACCACCAGCCTTCGTGCTCTTGGACTTCAGGAAGGCAGCCACAGCCACGGCCAAAGCGTTCGGGGTTGCCCTCAGGAACCTGTGGGCGACATTCTTGATGGAGGCTAGACGACGGCCCTCATACGGCTTGAGGTCGTCGTACATGCGGGTCTGCTCTCTGGGGGTCATTGCACGCCACCGGCTCCTGTACATCTTGTACGCCTGGGGACGAGTTGCCCGAAGCTCACCATCCATCCAGAAGTTCTCAGGGCCGAGTCCCTCCCAGATGCCGATCCACTTGTCGAGTTCCTTGTCGGACATCCCAGTGAAGGGTGATCCCGCATCGGGCTTCTTCGAGGTGGTGAAGCCGACATCCACGACCCACGGCACATGGATAGATGAGTGGCTCACCCTGGGCTTGTAGAAGTGAGCCTGACCCACCGAGATGTTCGTGGGCGTCTCCCAATCTGAGTCCCGCTGCCACCCGAAGACGGCTCCAGTCAGGTGTTCCCCGAAGTCAGGGTCAGTGAAGTGCTTGACGATGTCCGCCTTGAGCCGTGGGGTCTCAAGCTTGAAGAACTTGGCGAACGCCTTGAGAAGCGCAGCTTCCCCGGTCGGGTACGCCTTCAAGAACCGCCAGAAGAGGTGTGAGTCCGCGAAGACACCGTCGCTGCCGGACTCGATGACCGCCGAGATTTCCCCCTGCGGAGAAATGCTGTGTCTGGCGGCCTTGATGCCTGAGAAGGAGACTTGAAATCTCGGGGCACCGCCGCTCCAAGGATCTCCATCGGGTGCGTATCCCTGGAAGATCCCCTCAGCCAGTTGGTCGAGGTCTGGGCCTCCGGCAGTCTTGCTGACAACATCCGGCAAGAACATGAAAGCCTCCACCGGGGACTTCTTGAGCACCCGGATCAGGACCGGATCCCCGTCCATGAACTTGATGGCCCGCTTCAAGACCTCAGCCATGATCTTCTTACGATCGATGGTCTGCTCGTCGCGCCATTGGTCTGCCCATTCGATGAATGGCTGACCGCCCCGACCTTCTGAGGTCACGTTAGCGACCCAAACTCCGTCTGCCATGAGACCGGCGGAGAACTCGGGGGTCTCTTGGCCTGGCCCCTGCCTCAGACGTTGGAGCGTGAGCTTCATGGTTGCTCAGGCGCAGTGCGAAAGCTGCTTGCGGATGTAGTTGCGGATCGCAACGAGTTCCCGGCGGAGCTTCTCACGGTCGAGGTCTGGGAGCCGACCCGGCCCACTTCGGGCCATGCCCTGAAGGGCACGGATCCGATTGAGGGGCGTCTTCAGGGCTGCATCGAGCACGTCACCCATCGACATGTTCGTCTCGGTGTCGATGGCCACCGGGTTCCGCATCAGTTGGTTGATGATGCGCTGTGCGCCTTCCATGTCGGCAAGGAGCATCGCCAGGTCGTTGTCCTCTTCCATCTCGTTGATGGCGGCATCGACCTTCTCCGAGAGATCTCGGAGAGACGGGATGCAAGCCGTCGCAGACTGCGTGCCCCAGCCGAAGCCAGGTACGCGGGTCAGGCCGACCGGGTACTGGCCGAGGGGCAGACGCTCACCCGTCGCCGGGGAGACGTGCATCTTCCCGTTGAAGGTGTCCTTGTAGCCCTTGCCGACCTTCTCGCGGTAGATCTTGGCGAGTTCCGCCTGAGCCGACCGGAGGGACAGCCCTTCCATGTCCTTGACATCGACGCGACCTGTGTCGCCCGTGTCCGTGAGAGCACCCCAGCGACGCATGAGCGTGTAGGAGCCGCCGTCGCCCGGCACGATCAGCATCTCGTAGAACTTCGAGTGGTTCTTCGAGCCGTCGATGTAGTAGAGCATCGACGCCATCCCCGACTTCACAGCCTGAGTGTCGAGCCCCTGACGCTGGAGGATCGGCCTGTTGGCCATCTTCACCATGAGCGACGCGAGGCGCATCTCCGGCGTCGGACTCGCGGACTTCTCTGTGAGAAGCGGAAGAATCTGCGAGCGCAGTTCCGGGTTGGCGTGAGCGAGACGGATCAGCGAGGAGCGAAGGTTGGACATGGTTGCTTTCCTGAAGGACTTGGGTTTGGCTTTGGCTTCGTCGTTGAGGACACGAAATGCCCTCCAGGTGTTCTGAGCCTTGGCGTAGGCCAGCTTTGCCTCCGCATACTCAGGGGTGTCCCAACCACCGAACTTGTGTGATTCAGAGAGAACATCGATCGCGTCGTTGTAGGCGTTCTCGGACTTCTCCAGAAGGGCGTCGGTCTCGTCCGCCTTCACCTTCTGCCTCAAGGATTTCACAGCGTCCTTGATTGGCTTGGTCGTGTAGCCTTTGTTCTTGTCGAAGAACTTCTCTGGCATCGAGTCGAACACATCCGCGAGGTGGGAGTTCGACTTGTATAGATTGGTGATCTTCTTCCGGAACTGCTCCGGGTCAGACTCTGCTCGCTTGGTCATGTCAGTGACCCCAGCCGGAGGAGGTTTGACGGTCCGGTTGCCCATCCCACTTGTGGGCGGAGGCAGACGAGTTGATCTTGACGCTGGCTCCGCCGTAGCCGCCCTGCGGGATCTTCTTCATCTCCGGGCCGGTGAAGTGGCCCGGAGACGGCGTGACCAGGTCCGAGCCGTAGCCGTCGGACTTGAGCAGGTTCTTCCCAATCTCCCGGACTCCGATCGCCTTCCCAAGGAGCTTGGTCACTTGGTAGTAGTCGATGTTCGTCTGGTCATAGCCCCACGAGGCGACGAGGATGTCCCCGACCTGGAGGCCGTGGGCGAAGTTCTTGCGCTCCTCCAGCCGCTTGCGCTTGGCCTCGACGAGAGCCAGGTAGTTCTTGATCGTGTCCTGGATCTGACGCTCCTGCTGGTTCACGTCCCTGTAGTTGTAGAACCAGAGCG